>JACKQG010001645.1_pt1 | contig 30451 bp, 37 predicted proteins | sample 8237621 | NCBI WGS metagenome assembly JACKQG01 (sample SAMN15677084, study PRJNA649215) | marine metagenome | biome: marine; feature: Black Sea; material: saline water; isolation source: suspended particulate matter (SPM) from the Black Sea western gyre | collected 2013-06-09/2013-06-10 | depth... | reverse complement strand
GGAATCCGCCTGCGGCGAAGCCAATTTTAAAAATGATAGAATTCATTAACTTTAGGCACTTTAGATCACTTTAGGCACTTTGTACTTTGAAATTAAATGGATAAACTATGTATTACACGTAATCGTATTTAAGAATACGTAAACTTGGTTGTGATGTTTAACATCCAAGATTTGTTCAAACCGTGCCCAAATCGCTCTCAGACGCTCTTTTTGACGGGCCACACAGGGAGGGATGGAAGCTAGATTTTCTCCTGGAAACGGTTCGTTGCGGGCGATATCCATACAGAGTTCCAACCCCTCTTCGAGATTTTCTTTGAATTCTTTTATAACGTTAATTTCCGTGGACGTGTACTTGCAGCCCGCCACCATTTTACCGAAATAGTCCACATACATCTCGATTTCCTTGGCAAACATGTGCGGACGCCGGTCTGGAACCAGGCAGGGGCCTCTGCCGTAGATATGGTCCACCATCTCCTGCAGGGTGTAAAGCTTGTTGAACCAGGCGATGTTGGGGCCGGGGCAGATCGCCTGGGGCGCGTTTTTAGATTCGGCAATTCCCAGTGCAATCAGGGCTCCGTTCCCCAGGTGGTTGCAGATACAGGTTTTTTCCACGACCTGCCGGCGAAGTTCGGTTTTTTCATCCGCTGACGCCTGCATGCGGTCAACGGCTTCAAGCTTGGTTTTTTGGTATTGCCGGGACGCCAGGCAGATCGGTATTTCGGTAAATTCCGTATTGGATTTCAGGTAACTATTGGGACATGGAGAACCGGGTTTGCCTTGGGCCACCCGTTTGCTCGTCCACAGTTCCGATCCTGTTTGGCGCAGATTGTTAAAAGGGATTCCCAGAGGAGAAACATCGCTTAAGTAGAGTTCTTCCTGGCCGGCCTGTCTTAAAAGCTCACGGGTGGCGTCATCCACACAGGTGGCTTCGGGAACCAGCAGAAAGGGGCTGGCCCATCCGGTACGGTCCATATCAAAATCTTCTCTGAGTCTGCACACTTCGCCGTGGGTTCCGATTCCTCCCTGAACGGTGATGAGCGGATGGCCGGGCGTCGGGGCATCAGGATACTTCCAACCCATTTTTTGATAATATTGGCGGATAAGGGGTAGAAAATCAGCGGCCAGCTCGTTTCGTTTTTCTTTGAATTCCTTAAGCAGGCTCGGGAGCAGGATTCCGTTGGAGGCAAACGCGTGGCCGCCGCAATTGAGTCCTGATTCAATGCGGAATTCGTAAACTTCCAGACCTCTTTTGGCCAGAAATTTTCCCTGGATCAATGCGGAACGAAAATCGCTTACCTTGAGGATAATCCGTTTTTTGATTTGGCCCAGTTTGTCGCGGTAGAAGTCACGGAAACGGGGCATGTAATTAAATAAGCGCTGGTTAACGCCGGCCGAAAAAACAATACAGGAGCGCAGACTGCTGTTGGCATAGCCTCTAAGAGCGGCCTTGGCATCGCTGTACTCGTCGCCAAGGATATTGCCGCTTTTGTCATAATTGATACGGTCGATTTTGACCATGATATTAACGTCAATGGAGCCGGGCTGCATGCGGCCGGTCAAATCTTTTGCCAGCGCATTTCTTTCCGCGCCGGACTTCATGTTGAGAAGCCGGTGGTAGGTTTTTTTGAGGGGCGATTCTTCGGGCAGCAGCTCAAAGTATTTGCGTTTGGTGTTGTTTTCGAAAAAAGACTGCCGGCGGATATCGTTGGTTTTTTTTTGCACGATCTTTAGGACGGTATCCAGATAAACGGTGATTCTTTTGGCCCGGCCGTCTTCATCGGCGGGCGGGATCCGGGTGTAGGGCAAACCGTATTTTTCAGCGTAATAGGTTCCGACTTTATCGAGCAGCAGGTCGTCGACGAGTGAAATAACGGAAGTAATGCCCAAAGGGGCCACGCGAATAGGAGTATCGACGCTAAATCCGGTCCCCATCACAGGGATGTGAAACGTGTGGTAGTATTCTGTCATCTAATTCGTTGTAGAAATCCTTGCTCTTTGAGCAAGTCGAAGATCCCGCGTTGCGGGGGTCAGAGTCGAAAGCGAAGCAGGCCGGAGTTGTCAACCCGGTCAACTCGGGTATTTTTTAAGTATCAGGGTTGCGTTTGCCCCTCCGAAACCAAAGGAGTTGGTCATGGCCGTTATGACGTCCGCCTTGCGGGCAACCTTGGGAACATAATCAAGGTCGCATTCTTTGTCAGGGTTATCCAGATTTATCGTCGGCGGAATTACGCCATCATGGATCGTCAGTGCCGTGAAAACCGTTTCGATGCCGCCGGAACCTCCCAATAGATGTCCGGTCATCGATTTGGTCGAGCTGATGGGTATCAGCGGAGCCTTTTCCTTGAAAACGGACTTGATGGCCATGGTCTCGTATATATCGTTGAGGGGTGTAGACGTGCCGTGGGCATTGATGTAGTCGATCTCGGCATAGGAGATCCGGGCGTCGACAAGCGCCGCCGCCATACAGCGGGCTGCACCTTCGCCTTCCGGGGAAGGCGCGGTCATGTGAAATCCGTCTGCGCTCATACCATACCCGATGATTTCAGCACAAATCCGGGCATGCCTGGCCAGAGCCCTGTCAAGCGACTCTAAAACAAGCATACCGCACCCTTCTCCCACAACAAAGCCGTCACGGTCCCGGTCAAAAGGTCGCGAAGCCTTCTCGGGTTCGTCATTACGGGTGGACAGGGCTTTCATGGCATTGAAGCCGGCGATACACGTGGGAGTGATAACCGATTCCACACCTCCTGTTATCATCGCATCCGCAGTGCCTCTCTTGATGATTCTGTAGGCATCTCCGATCGCATGGGTGCCGGCTGCGCAAGCCGTGGCGATGGATGAATTGGGACCCTTGGCGCCCAAATGGATAGAAATCATGCCCGGCGCCATATTTCCTATCAGCATGGGAATAAAAAACGGACTCACCCGCTTGGGGCCCTTGTTGTCCAGAATCCTGCTGGTTTGTTCGAGTATCAAAAGACCGCCGAGACCGCATCCGGTAAGAACACCCACCCGTTCGGCATTGGAGCTGTCGATCGCCATTCCGGAATCTTCCAGGGCCATTCGGGATGCGGCGACAGCGTAGGCAATAAAAGATTCTGTGCGCTTGGCCTCTTTTTTAGGAAGAAAATCTTCCGCACGGAAATCTTTTACTTCTCCGGCGATCTTGGTATCGAAATCAGAGGCGTCGAACCGGGTTATTGCGGCGATCCCTGATCTGCCGGCACACAGGGCAGACCAAGTTTCCTTAACGCCGATGCCCAGGGGAGTGATTAGCCCTAAACCTGTGACAACCACTCGTCTTTCCAAAAAACCTCCGAACTTAGTTTGCATAAAATCGTGTTACGATTTTATTCATTGAGCCTGGATGAAGTTGAGGACATCCTGGACCGTAACCAGTTTTTCAGCCTCATCATCGGATATCTCGATATCGAATTCCTCTTCCATGGACATGATCAACTCAACAAGATCCAGGGAATCCGCGCCCAGATCGTCCACAAAAGACGCTTGGGGCACAACCTCTTCCAGATCGACACTCAGCTTCTCTGCAATTATCTTTTTTACTTTATCTTCAATAGACATTCGATCTTCCTCCTTTTACATATACATACCACCGCTAACATGAATTACCTGACCAGTAATATAAGCTGCACCTTCAGAGGCCAGAAAAGCAACAACACCGGCCACATCTTCGGGCTTTCCGGCACGCCCCAGCGGGACCTGGTCCAGCATTGCATTCCGGGCCTTTTCGGGAAGTGACGCGGTCATATCCGTTTCAATAAAACCCGGGGCAACCGCATTGACCGTAATGCCGCGCGAGGCAAGTTCTTTTGCGGTTGTTTTGGTAAGTCCGATTAGGCCTGCCTTTGAAGCCGAATAATTGGCCTGACCCGGATTGCCGGTAACACCCACAACCGACGATATGTTGATAATGCGGCCATAACGCTGCTTCATCATTGCCTTGGCGGCAATCTTCGTGCATCTAAAAGCACCCTTTAAGTTTATATCCAATACAACATCCCAGTCGTTTTCGCTCAGACGAACCAAAAGTCCGTCTTTGGTAATACCGGCATTGTTTACCAGAACATCAATGCGCCCGGTGGCGTCGAGAACTTCTTCGAAAAAGTCTGCAACCTCTTTTTCTACGGCGACATTGACACTTCTGCCGATGGCCGTGCCTTGCGCAGCGGCTACCAGCCTTTCGGTTTCATCTGCGGCGGCCTTCTCAGCATCCGGATCAACGGGTGAAAAATAATTAAAATAAATGGGTGTGTCCGGTGCTGCCAAGGCAAGACAAATGGCCCTTCCAATACCTCTTGAGCCACCGGTAACGACCACGGTATGTTGGTTTCGTTGTGTCATGATACCCTCTCAAACAATAGGTCGGCCACCAGGTCCATATCGTCGATGACGTTTTGAGCGCTAAAGGCCAGTGCCTTGACGGCAACCGCATCCATAAACTCAGCGGCCGTATGTTGATCGAACAACCCGTAGCCAATTAGAATTTTTTGGGCGCCGCGCACAATTAGCTGGGCAACCTCATCGGCAAAAATCCGCGACATGGCCTTGATCTTTTCAGCTTCGGGGTTTTGGGCCCGAGCCAGTCCTGCGGCCTTGCGCGCCAGGCTGGCCCCAACTTCAACATGGGTCATCATGTCGGCCAGGATGAACATAACATGCTGCCGGCGGGTCAGCCGGTTGTCATGGACCCGCATGATGGTGTCGTTCAGAACTCCGGCGGCAAGGCCGTAAAAGCGGCATCCGGCGTCGCCGACAGCGGCATCCAACTGTTCCATTTCGTGGCCAATGGCGCTGTAAAATTCTCCCTTGCTCTTGCGGGTCTCTTTCCAGCGGAAGGTGCTGATGATATTTTGCTGGATTTCGCTGGTTCCTTCATAAATACAGGTGACTTTCACGTCCCGTTTGATCTTTTCCACCTCAAACTCGGTGATATACCCGTAGCCCCCCAAGGCCTGGATGGCGTCGTCGGCCGCACGGTTGGCCGCTTCGGTGGTAAACAGCTTGGCCATGGAGCCTTCTGCATGCAGATCCGATTCGCCGGAATCTAGCCGCAGGGCGACTTCGTCGATATAGGTCGAGGCCGCTTCCAGCCTGACGACATGGGGTATAATTAGTTTGTGGGTGTAGCCCTGTTTTTCGGAAAGCGGCCCTCCGAACTGGATGCGCTCCCTGGCATACGGAATCACAATTTCAAGGGCGGCCTGTCCGGCGCCCAGGGCCATGGCCGCAACCATCAGGCGGGTATATCCGAAAACCTTATTGGCCTGCTTCAAACCCTGTCCGGGCACCCCGCCGATCAGATATTCAACCGGCACAAATACGTCCGTAAAGGACAGCGGGGAAGTATTGGATGCCCGAATGCCGTGTTTTTCTTCGCCCTTGCCCTGCACAAAACCCTCGGTCCCCTTTTCGACAATAAAAAAAGCCGGCCCTTCGGGCGTGTTGGCCAGCAGGGTGATGAAATCGGCATAGCCGCCGGTTGATATGAACTGCTTGGTCCCGTTAATCCGGTAACCCGTCACTTGTCCGCCATCATCAAGAACCGGTTCTGCTTTGGTTTTTAAGGCGGCCAGGTTGCTGCCGGCACCGGCTTCGGTCACGGCGTAAGCCACCAGCGAATTTCCCTCGGCAATGGCCCCGAGCCATTTGCGTTTCTGCTCCTCGGTAGCCCCCACAATGATGGGGTCGGCGCCCAGTTGAACGGCAAAAAATGCCGTGGAGATCCCTAAACATATTTTGGAGATCTCCTGAGTTAACGCGCAGCAGTCACGGGCTCCCCCCCCCATTCCGCCGTAGTCTTCGGGGATGAAAAGAAGTTGAAGACCGATGTCCGGACTGAGCATCTCCCGGATCGTCTCTTCGGGGAAGACATCTTTCCTGTCATACTCAAGAATTTTTTCCCGAGTGAGGAGCCGTTTACGAAGCTGTCTGATCATATCGATGATCATCTGCCTGGATTCAATATCTAATCCTTTTAGAGCAGCCCCGTTTTCGGTTGCAGATACTGTCATCTGACGGTTTCCTTTTGACTTAATTATTCTTTGGTTTCGATTACAGTACGGCCTTTGTAAGTGCCGCAACTGGGGCACGCATGGTGGGGGGCCCTGGCTTCTCCGCACTGAGGACAGCGCGTCACAATGGAAGCGGCAATCTTCTGGTGGGTGCGCCGTTTGTCGCGCCTTGACTTGGATAATCTGCGTTTAGGTAATGCCATAAGTAAAAATCCTTTATAACCATTTATTATTATTAATAATATAATACATATTGCTGTCCGATCAAAAATTTGAGGTACTAGTAATTGAAACCAAAAAGGTTGTCAAGGTTTTTTTTAAGAAAGACCACATCCGGATTTTAGACGGACATGGAGCCTTTAACGACCAAATCTAATACAACTTATTGATAATTAATAGAATAGTAAATTATTATCCCTATTTTTGTTCTTTTGGGTTACCATCTGTATGATTTTTAAAACGCGCCTGATAAACAAGCCGGATGACGGCCTCATCAGGGTAGGGTTAACCAACTTTACTTATTACTAATACTAATTTGACAAAAAGAAGTAAAATGAACGCCTTGTCAGAATTATCTTGACTATCCGGAGGCTTTTGTGTAACTGAAAACTTTATTGATTGAGGGATCGTCTAGCGGCAGGACGACGGGTTCTGGCCCCGTTAACCTAGGTTCGAATCCTAGTCCCTCAGCCAAGTAAATTCAAAGGGTTACAGAGGCGTGTCTGTAACCTTTTTTATTTTTACCAACAGATTCCTAAGTACATGTATTCATATATAAGGTGACGTATTAAAATTTGGTTTCAGGTGTCAGGAATGGGAATCGCTATAGCCGACACCTGACACCTGAAACCTGAATATGTATCATTATATTATGCAATACGTCACCGTATTTACGAATTAGAGCACTAAGGTTGCCATGGGCGGGTATAATACCTGTATTTATTTCGGTATGATGTTAAGTTCCGCCCTCATGGGAACCGTCATACAACGCATCGGATTTGAATATGGGTTTTACCTGACGGCAGTTGTGAATGTCTTCTTAATCGGCGTTTTTTATCTTTTCATGCGAAATTTTTCTCCTGCCGGAAAACAACCGGTCCGGTAAAGCCGCCGGAATTGCAAATGCATCGCCTGAACCGGCCGGGCGCTTCCGGATTGACACGGCCATATCATTGCATATATACCCGCAACATGATCATCGTTGATAATCTTAAAAAGAGTTTCGGGCCTCAGATACTTTTTGACGGCGCCGGCTTCAAGCTTAATCCCAAAGAACGGATCGGTCTGGTCGGCCGCAACGGCCACGGCAAGACCACCCTCTTTCGGTTCATCGCCGGGGAAGAGTCTCCGGATGCGGGGACCATTGGCGTTCCCAGGCATTATCGCATCGGTTATGTCCGCCAGGAGCTTTTGTTTATAAAAGATACGGTCCTAAAGGAAGGTATGACAGGGCTCGGTCCTGCAGAGCAGGACCATCACTGGAAAGTTGAAAAAGTTCTGGCAGGACTCGGCTTTTCCAAGGATGACATGCAGCGCCGTCCCCAGGAATTTTCCGGCGGCTTTCAAGTCCGCCTCAATCTTGCCAAGATTCTGGTTTCCGAACCCGACCTGCTGCTTTTGGACGAGCCGACCAATTTCCTTGACATAACCTCCATCCGCTGGGTCGAACGCTATCTGATCGACTGGCCCCGTGAGTTGATGCTCATCACCCACGACAGGGGCTTAATGGATAAAATCGTTACGCACACCCTTGGAATTTATCGCAAAAAGGTCCGCAAAATCACCGGAAATACCGAAAAGTATTACGCCCAAATCGCCCAGGACGAGGAGGTTTACGAAAAGACCCGCATCAATGACGAACGCCGGCGCAAGGAGATCGAGCAATTCATTACCCGGTTCAGGGCCAAGGCCAGGCTGGCAAATTTGGTGCAATCCCGGATAAAAACCGTGGCCAAGATGCAAAAGAAGGAAAAAATCGAAAAACTCAAAACACTTGACTTCTCCTTTCGCAGCAGTCTGTTTCATGGCAAACATGTCATGAATGCCCGCGATGTTTCCTTTTCATACGACCGCAAAAAACCGCTGATCAACAATTTTAATATCACCATCGAAGCTCGCAGCCGGATCTGCGTTGTCGGGAAAAACGGCAAAGGCAAAACAACGCTTTTAAAACTTCTGTCCGGGATCCTCAGTTCCTTAAGCGGTGAGATCGACTGCCACGGCGCTGTTAAAAAAGGGATTTATGAACAGAGCCATCTTCAAACCCTGGTCGATACCAGAACGGTCGAAGAAGAAATTCTATTTTCAAATTCAGATGTTGATCGCCGGACGGCACGCAATATCTGCGGTGCCATGTTGTTTGAAGGCGATGCCGCCTTAAAAAAGATCGCGGTGCTGTCCGGCGGTGAAAAATGCCGGGTAATGCTCGGAAAACTTCTGGTTACACCGCTGAACATGCTGCTTTTAGATGAGCCCACAAACCATCTCGATATGGAATCGTGCGATGCCCTGCTGGCCGCTATCGACAACTTTGACGGCACGGTGATTATGGTGACCCACAACCAAATGTTTCTGCACGCCCTGGCCGAACGCCTCATCGTGTTTCAGAATGACGATGTCACTGTTTTCGATGGCGGCTACCGGCAATTTCTGGAACAAGGCGGATGGCAGGATGAAGACGAGCTGCCGGGGTCAGGACTCAAAGCTGCCGGCAAGGAAAGCCCCCGGGCAAAGTTGACTAAAAAAGAAATACGGCGCTGGCGATCAGAATTTATGGTCGAACGCGCTAAGGTCCTCAAGCCTCTCGAGCAGCGTATCATCCGGACCGAGAATGATATCGAAAAACAGGAAAAGGCGTTCAGCGGACTCACAACAGCCATGCAGGCAGCCACGCAGGTCCGTGACGGTGCCGGAATAGCGGAACTTTCCCGGTCGATTCACCACCTTCAGTCAGACATCGAAAGGCTTTTTGATGAACTTGAAAAATTTACCAGTGAATTCGAGGAGCAGAAAACAATTTTTGCAAAGAAATTAGAGCAACTCGAAGCGGAAGCTTGACTTTGGCACAAAATAATGTTTTGCGCTGCGAATACGCCCGACATTTTTTTCGAGACTGACGAGAGACCCTAAATAAAATAGAAAAAAAATATTTTGGATACTAATGAGTGATAAAAGCTATAGGGACGACAGCCCGTTTATAGACCGTGCACCGGCAGAAACAAACGAACCCCAGAAAATAATTGTTTTTCAGCAAAACGGCAGCGGTGAAAAAAAAAATGCCGGCATCAGAAAATACGGCCAAAATCGCTTTGACATTGAAGTCGTGTCCATCGACACGCCACTGCCTGCGGTTGTTGACGATCCGGAAGTCTATATTCCCCGCAGGATTCAGGCCGAGCTGGTCCTTGATTTTTTGAAACATCCGGACCTTTCCCATGAACTGGCGCGAGTGTGCAGCCGGCAAAACATACCTGTGGTGGCTTCGGGCAAGAAACTCAAGGTTAAAGGAATCCTGACGCCTCCGACCTGATGCGGTCTTCCCCGGCAGGACTGCCTGGGTCGTTATGGAGACATGTTCGGTGCCCCGGAGTTCACGGTAAAGGTTGACGCCGGCCGTATTGCCGGCATCGAGGTGGTTCGCGGGGCTCCCTGCGGTGCGACCTGGGATGCTGCCCTGCGAGTCATGAATCTTTCTGTTGAAGAGGCCGCCGTGCGCATCGGCCTTGAAGTACAATATTTCTGCGTGGCGGACCCCTCGGCCTGGGATCCGATTTCCGGCAGGAGCCCGGTGCATTTAGCCGGCGAATTTCACAAAGCCGCCCTGAAAAAGGCCCTTAAAAGTGCCTCAAGTTTGAAGTGCGCTAAAGTGCGCTAAAGTTAAGGAATTCTGCCAATTATATAAAATTAGTGGAGCGAGCCGACTTCGCCATAGTAGCCTATCCGGCCTTCGTAGCCACTTCGGCGGAGTAGGATGGCTACGACGGCTGAAAGCGACTCCATAACTTAAGGCACTTTAGCTCACTTAAGGCACTTTTAACTTGTCAATTTTCAGAAAAGCAGCCCCTTCCAGGGGTAAACCAAAGCCGGGTCCTCTGGGCCCGGATGTTTACTTTATGGTTTCAAACCCGTTCCCTTAAAAAAGGTATAACAAAACGTGCCGTCATCCCAGGTGGCCCGGTATAGTTCCGCAATACCAATTTCCCAGGTTTTTTCATCGATTAAATTCATGGACAATGCCTGTTCCTTAACGCCTTCCACCATGGCGATAAAGGTCTTTTTGGAGAATCCTTCTACCAGCTCCGGTTTGGATGAATCAACGTAAACCATGTGCGGCGAAACGCGGGTGTCGGTAAAATCGGCCTGCTGCAATAATGGATATAACTGGCGGCCGATGAGGGAATTCCCTTTCAGGTGTGCCTGGACATCGATGAGGCACTGAACAGCCCTTGAGGCTGCCGTGCTCTGGGGGTGGCAGTAAAAAGAACCGTGATCGCCTTCGATAACCGTTACGGTCCCCCCTTTTTTTAGTACCTTTTTCAAACATTTTAGCGCCTTTAGGGGGTATTCGAGATGTTCCAGAACAAAGCAGATAAAAACATGGTCGAAAGTCTCGGCGTCAAAAGGCAAGTTGAAAAGGTCCGCCTGTTGAAACGTTACGTTGCCAAGCTTTGCCGCTGCGATGGTTGCCTTGGCTTTGTTCAGAGAATCCCGGGAAATGTCGATGGAAATGATGTGAGCCTCCGGGCTGTTGGCGGCCAAGAAAACGGTTTGAGAGCCGATGCCGCATCCGGCCTCCAGCACCTTGCTGCCGGCCGGATAAAAGGTGTCATGATGCAGAAGCTCCGACAGGGTGTTGGCCTGGTCCGACAATCTATATGATTCTTTTTCGGAATACCCATGGACATAGTTTTTCACCGCTGTTACCTCCACATACCTGCAAAATTGTGTATTAGGGTTTATGCAACTTTATGACACTTGTCAACTTTGCAGCGCGGGATCAATTCAAATATAGGAATTTTAGCCCGCCGGAGGTGGGTAAACCTTTCGCCAATCTGATCCCGTCCCGCTGAAAGCGGGACGGGAGTTTCATAAAATCGTAACACGATTTTATTTCAGGAAAGGTCGATAGCATTACAAATACCGTGACCTGAAGAGATATGCTGTGCTATGTTACAAAAATGCTGGATGTATTAGAAAACACATCTGCCTTGATACAACACGTGATGCATGGGTTTTATGGCCGAAACCGTCATGATTATACCTGGGGGCAGGGCAGTCTTGATCGGCCCGGCACTTCTGCGGTCTTGTTTTTGCTGGGCCTCTCGGACGGCGCCAAAGGATTTTCTTCAGAGCCCGGTTTGATTTTAAACAAGCGATCGTTAAAGGTCAGACAGCCGGGAGATCTTTGCTTCCCCGGCGGAAGAGTCTCTGCACGTCTGGATGCCTGGTTGGCCAAGCTTTTATACTTGCCGGGTTCTCCCCTGACACGCTGGCCGTACTGGCCCGAGTGGAAAAAACATAATCCCCAAGTGGCTCGCAGACTGGCCCTGCTGTTTGCCGCCGGTTTGCGGGAAAGCTTTGAGGAGATGGGTTTAAATCCCCTTAGCGTTCAGTTGCTGGGTTTTATGCCGCCGCAGCGGCTGATTATGTTTTTCCGGGAGATTTATCCCCTGATCTGCTGGATTCCCCGCCAAAAGCGATTTAGAAACAACTGGGAGGTGGAGAAGGTCGTTTTCATTCCGCTTCGCAATGCATTGAACCCTGCTTTTTATGCCCGTTATCGACTGCGGATAAACAGCCCCAGTCAAAACGGGCAAGATTCGGGTTTGGATGACTTTCCATGTTTTCTGCATAAGTACAAGGGCGAATCTGAAGTGCTCTGGGGAGCGACCTTTCGCATTACCATGGTTTTTCTGGAAACGGTCTTTGGGTTTAAGCTTCCGGATGTTGAATTCCTGCCGGTTGTCCACGGAACACTGGATGCAAATTATTTCACCGGAAACGGGTAATTCAAATAAACCACGGCTTATGACAGCAAGATTTCAAAAGGTTTTGCCGATCCGGAGTTTTCGTTAAGGTAACAAAGAGTTAGCCGGCTAGCCCGTTAGCCGGTTGGCCCGTGGGCGGTAGAAGGTTGATGGAAAAAGGAAACCGGTTAACCGGCCAACGGGCTAAACAGGCCAACTTGCATCAATGTACCGGAGCAGTGGCTCCTTTAAAGGGCCTTCGTCGCAACACGTTTTATGAACCTGATCGTTTATTTTTTTCCGGCCAAGTGCACAGAATGTATTGACAACTGCCATTCCGTTATTTAGAATATTGATTTAATTTGACAATTAACTGAATGTTGCACGAGTCGGAGGCTTTCATACGCAAGATTCAGGAATTAACTCAGGAGGACCATATGAACAAAGCAGACCTTATCACAGCCTTTAAAGATGAAACCGGCCTTACAAAATCCGAAGCCGAGTCGGTGGTTAACCTATTCTTTGATGAAATGTCAAATGCCCTTGCCGGCGGCGACAGGGTTGAAATTCGTGGATTGTGTACATTTTATGTCAAAGAATATCAAGCCTATACCGGAAGGAACCCTAAAACCGGGGAACAGGTTCAAATTCAACCGAAGAAACTGCCCTTTTTCAAGTGCGGCAAAGAGTTGAAGGAACGGGTGGATAAAGCCTAAGGACATGCATTCTTAAATACGATGACGTATCATATTTTATATCACCGCAAAGCCGCAGAGAACGCTAAGGTTGCAAAAATCGATGATGTCGCAGATCGGCAAAGGTTCCACGGGGCAGATGAAAACGACCGGAGCCTTGCGCAAATTTCTTGAAGAAAACAATATCGAGTTGATCGAAGAAAAAACCTCCAAAGCGGTGGAAACCTTCAACCGGCTCCTGAAACAAGGTGATAACGTTGCCGCCGGGTTTCATTTGTCGTGTTGACCCGGATATTTCATTAAATCGTAAGACGGTTTTATTGAAATACAATTTTTGTAATGGGGGACGGTCAGACAATTTAACTTTTCTTTTGTGCCAGGACAATGTAGAGCTAAGAGCCCCGGTTGAATCCTCCTGTAGAGGACCGCTCCAGATAAATGGTCCTTCGAAATTTAACAGGGTAAACAGAGCGGTATTCAACAGGATAAAAATTTCACGGGGTGAACATAGAGCAAAGACAATGACGGATACGTAGAAAGTACTTTTATTTTTTTAGCTGGTCACTTATCCTCTGATGAAGTTCCCGGGCAAATTCAAAGAATTTTATAGCATCCTCGATCGCCGGTTTTCCATGGGGTAAAAGACCGAAGGCGGCAGGATATCTTGAATCGATATAAAGTCCGTTTAAACTGGCAAGCATATCCTCTTCTATATCAAATTGCCCCTCAATCATTCCATATATTCTTATTAAATCATGCGTTTTCGGAGGAATAATGTCTTTAGACTCTAAAAGCGCTTTTAGGCTTTTTTCAACGCACTGCTGGCAATGGAAACAGACAACACTGGCTAATTTTTCATCAATACAAAGACGTTCTGCGGCCAGCAGGTCAACTCCGGCAAAATCAAGCCACTCTTTCACCGATGCTTTCATATCAGCTCAATGCCTCTGCTTAATATTTCTTTTGAAAAACCGCTTTTTTTATTAATAAATTCATACCATTGGGTTTTTGTCATGACTATAATGTCCATGGATATTTTCTTGTTAATATCCCGTAGCAGCCTGCTTATTTCCAAATAATTTTCCGATTTTTCCTGATAGCTTTTTGGGATACCTTCTTTGTCGATAACAACCAGTAGATCAATATCGCTCTCTTTTCCCGGTTTACCATAGGCATGGGAACCAAACAAAAAGACCTTGTGCGGTCTTTTTACAGAAATTTTGCCGATTATTTCTTTCTTGATCTTATCTTCAATCATATCTAAAAGGACAAACTAACCGAATAAAATTCGATTAAGCGGTATTAGTTATTCGTCAATGGCTATTTTTATAATTTTATCAACAATATTTCTATTCTGAATGACTGTCAAGGCTCAAAGTGTAAAAGCTGAAAGTGTAACGCCTGCGGCGCTGGCCCAGTGGAATACGAGTTACGGGTTGCGCGATGCTGGTCATTTGTCATTAGTCAGTGGTCATTGGTGAAAAAGCCCCAGTGAAATGGCTTCCAGATTTCACGGGGTGAACATAGAGCGTAGAGCATGGATAATAAAGCTTGTTTCGACGGTTTGATTGGTTAGATATGTTTGATTAGTCGATTCGTGCAATGATTAAATGACACGGCTTCCATTTGCCCATGAACTACAGCCTCAGTATGAAGAGAGGGCATTCTTTTGTTCAGATTCATTTTACCTATCACTGGCAATTTGTCACCGTGTCTAATCTTTACAATCAGCCATCCCTAAAAATAAAAGAAATTTAATCCCCTTTTGAAATTTGAAACGCTCAGTTTAGTTCTTCCGGCGGATACCCATGACTTTACTGCCGCCATCGTGAAAATCAAAGCAGCATCGCCGGATATTGTTTTTGTTTCGGCCAACGTGCCGTTTTCAATTGCGTTTATGCGCCAGGCCAGGGAACTGGATTTGAGTCCTAAGGAATTTCAGGTCATTCATCACGGCGGTGTCTTCAAAAAAGGGCTGGGCGCCGGTGCCGAAGGTGTGATCGGCCAGTCTTACTGGGCGCCGGGGATGGAATATGGGAACCCGGTACTTTTTCAAGAAGTCATGCAGCGATCCGGAATCAACCTTGAGGACTTTCCCTGGGCCCCGGCCTACATGGTGGCATTTGAAGTCGCGGTCCAGGCCATCGAAAGGGCCGGGAGCCTGGACAAAGAGAAGCTGATGGCCGCCCTGAGAAATCTCAAGGTGATGACCATCGGCGGCGTGGTGAGTTTTGCAGAAAACGGGGTCGGTACCATCAATACCTATCCGTCGCAGATTATCGACGGCAAGTACCATATCATCTGGCCGCCAGAGGTGGCCACGGCGCGCCACAAATATTAGCCCGGGTCTTTAATGGTTGAAATAAGGTGATTCAGGTTCTTATCAGCGGCCTGTTTTTAGGCGGCGTGTACGCGCTTTTAGCCGTAGGGCTTTCAATGGCTTTCGGGATTATGGGTGTTCTCAATCTTGCGCATGGAAGCCTGGCCGTGCTGGCGGCGATACTCTATAAAAAAACTTTGGTCCGGATTTCGATCTCGCCGTGGGCCTTGGGCGCACTGGTTGCTCCTTTATTTCTGGGACTGGGTTGTATGCTCCATCTGTTGCTTGTGGCTCCTTTCCGCAGGCTTGCGGCTGCCGGGCAGATCGTGGCATCCCTGACGGCCAGTCTGGGAGTGGCCTTGATCCTTGAGGATGTATTTGTATGGTGGCAAGGCTGAACCACGGCTATTTTTCCCTGGCCACTTTAGGAGTCCTTTTCATCTTTCAAAGACTTGCCGAAAGTCTGGAAAAATTCACGGGCGGCCCTGCCGGGCTGTATCTTCCTGAAAGCATATCACCATTTCATTGCGGCTACCTGATCTTGCTGCTGCTTGTTCTGACGACACTGGGCTACGGACTCTATTGCGGCTCCCGCTGGGGGCTCTATTCCAGAGAGACCGAAGCGGACGAGGATGTTGCTGAATCTATCGGTATCCCCACCTATACAGTCAAAGTGTTGGGCATGATTGCCGCCGCTTTGCCTGCTTCTTTGGCAGGAGCCCTGCACCTGGCGCGAACGTCCCACGTCAGCCCGGTTTCAGGGTTCAGCCTGACGCTGAGCATAACGGCGCTTTTGGCGTCACGGATTGTTCCGGTAAAGGGTGTCTTGGGTCCGATTTTGGGCGCCTTGCTCATTACAGCGGTGGAAGAAGTCATCTGGACGAAGTTTGCGGGTTTCAACCAGGCGTTATTCGGCCTGATTCTTTTGGCCGCGGCCTTATATCAGGGGGTGGCTTTTCGTCGGGAATTCTTCCGGTCATCAGGGCAACCTTAAGTCCGCCATGCGGCAATAAATGAGTGGTCAGTCTGAAAGGGATCATTTCAGCCAGATGCGGGTTGGGCGCAATCAGGGCAACTTTCCAGCCTTTGTACTCTTTTTTCAGCCTGTCGCAGACGGCCAGAAAAAGTGCATCGCTTTCGCGCTGCGATCCCAGCCGGCGCCCAAAAGGCGGGTTAAGTGTTACCAGCCCGGAACGGTTCGTCAGTTCCTTGGGCGCAAGGTCGAAAAAATCTCGGGTCGAAACGGCGATAATGCCGGACAGGTCGTGTTGAGTAACGCTGTTTTTTAGATCGCGAATCGCCCGGTCGTCCCGGTCGGAGGCAAAAATGCAAGGGGCCTTTATTCGAATGATGTTCTTTTCGGCCTCCTGTTTCATGTGCTTCCACCGTCCCGGTTGAAACGAAGGCCATTGCATGAACGCAAAATCCCTGAACCAGCCCGGTGGAATGTTTTGGGTTATCAGGGCGGCCTCGATGGAAAATGTGCCGGAACCGCACATGGGGTCTATAAGGGGTTCTGATCCGCTATACCCGGCCAGCATTAAGGCGGCGGCGGCCAGGGTTTCCCGAATGGGAGCCTTGGCTGAGCAGGGTTTGATGCCTCGCTTGAAAAGCAGATCGCCGCTGCTGTCGATGGACAAGGTAAAATGGTTAGCGGACACCCGGACAAAGATCTGCTGGGTGACGGCCGGGTCCGGGGCGGCTTCCCGCCAGCATCCGCTTTGCGCAAAGCGGTAGCCCATACTCGCTTGAACGCGCCCGGCAACGGCTTCCTTATGATAAAGCCGGGAATGCCGCGAGGTTACGCGAATACGGGTCATGGTACCCGGCAGCAGGAAAAGCTCCCAGGGGACAGCGATCAAGTTTCTTTCAAGCTGCCGGAAATTAGCGGCATGAAACGACGCGATGCGCATGAGGACCCGGCCGGCGGTGCGAAGCTTCAGGTCGGCGAGGTAGCAGTCGTGAAGCCGCCCCTTGAATTCAACCCCGCCTTCGACGATTGCCATGGGTGTTCCCGACGGCAAAAGCGAAGTTAGCTCATCTCGGCAAATCGGTTCAAGACCCGGCGCGGTTGCAGCGAAAAACTGCCGTTTCCGACCGATCACATGCCGTTTTATCCGTTTTTCAAGCGGCGTTTCAATTGTCGTTGTGGACATTTCTTTGGCCTTAAATCCGATTTAAGAATCACCCTGTTTGCCGATGCGCGCTTTGCGGAATGGGCATATTGTGTTATTTAGATTTTAGTGTAAAGATAAGATTTCCGCAACTGATGTTAGTCCATTAATGATAAACTTTTATGGCAACATTTGTTTCCAGCCACGAAGACACCAAGACACCAAGAAAAATAAAAAAATTCTTTGTGACTTCGTGCCTTTGTGGCAAATTCTTTTGCACCTAAATTTAGCGATTGGTGTATATTTGCCGGCAAGAAGGAGGTTCACAATGAAAGTCAACATTACCTGGTACGGTCACGCCTGTTTTTTGATTGAAACCGGCAGGGCCAAGCTGCTGTTGGATCCCTTCCTCAGCGGCAATCCCCTGTCGCCGGTTCAAGCCGATGACGTTGCGGCCGATTACATCCTTGTTTCACACGGCCACGGCGACCATCTCGGGGATACCGTGGATATCGCCAAACGAACCGGAGCAACCGTGACTTCAAACTATGAAATTATAAACTGGCTGGTGAGTGCGGGAATCAAAAACGTTCATCCGCAGCATATCGGCGGGGGATTTAATTATCCCTGGGGGCGGCTCAAACTGACCATTGCGCACCATGGATCGGCCCTTCCGGATGGCGCCTATGGCGGAAATCCCTGCGGTTTTTTGCTCTATATCGAAAATAAAAAAATCTATCATGCCTGCGACACCGGCCTGTTCTACGACATGAAGCTTATCGGTGAAGAAAAGATCGACCTGGCGATTTTACCCATCGGTGACAATTTTACGATGGGACCCGACGACGCCCTGCGGGCGGTCAAGCTGATCGAACCGGCGCAGGTGGTTCCGATCCATTATAATACGTTTGATATGATCAAACAGGATCCGCAAGCCTGGGCCTCTAGAGTGGAGCAGGAAACTTCGGCCAAAGTGACGGTCATGAATCCGGGAGACCGGCTCACGCTTTAACCCGGATATTTCACGCCAAAGCCGGGCTATCTGGGAATAGGCGCTCTATTTGATGTCTATGGAGATCTTTTTGGGTTTCTTTTCCGCGGGCTTTCGTATTTCAATTTCAAGAACGCCGTTTTTAAAGGTGGCCTTGGTGTTATGAGGATCTAGGGGGGCCGGCAGGCTAAAAGCCCTGTGGAATTTCCCGACGCATCTTTCGCGACGATAGTATTTTTCTTCTTTGACGTCGGTATTCGGGAAACGTTCCCCTTTAAGCGTCAGCACATTGTCCTTGATTTCAATAGTAATATCGTCCTTGCGGATTGCTGGAAGTTCGGCATGGATAATAATCGCATCATCGGCATCGTAAATATCCACCGGCGGCGTCCAGGCACACATGCCAGGCTTATCACCCTCAAGGTGCGGGAAAGAATCCTCAAATAAACGATTAATGCGTTCTTGCAAGGTAGTTAAATTTCTAAAGGGGTCCCATCTTACGATTGCCATTGTTTAAGTCCCATATTTTTCTATGTGACGTTTTATCAACTTTCGTTTGGACTCCGGAATAATCGACCAGAGCCCTTCGCCGTTATCAATGTTTTCGTATATCATTTCAAGCCGTTGCTTAATGAGCTCTTCATCATTGTTGTTTTCTTTCCTCAAGCGATCCAATTCTATCAGAAAAATCACTTCGGCCCTGTGTTTTAAAGGCAGCGACAGCAGTCCTCTTATGCTCTTGTCGCCGGGTTGTTTGAGATTGGCAATTTGGGAGCTGTAAATATTCTCAAAATGATTTAGAGCGGATACATAATCTCTGGTCTTGAAATCCTTCATGGCCACTTTGATTTCGGTATCACGATCGACTATTTTTTCTATAGGCTCCGGTTTTTCTGAAGGCTCCGGCGCCTTGGAGGTTGTGATTGTTGCTGCTTTGGCATTTCTAGCCGCCACAAATTCCTTTTCCACGGCGTTTAATTTTGCAATGCGGCCTTGAGTTTCAGCGGTTTTCAGGCGCGGGATAAACACTACGTCAATAGCGGCCGGCATGGAATTGGCTTTTGTTTCAGCGCGCTGATAAAACATCAAGGCCGATTCCAGGTTTTGAACCGATTCGGGCGTGGCTGTGCCGAGGCGGTCGCCTTCGTCGATTTCAGTAAAGAAAGCGACAAGCCCTGCGGTCTTCTGTTTGCGCTCGGCATCGAGATGCTCGCTCAAAAACTGCTGGTTGTCATACAAAAGCTTTTCGGCATCCTGCCACTGGGATGGATTTAAAGCAGTGATGATGCGGTCGTAGGTTTCCCAGGCCAAGACTTCCTGCTGGACTTCTTTTGCAGTGATTTCATCTATTTGGATATCGGAAGCATCTGATTCGATAAAACTGTCGCCATGTTTATAAATTGCTTTCACATAGTATTCATCTGCTTGGCCGATTGTTCGAGGTACTTTAATGATGGGCTTGTCTACCCGTTCAAACGGTTCTTCGTTGATGAAAAACTTGTATCCAACCGGCTTTTGGTCAGCGGCCGGCTGGTTCCAGCTCACAATATTTTTGCCGACTTCACGTTTCACAATAAGACCGGCAGGGGAAGCAGGCTGAAAGCTGATTTTTATTTGATAGATTCGATCATCCAGCGAGTAAATGACGACAGCATATTTTCCGATATTCGATTCCGTGACTTGGTAATTGTGCTCATTAATAGTGGGAATGCGGTCAATACCAACATAAAAATCGGCGGTGCTGTCGTTCTTGGGGATCCATAATTTTAGATGGTCTTGGCCGCTTTCTTTTACAATCCCAAACGTCTCTTTATAGTTAATAACACCGCCCTTGATCTTTTCCTGCATGTTGCGGTCAAAGGCTTGTTTTAAAATGATCGTATTGCGGATGATTCTTTTTTCGGCAGCATCACCTTCTGCAAGTTTTTTGAATAAAATTTTGAAAGGATAATCCTTATAGGTGCTTTTTTCCGCCTCAAATTCCGCTTTGGTTATAAAATCAACCGCAAAAACAGACGCAGTGTTCAGGCCTGTTAAAAAAAGACCCAAAAGAAGAACCTTCCCAAGCCAAATAGTCGGTATTTTTGCAATTTTTCTTATTTTATTCTTCATGTTTCCCCTTTACGCCCCAGTCTCCTCTTAAAAAAAGCGGATTGACGGATTTCTTGACAACCTTTTCTTTTTGAACTTGCCGTATCTGCTGAAAAAAAAAGTCTTGCGGATCATTGTTTTCAAAGATTTCTATGTGTCGGAAACCAATTTCGGGGGGGCTGTTTTTTTGTCGGTTTTCAGTGAAAACTCGCAGCGTGTTCAAATGTCGAAAATGTTTATCGGCCTTAATTTTCTTGCCCATCCAGTGGTCGATGAAAAAGATTGTGGATAGTTTTTTTTGATACGCCCTTTCCAGTGTCGTCCAAAAATAGAGACGTCGTTCGGCATCCAGATTGGTAAGCGGTTCATCGAGAAACCACACCGGTTTTTTTTCGTCCAAAACGATGTCCATCAATATTTTTTGCTGCTGGCCCCCGGAAAGGAAATCCGGATATTGTTGCGATGAAAACGATTCCGCCTTTTTTTTGTCGGATCCATTTAACACCATATAATTGTCACGCGTGGAAACGGGAAGGAAAAAGACTTTTTGAGGAAAGATACAATAGCTCTTTTCCCTGATTTCGGCCGCCCTGATGTAATCGATCCCCTTCCCGTTGTAAGCCTGGCCGTTAAATTTGACGGTACCCGCATCGGCGCCGGCTTTTTTCCCGATATTCCCTGCGGTTAAGGCAAGCATGTTCAGAAAGGTTGTTTTGCCGGAGCCGTTGTCTCCATGCAGATAATATACGCCTCGCTTGAATTCAAGTGTGGTTTCTCGTTGCAGCGTAAAGGTAATGCTGAACGATCCGTCATACGCCAGTATCAGAGGAAATGTAATTTCAAAATGACTGCTCACCACGTTATCGTCCTTTATGCAATGCATGCAGATTCAGACTGTCAGAGGTAAACGGGCTAAAACACCATTGATTAATGGGGTAAAACGCTGCGGCCGCGGACAAAAGCGTCAGCGCCAGTGGCCAAGCGATGTAAGCGGTAATCCCAAAGCCGCCAAAATGCAAATACAAAAGATAGGCCGCCAGAATTCCGCCTTTGATCAGCAGCATCATCAGTACCGGCAGCAGCCAAAAAATGAACAACAGTTCCCTGATTTTGTTTTTAAACATAAACAAAAAGGCGATTTCTGTTTTCAAATGGATGAATGCAAACAGTGAAATCATAAAGGGGAAGGCAATTCCCATCGATAAATCCGTGAGGTAGAAATGAACGTGGTTGGAACGGATATCGTCATTGATCTTCTTTACCATGTCTTTCAGGATATGTGACTTCTCATAAGAAAACAGATAGTATCCCTTGAAATGGAGCTGATCGAGATACTCCATAAAGTCGGTATTGATATGGATATTCTGATACAGTAGCCAGTGCCATTGCGGTGTTAATACATCCGGAACATAAAAGGGAATATAGCGTGGATAGGCATCGATGTCTGTGTAGGCGACGTTGTCTTTATAGATTTGAGGAGTCGCCAAATAAGCTTTATCGGTTTTGATGGTTGCATCCTTTTCACAAGTAACCGATTCCGACAGATCGATAAGATCGGTGGTGTTGTCATATTTGATATTTGTCCATATGTGCAGCAAATTCATCGGAATAATAAATTCCACCCTGCTTAAGTAAGGATTCGGCATATGATGAGCATTTAAGGGAATTCTTTCCATATTTGTGATCATGGATGTTCTGATGGCGTTATACACATCCATCCGTTTGTCCCAGACGCCTTCCCTGATCATGTCGGCAATGTCTATCAGGTCAAACCTGAGCGAGCTGTGCCTGCTTGCAATCACAGCGTCATCCAAACCGGCTCCATTATGATCGATATAATTGTTTTTTACTCGAATTTGATAATCGTCATCGCTGCCGGTCACATAGAAGTTGTCGACAAAATTCTGGATATGATAAACACTGTATAATACGTCCATAGCTTCTTTTTCTCTGGGCGTATCCATATGGCTTATTTCAGGCGGAGAAAAAATATGAATAAAAAGATTATTTTGATATACGAACGCTTGCTTGACAATGTCGGCCCCCAAGTGCTGGAATTTGTTATAATACCCGGCAAGGAATCCTAACAAATTGTTTTGGGTGCGCATCCGCACAAAAAAGACTTTAAAGGCCTTCTCGTCCAACACTTCTTTTTTCAACGTCTCTGTTTTGTGAAACTTCTTTACATAGCTGTATGTATTAAACCCCGTCATGAACACAAAAGCGATAACCAGACATACGAATCGCTTTCTAGTGGACTTTCTGAACAACATTTTAAGGCACACGACCAGCAGTTTGCGAAAGTCCTCGCTAAAAAGCATCTTTAGATACATAACCGGCAATTATATGTTATTGGATATCTTCATAGGACCAAAGCGTTACGACCATATTTTTGCTCATACCGATTTCGTGTGCATATTTTTTTAATTCTTTTGAATATTTCTTTCCGAACCGGGAAATGATGATGGCCTGATCCGCGAAATCGGCTCCATTAAGAGATTTCAGATTGTCCAGCACTTTCTGGTAATATTTCAAGGTGCCGTCTTCCAGAGACAGTCCCATTTTATCGGCATCCAATTTCTCGACAGCTTGATAGACTTTAAAGTAGTAGCTGTTATAGTTGCCGGATTCGTAGTAATAAAAGTGGTGGGAGAAATCCGGATTTTTTAACAAGCGCTTGACACTTCCGTAGTATTTTCTTAAATCGGCATCAAAGCTGTTAAAATCGTAAAATAAAAGTCGTTTGGAACCGCTTGGGACGGTGCCCTCCTCCGGGCGTAAGGCTGCGGATGCGACATGATCGACGATCAATGTCGGATAATACTCGCTGCTGTCAAGTTTGACCTGGACAGCCCCTTCAATAACTCGATAGCGGATATCGTGTTGCTGCCGGTCATAGTCAAATTCTATCTGAAATTTTCCCTTGTATTGGTTTTTAACAACCAGTTGCAGATCATAATTACGCAGAAATGACGGGGGATCGTCAACCATCTCCCAATAACCAAGATCCCCAAGGGAGATCGACTCCTGTTTGGCGTTTTCAATCAGGGCTATAAAATTATAGCCGGCGGTCGTGCCGGTGACGCCGACCTTGAACGTGCGGTTATCATCGTTGCTCAAGTGTATGCGCCGGTCCTTAAAAAGAGAATCCGCTCGGACATGTCCGGCCAAGGCCCAGCCGGTTACCAGAAAAATACAGAACCATTTTAGACAGTACCATTTTGTTTTCATAGGCCGCATACTTTTTCCGTTAGGGTTGGTTAAAAATGTTCTGTGACGGCGTTCTATCTTTTGGCCGGAGCATGCAGTTCAGTGGCTCTGCATGTGATCAAGGGGCATAAAGCTCTCCGACCTTTAGGTACATGAATTTGCGTTGCACGGCTTGATTAAACGAATTGAGGTGGAATCCACGCTTCGAAAGATATTCCGCCAGCGGGCCTTTGTCCTCCCCCAATGCTTTGTTCCAGAGAATCTCCTGCCCGGGTTCTTTGCCGGTTAACGCTTTATAAAAAACAGCATCCGCCGTTTGAAAGGTTCTTTTTTCAATCAGAGGTTTGATATGATCGTATAGTTTCCGGCATCTTTCGATATCGTCGACACTGACCAGTGAATTGATGATAATTAATTTTTTAAGATCGGATAAAGAAACATCGTCTTGAGTTTTGATCGCTCTTAAATACAATTCTACCGGTTTGGCCGGGATGGCGATACGCTCGTCCCAAATTTGGGCATTGTCAGGGTTCTTAATATATCTTATGACATGATTCAACACTTGAATCTTGCGGTCGCTCCATTTGCGCATTTCCGTTAACAGCTTTTCGTCTGAAAAATACAAAATAACGTCTTTGGGCAGTTCTCCAGCCCCCTGAGCTTGAAAAACATGATCAACGTATGCCTGGATCCCGTCCAAAAGCCGTTTATGTTGTTTGCTGAAATCCTCCTGCCTTTCTTCCTTGGATTTTAGCTTTTCAGCTTGGAATTTGAATTTTCTAAACTGGATATCTTTACCTTCAGGGCTCGTGGCTTCAAAACGGGCTACCAGATCTTCTAAATGATGATAGGCCTCGTCCGGGGAGTCGTCTAGATTGCCCGGTGATCGGATGCCATGGTCGGTTGGATAGATAAAGTAGACACTCAGATTCAGATCCTGTGCTTTTTGGGTAACATAAGAGAAGGCCTCGTCAGAAAGGTCATTGGGCCCTGCATCTGTAATAATAAAGAGCAGCTTGGCATGCAAAGGCAGGATCTGCTCCTCTTTTTGCAAGGACTCGATTTCATTAAGGACCTTAACAAGGGCTCTCATTAGAGGTTCGGCGTAATTATGGTCTTTTGAGCTTTGGATAAAGGTGATATTCTCGGGTCTTTTGACGCGCATAAAGTTGGGGTCGGCCTGACTGTCCCTGTCGCTTGCCGCTGAATCCCAGAAAGCAAAAACCCGGTTCATTCTCAACCCGATACCCTTTTCCCTCATATCTTGAACGCTTTTATTAAACGATTTCACATAGTCGGCAAATGGGCGCATACTTTCGGACACGTCCAATAAAAAGAAGGTGTTCAGGTTTCTTTTGATGGAACTGGACAGAAGCCGCATGAGCCTGGGCGTAAAGGCACCCGGAATGAACACCTTGGCATAATATTCGTCTTGACTCTGCTCGGGGTAGGTCAATTGGGGAAACCCGAAATGCGTATAAAATGTGTTTAGACTTTCCTGGTCGAGTTTTTCGACGATGTCACGAAACAGCCGCTCTTTTAGATAAACATGCTCCAGGTAAAATTTGTTGATTTCAGCTGCTTCTTTGGATTCGCTTTTCCCCTCCTTGTCATCGAAAAATTGGGCCGGCTGCATGGGATGGTAATAGAGCCTGGATCGCCATAAAGTGATATACTTTTTTTCAACCCAGCCGATGATTCCAAAATCCTCTATATTCTCCCTGTAGTCGAATTCATTATAGTCTTGCGCCAGCAAATAATAACCGTTTTGATAATCGAGCACCTTGTAAAAATCATAATCCACAAGGCTTTCCGGAGGCGTTGCCGTATCCTTTTTATGATCTTCCCAGCTGTTCCAAATCGTGGGAAATTCATTGGCCTCACCCGGCAGGCTCAGAAAACCGTAAACAGGAATAAACGCTCGGTGTTTATCCAGCAAGGCGTTATACCACAGAAATCCTTTCTCGAAATCAGGCACATTAATCGTAAATTTCTTTTTATCCCTTTGTCTTACAATATTAACCTGTTGTTTATCCCAATCGATTTCGGTGATATAAAAAACTTCCCGGAATTGGATTTTATCTTTTGGAGAAAGGCTGTCCAGGCCTCCGGAAGGAAAGTAAGCTTTGGCATGGCAAATGAAAAATATCCCTTCGTTGGTGTTATCGCTAAAGGCGTAGCCTTCACCGTATTTGTTTTCAATTCCTTTGCGAGCCGAGGCCCACAGATTCATATCAAGTTCGTGATAAAGACGCTTGAGTGTGTACATTAAACCGTCGGGTTTGAATTGACCTTCCCGATCCTGGTCAATTGTGCTAGGGCATTTAATATTTACCCGGCGATCTGCATTAAAATCGGGCGGGACAGCCGCAGCCGGACTATGGGCGAATAAAAATGCACCGGTAAACAGAAACAGAATCATTTTTTTAAAGCAGGTCATTTGTCACCTCCGCTGCCCAGTTGGCTTGCTTTGACTTAATGCTTTGGGCCTTGTTGCTGTGGTAAAACCGGTTTTCATAGAAAATATCCGGGTTAGGGATTAAGAATTGACTGTTTGAGCAATAAAGTATAGTGAAAGATAGCTTTGGAGTCAATCAAAAACATGATCGGCATATGGTTCTCGGAAGGAGTAAGCTTCGGGAATTATTAGATGGCGGAGAAATTTAAGCTATCTTGCTCAAAACAAGCGCGGGCCGGTCGTTGACTCCAAATGCGGGAGTTGGTATAGGTGACTTAACCTGCATCTTTTGTAACAGTTTAGTCCTTAGCGGTAAATCCGCGCTAACACTGAGAACATAATCGATTTTTATGACGTCCAGATTAATAAAAACCATTGAACTTAAAAACAATCTAACGTTGAATCTATACGATGAGTCGATCAAAATGATCGGAGAAAGATGGCTGGTTACTTTGGTCGCTCGCATAACGATTCCGGTTGACGAGACGTCGATTCAAAAAGATCATCTTAGTTTGATGGATAAGGATGAAATTAAAAATGTGCTTGGAGAGAGCGTTGTTTTTGAACAGAAAAACAATCGCATTTTTGTGAATCAAAGCGATAAAAAAAATGTCTTTCAGGAAATGTGCGATGCATTCTTGGAAAACACCTTGCCCTATCTATCCCATAGAAACTTTTCCAGACGGTTTCTGTTAAAAAGAATCAAGGAAGAAATGGATAAACAATTCCGAAAACGGCCATGATGATGAAGGGAGGAAAGATGATGGAAGATCAGAAGCATTTGGAGATTATTGACACTGCCATCAAAAGAGAGGAAAAAGTGAATTATACGTAATCGTATTTAAGAATACGTGTCCTAAGTTGAGCGTTTTAAAAATCGCTTAACTTAGGTCTTAAATTTCATTATGTTTTCTAGGTGATATTGTCTGCTCGCAGTAAAAGCTGGTTGCAAGGCGGTGGGTATGGCCGAAGGGGGGAGTATGACGGAATGTCCTAAGTGTGGTTACAACATTCAGCCGGGGGATGTGGAGTGCTCTCATTGTGGGACCGACGTTGCCTACATCAAAGAAAAGCTCGCCAAAAAAGAAGCCGAAGTTGCCGAGAAACAAACGCAGAAAGAACGTATTTCTGAACGCTTGTTCGAACTGATTGAAAAAATGACGGAAAGCCAGTTGGAATCCCTGCTGGCAGCGGCCGAAGAACTGCTTGGAAAAAAGAAAAGAGTGCATGAGCGCTTTACATGCTTAATCACCGCAGATTGCGTATATCATCATCGCGCCTATAATAATTATGTAAAGGACATCAGTGTGGGCGGAGTTTTTATGGAAACCAGAGAACCCTTTTCCCAAGGAGAGGCGATTTTATTGACACTTTCGATGGCCCACTATTCCAAGCCTTTTAAGATAACCGGTGAAATCATTCGCTTAACTCCCGAGGGTGTCGGTGTGAAATTCAAAACCATGAGCCAGGTTCAGGAGGAACTGATTCAAAACCTTGTGAAGCAGGTGGAAAAATTTAAGAAATAAAAGACTTGCTGTTTACAACAGGGAGCGCCCGAATGGATTGGAAAGACTGGGAGGTACATTTTGCATCCAAAAGATACGGGGAATGTGCTGATTGAGATCGTGGGAAAGGCGGTCTGCAAACTCCCCGGCTGCCGGACCCATCCCCGGAATTGCTCGACCTGTGTTTTGAACCAAAGCTGCAAGCTCAAGACCTATATCCCGACGACCGTAACTTAACGCCATTGTAATTTAAACATCTTCACAAATAGTTTTTCTGCCTAAGATAAGATTAAGATATCATTAAAATTTAGATAGTTGTATCTTATTGCAGATAACAACCGTTTCGGATAGATGATTTCGCACCCCAATCTTTACCCTTCATGGGATGGTCTGGCTTCACGATAGAAGGCAGAATCAGTCAAACGACTTAGCGCTTGAAATAGCAACATTGTGGTATCAAAAATGAAAAAGCAGGACCATTTTTGATGATCCTGCCAATACGATGGCCCCCTAAGATGCCGTTATTTTCTCCTGAAAATATGCACGCACACCCGAGAAGCCTTTTAGATGCCACCCCAAACTTCCTTTTAAAATATAACCTTTGGAGGCCGTCAGACCATCTCATGGTTTATTATAGTTTGTTGTGTTGAAGCTGGGTAGTATCTAATGCACTATATGGTAGGTACTTCCCTTTGTCAAGACCTTAACGGAGACTGATAAAGATGTAACTGGATATGTCAATTTGTTGGAGTTGAATGTAAAATAAAAAAGCGAATATAGGACGTTTCGCTTCAAACCTATCCAGTCCAGCGAATTATCGGTGAAAATTGAAGATTCGGAACCAAAATCATCGCAGTAATTTTTTTCACTAAAAGTCGATGATGGATTGTTGGGTTAACTTGGTTACTCGTCAAAGTCGACATAATCATCGTAATTTGCATCCATATCGCCGAACTCCCGGCTGTAATAATCGGCCCAAGCAGGAGCATTCAGGTACCCCAGTATCAAGGTTAGGCCTAATACAATCGCTGCTTTTTTCATGTTTCGCCTCCGATCACTATCCCGAAAATTGAGAAGTTCAAAGTGCCTTAAGTGAGCTAAAGTGCCTAAAGTTATGGAGTCGCTTTCAGCCGTCGTAGCCATCCTACTCCGCCGAAGTGGCTACGAAGGCCGGATAGGCTACTATGGCGAAGTCGGCTTGCTCCGCCAAGTTTATATAATTGACAGAATTCCTTAACTTTAGCGCACTTTAGCGCACTTTGAACTTCAGGCACTTTTAAGATCCTTTGGCAAAGCCGGTTAACTCTGACCTGACCCAGAGAGCCAGGATTTTCAGGACAAAATAAATGGGCGCTTCAGGGAAGGTTTCGTTCGAAAAGGGACGCGGCCCTGTGCAGGCGTTCGACTACCCGGCTTTTGCCCAGGATGATGAGGATGTCAAACAGCCCGGGGCCGGCCGGCTGGCCGGTAAGGGCTGCGCGAACACCGTTGGTCAAGATTCCGACTTTAATATTGAGTTCTTCAGCCATGGCGCGGATCGTTTTTTCGGTTTCTTGGGCGGTAAAGTCATTGATGGCATCCAGGCGCTGGGCCAGCATCGGGAACCATTCTTTGAGTTTTTCATGCTTGAGGACGTTCTTTTGCAACGCCTGGGGATCAATGGGATAGTCTTGGTCAAAATAGGCTCGGCCCCGGGTCACAAAGTCGGTGGTCACATGAAAGCGGCTGCGAATCAGATCAATGGTATCAAGAAACCAGCGGCGTTTCGCGGTTTTAAACTCCGGATTCCAGATTCGGGCTTTTTCCAGTTGCTCCCGGACATAAGGTTCGATTTCTTCCAGCGGAAGGGTTCTTAAGTAATGGGCGTTGATACTGATTGCCTTGGGGTCGGTAAAATATTTCGGGTCGTTTTTTCTGATGTCAAAAATAGAATTGGCGCGGCCGATGCCTTCCAGGGAAAATGCTTCAATAAGCTCCTGTTTGGAAAAAATGTCTCTGGAATCCGATGTGGACCATCCCAGTCGAACCAGAAAGTTCACCAGTGCCCATGGCAGGAAACCGTGCTCCTTGTAGAAGTGGACCGCAACCAGTTCTCCGTGGGTCCGCTTGGAAATTTTGGCCTTTTGGGGGTCGAGGGTAAGAGACATGTGCGCAAATTTGGGAATCGGCGCGCCCAGGGACTTGTAAATCAGGATTTGCTTGGGAGTGTTTACCAGCCCGTCCTGACCGCGAATAATATGGGTGACTTTGTCGCGAATGTCATCGACGGCATTGGAAAGCAGATACAGCGGTTGCCCATTGGAGCGGACGATCACAAAATCTTCAAGGTCTTCGTATTTCTTTTCGATCGTTCCATAGACGATATCGTTAAATACAATCGCGCCTTCGGTGGCGGGCAGCTTTAAACGAATCGAATACGGAATTCCGGCTGCTTGCTTTGCGGCAATCCGGTCTGAAGATAAGTTGCGGCAGGTACCGTCATATTTGAATGTGATTTTTTGCTCAACCGCCGCCCGGCGCTTTTTTTCGATCTCTTCTATGGAGCAAAAACATTTGTAGGCATGACCTGTATCGATGAGTTTCCGGGCGGCGGCCAGGTGTTCCTGGATAAAATCCGATTGGAAATAGGGCCCCTCGTCCCAGGTAATCCCCAGCCATTTTAAGCTTTCAATAATTCCCTGGATCGATTCGACCGATGATCTTTCTGCATCGGTATCCTCGATTCTCAAGATGAATTTACCGCACATCTTTTGGGCAAACAGCCAGTTAAATATGGCGGTTCGGGCGCCGCCGATATGAAGATAGCCGGTCGGGCTCGGGGGAAAGCGTACGATCACTTCCGATTTCATATATACCACACCTTCTTTTAAGTAAGATTGTGCATTCTTAATTATTGATTCATGCCATTATGGTTTAAAGTGCCTATCCATAACTCCTGCCGGATTTGCAATAATTTCAAACATATCGAACTCCTTCCAACAATTTTTAGCGCACAAAACTGTCGAATAAGTTTATGGGGGTATGCACTTGACTCCACCACATACAATATGTTGTGGTTTGACTAATTGA
>JACKQG010001644.1_pt1 | contig 30452 bp, 30 predicted proteins | sample 8237621 | NCBI WGS metagenome assembly JACKQG01 (sample SAMN15677084, study PRJNA649215) | marine metagenome | biome: marine; feature: Black Sea; material: saline water; isolation source: suspended particulate matter (SPM) from the Black Sea western gyre | collected 2013-06-09/2013-06-10 | depth... | reverse complement strand
ACGTCCCCCGTGCCGCTTCCACTGCAAAAACATAATCGCCCTTGGCGGACTTTAGGGTTTTGGGAACTTTTGCTGCCATAACCGGGCCATCGGGAAGTTTGTCAAGTGCCTGCTCTATGATCCGCAGGGACTGTTCCATCTCATCCATCCTTACTTTATACCGCGCCATGGAATCACACTCATGGTAGACGGGCACATCAAAATTCAGCTCCGGATACACGCCGTATGGCTCATTTTTACGAACATCAAAATTAACGCCTGAACCGCGCAGAACGGGGCCGGTGGCTCCATACTTTCTACACATTTCAGCAGATATGGGACCAATATCAATCAGACGATTCATCAGGATAACATTGTTGGTCACCAGGTCATCATACATCGGCAGCTGCGGACGGAATCGCTTTATAAAAGTCCTGGTGCCGGCAATAAAATCATCATCTATATCGTTATAAACTCCACCAAAACGGAAGTAACAGTAGGTAAGGCGGGAACCGGTAACAGATTCGAGAAGATCGAGAATCTGCTCACGTTCATCAAAGGCATACATGAGGGGAGTAAAACCACCAAGGTCCAGGATATATGCTCCGAACCAGAGGAGATGACTCTGTATTCTATTCAGTTCAACGGTTATAACGCGGATGTACTCAGCCCTTTCCGGAACTTCAATGCCGTTTGCCCTTTCCACCAGACCGGCATATCCGTGATTATACGCAAGGGCAGAAAGATAATCGAGACGCCCCAGATTCGGCCAGAACTTCGCCCAGGTACGATTCTCACCCATTTTCTCATGCATACGATGAATATAGCCAAGCACAGGCTCTGCCTTGACAACATACTCACCATCCATTGTAACCTTTATACGAAGAACACCGTGTGTAGCCGGATGCTGCGGACCGATATTAAGCTCAAAGGTCTCCTGCAGCTGGCTTTTTGCTAGAACACTCATGCTGTAAAATCCTTACGTAATGGATGGAAATCTGCATCTTCAGGCAAAAGGAAACGTTCAAGCTGCGGATGCCCGACAAAATTAATCCCCAGGAGATCCCATGTTTCACGTTCGTGCCAGTTGGCTCCTCCGTAAACTTCTGAAACAGTGGGGACATCCGGCTTGTCTCGATCAACCCTGGCTCTCACCAGGACCCTGAACAATTCCCCGCCGGTATAAGAGTAATCATATATGACTTCGAACTGGTTCTCTTTTATCCAGTCAACCCCGGTCACCATCTCAATGGTCATCCCTTCGCTGTCAAGAATCTCTGCTGCCCTGACAACCTGGTCCGGATTAATCTGGACATCAAGATGCGTCCCTCGCGCAGCATAGTCTGTTTCGAGCAGTCCATTCTCCCGCGGTGCATCATCTTCCTTTTTCTTGCCCTGGGCCTCGTCGCCATCCACTTCAGCAGCCTGAACTTCTCCCTCAGGAGTTTCTTCAGCCACAAGCCCTTTAGCAGCGAGCATTTCCAATTCCCGTTTTATCTTTACTCGATCCATAACGTTACCATTTGAATACAATTACGAATTAGAAATTACGAATTACGAATTTCAACTTAGCGCTTTTAACTTAAGGTGGCCTTAACCCTTAACTGCTGTTTCAGGTTTGACCCTGGGCCATCGACGAGAGCCGGTAATCTTTTCCTCAAGCTCAAGAATACCCTCGATCAACGCCTCCGGACGAGGTGGACAGCCTGGGATATACACATCAACCGGCAGAAAACTGTCCACTCCCTCAATTACATTATACTGCCCTTTGAACGCGAATGGACCGCCTGAAATAGCACAGTTCCCCATGGCAATAACCCACTTGGGTTCCGTCATCTGGTCATACAAAATTTTTACTGCGGGAAGCATCTTTTTATTCACGGTGCCCGCAACGATCATCAGATCACTTTGCCGTGGCGATGGACGAAAAACCTCTGCGCCAAAACGCGAAAGATCAAAGCGGGCGGCTCCCGACGACATCATTTCGATAGCACAGCAGGCCAGACCGAAGGTCATAGGCCAGAGCGAATTAGCCCTGGCCAGCATGCGCAGTTTATCGAGCTGATGAAACTGGACAATTGAAGATGGTATAGTTGTTTCTATTGCTGATACGCTTTCCGTTCCCACTTAAACACTCCCTTTTTCCATGCATATACAATCGCCAATGAAAGAATCCCGACAAATAAAACAATTTCGATAAAGGGTCGTATACCTGGCACATCGTTATAGGCCATTGCCACGGGAAACAAGAACAGAACATCCACGTCAAAGGCAAGGAACATCAACGCATAGAGGTAATAAACGATTCCATATCGAATCCAGGCAGGACCAATGGTTTCCATACCGCATTCAATAGGTATCCCTGTATTGTTGCTAACATTTCGGTTTTTACGGGGTGAGAACAGATAGACAATAAGAAGAGGGCCGAAGCCAAAGCCGAGGCCGCCAAGGGTAAAGGCGGCAATGTAAAGAAGGTCAAGGAGAGCTTGTTCCGATAGCACGATAGTAACTCCTTATTTTTTTTAGCGAGCAACGGGAATTGTTACTCATTCCTTGGCGTTTTTAGTTCAATAATGTGCTTATGTCAAGAAGAAACTGAATGGTCATTCGTTTTTTTACTTCACAAATATCAGCCACTTGCTCCGCCTTTTTAGCTAAAAAGGAACAATTCGGGGACTTTTTTGACCCAAAAAGCAAAAGGGCTATATTCTGGAATAAAAAAAAAATGAATTTAGGCAAAATCACCCAAACCACCGGGGGAATACTATTCTATACGCTCCAGCAAGCGGATATGAATATTATCGAATCCACCATTTGAAAGAACGGCCGCCACATCACCCTCGCTCAAGGTGTCGGCAAGATAATCGAGAATCCTGTCCGTATTTTCAAAACAGCGGGCTCTCACACCCCGTGCCGTCAGGTCAGAAGCCAGCTTTTCACCGGAAAAACGCTTTTCCTCAGGGATAGCAACCAGAACATCGGGCTCCTTAATGACAACCTCGTCTGCGCTGTCAAAAACCCGGACATAATCCTGCTGGAAGATACTGCGGCGGCTGGAGTTGGTGCGGGGCTCAAAAACAGCAACCAGCCTTCTCCCCTTATACGCCGAAGACAGCGACTCCAGGGTCTCCCGCACCGCGGTCGGATGATGGGCAAAATCATCGATAACCGTAATGCCGTTCACAGTACCTCGCACCTCCTGGCGGCGCCGGACGCCAGCAAACGCTGCCAGCTCCCGCCGGATCATCTCGACAGAAAGGCCGAGGCGATCCAGAGCGGCAATAACGGCAAGAGCATTAAGAGCATTGTGGGCCCCCGGCATCCTGCTGTTAAATGACGCGAAGGCCTTGCCTGCCCTGAGAACGTCAAAGGTCGTTCCCTCTTCGGAAATGGCCATGTCGCCAAGGGACCAGTCCAGTTCAGGACTTTTCCCGTAACCCAGGACGGGGCATGGTGCCCCGGCAACGATCTCCCGGACAACCGGATCGTCGAGATGGGCGACAAGGCAGCCATCCTCAGGCATGATGGCGACAAGTTTCCTGAAAGATGCCTTGACCGCTTCCAGGTCGGCATAGATGTCGGCGTGATCGAATTCAATGCTGGTGATAATGGCGATGTGGGGCTGATAATGGAGGAATTTTGGGCCCTTGTCGAAAAAAGCGGTGTCGTACTCATCCCCCTCAACGACAAAATAGTCACCCTGGCCGATCCTGAAATTACACTGGAACGCCTGGACGATACCGCCAATCATGAACCCCGGGTCAAGGCCGGCACCATGGAGCATGGTGGCAAGAATGGACGATGTTGTTGTTTTGCCGTGGGTCCCGGCAGCAACCAGGGACTTTCGACCGCTGAGGAACAGGCGGCCAAGGGCCTGGGGAAAGGAAACATAAGGAATGCCCGCAGCGGCGAGCGCCTGGGCCTCCGGGTTAACCCTGGCGATGACATTGCCGACAATAACCAGGTCAGGGGCCGGGTTCAGATTTTCAGGTCTGTAGCCCTCGAGAACGGTTATTCCCTGCTCGGCCAGAAAATCACTCATTGGCGGGTAAACATTGGCATCCGAACCAGAGACGATATAGCCCTGGCTTTTAAGCATGCCGGCCATGGCAGCCATACCGGTACCGCACACGCCCATCAGGTGGACATGGGAGAATTTTTCAGGGAAACAATTAAGGGCAGGATTAATCTCGGTCATCAGTACGGACAGTGCGGCTTATTGTTCCGTGGACCTGGGCAAAGATCTCATCAAACTTCACAGGCGACAGATGTCCGACCTCAATGAACTTGACGACGATCTCCTTGGTCACCTTGAGAATCGCTTCGTCAGTAACCGGCTTGTTCAGCATGGGGGAGGGAGTTTCGGCCTGGGCTTTGCTTTTCGTCATATATTTCTCCGGTTGGCAAAAAGGGGGAAGGCCGGCATAAAAAAACCTCTGCCGAGAGAAGAAGGCCAATTCTTATATTGCGGCAGAGGTTCACTTTAATATTGGGAAAAACGAGCGGCCCTCCCCGATTAAAGATCGTAATTCATCAAAGGGTTTCAATTGAGGAAAAAACACTGATTACAATAGTCCTCTAGAGATCCCAAACGGGAAATACTATTCCAGAAAAATAATTGTTTGTCCAGACAAAATAAAGTGTGAGATACGGCTACTGCTAACCTATTTTACTCTTCCTTAATAGCCAGAAGAGGCTCTATGCCGGCAAGACGAAGGGTAGGAATCAGGGCACCGATGAGACAGACGGTAATACCTGCAGCGAGGGCGATGGTGCTGAATAAAAAGTTCTCCAGGGAGAGAACAGAGCCGGTACCAAGACGGGTCAAAAGGTTGAAATCTCCGGCCAGGCTGCGAATAAGCCCATGACCGAGCACCAATCCAAGGAGCCCTCCCATAATGCTTATCACCAACCCTTCACTTAGAAACATTTGAACGATGTGATGCTTGCGCGCTCCAATGGCACGCAAAATTCCAACTTCACGCTGACGCTCATTGGCCAGGGCGGTAAAAGTCGACCAGGCAAGCAGGATAGCCAGCAAAGATGACATACTGATGGTAATAATAAAAACTCTGATAATATCCTGCAGGGTATTGCGTACATCCGCACCTATGCTTCCCCGTGTCATAATACCTATCCGGGGATTGATAGTCCTGATCTTGGCAACGACCTGGTCAACATCTGCGCCTTCTTTAACCTTCAGGAAGATAATGGAGATCTTCCCCGGGGTATAGGCGCCGACCGCTTCTTTGGGAATTTTGTTGAGGTCATCCATCCTCATAAAAATTCCACGATCCATCCCGGTGCCTGTTTCTTCGAGATGTCCGACAATCTCCACCCCCGAGCCAAAAAGCTGTGCCGTGGAAATAAGCCCCAGAAACTCATACACATAACTGCCGATATAAATCTCACCCTCCTCGAGCCCTCTGCCATCCCTGACCCAGGGAGAAACAACGAAATCGGTATCAGGATCAATGGCAACAACCTGTCCTTCATCAATGCTACAGCAGCCGGAATCTAATGTATGGAGATATATCTGGTAGGTCCCGGCTTCAATATCGGGAAGATCACTGAGAGAATCAAAGACGAAATCATCCATGTAGAAAGTTTTGATTAACGATTCCAGAATGAATTCATCAGCCATGCTTTTGGCCTCTGGTGGAACAATGACAATGTCAGCACCGAGACGCAAAGCTGCAGCATCAATATCTTCACGAACAGCCTTGGCAAACAGCAGGGCGAAAACAAGCAGGGCGACGAGCAGCGAGACCGCAAGAACCAGGACAAGATTTCGGAAAATCTTGCGGACTACGTTTTTCCAGGCAATGGCGGTTATGGCAACAGTTTGCTTTGAGAGCATAATAATGGAATGTGGTCAGGATGAGATCTGTCTAAAATTAACAAAAACACTCTACCCCATGGATTTCCAGGAAGACAGAAAAAAAGCAGATAGCCCCTGTTGAGAAAGAGCTATCTGCTTGTTGGAGAGAAAACTTATTTCCAGTTTACATCTAAACCGCAGAGAACTGCATGAGGTGCATCCTCATCAGTGCCAAGTTCTTCATCATGACACGCCAGACAGGTGGATGTAGGCTTGCCGACGAATGTTTTCGCGGCCACATCATAGAGTTTCAGCTGGCCATCCATACGCCATTCACCATCGGCCGGTTTTTCAGGAGTCGCGCAGCCCGGAAGAACAGACTTGGTCCGGGAGGTGGCAATAATATACTTGCCGTCCGGGGTGAAAATTGCGTCGTGGGTTTCATTAAGATTCGGCATGGTTTCGGCGTCAACCACTTCAAGGGTCTTGGCATCAACCAGGAAAAGAATATCTCCGGTGGCATTTGCAATATATTTTCCATCCGGTGAATAATACTGACGGAAACTGACGGTCGACTTCTTATTTCCATCTGCTACAGCCTTACGAAGAACCTTTACCTTGCCCTGCTCGAGAGCCGCAGCGTCAAGCACCATCATGTGCATTTTACCAACAGTAACTCCAAGATCCTTGTTATCCTGGGCAACATTTGCCTCGTTAAGCGTAATAAGAACCTCTTTCATGTCAGGCGAGTTAATGCCATGCATGTATTTGTATCCTGTTCCAATATCAGCGTCTGTTCCTTCAAGAAAAACATTATGCTTCAGCTCCATATCCTTCTTGCTGATAATACTGATATAGCCAGGCTTATTCATGGAAATAGGCATATAATAATCTTTGGTCTGGGCAGAGGCACAGAATCCTGCCTTTGGGTTGATGACCTGGTCCGGCATCTTAAATCCAACATCTTTCAGGACTTCTCCTGTTTTAAGATCACTTTTTCCGTAATGGTAACCACCGTTGGCATCTGCATCCGGCTTATATGTTGACCAGTACATGGTGTCACGATCTTTATAATCAATCCGAGCATCGTGAACTGGATGTGTACTTCCATCGCCAATATCAATTTTATCAAGGGCCTTCATAATAATCGGAGTATCAGCTTTCGGGTCAATTTCAAATACTGCCTTGGCAAAGTGACCACCCATTCCAGCGACATATGCAGTCCCCTCGTACTTGTCACCTGCCATGGCATTTCCTGCTCCGACAGCAGTGATGAGCATGGCGCTTACCGCAATAGTGCTTAAAATTTTCTTTTTTGTACCCTTCATAACAATCTCCTCCTTTATTTTTTTACGCAAACGGCTTCACATTAGCGATTAATGGCGCCGGCATCTCACTTTGTATTAATCAACCCGCTATTTTCGAGAATGGATCGCAGCACTTCACACTTGCGACACACATCCATTTTTTCCTCCCAGTTTTCCTTTTCCGCACATTGACAGATAGTTCCATTAATAAACCAGCAAAGCGTTCCGCAATGGAACTCCCAGGCCGGGCACTTCTCTCTTCGGCTCGGTGGACATTTTTTAACATCCCAGCACAATCTGCCGGTGGTCATAATTTCCTGCTGCTGGCTCAATATAAAAAAAAGCTGCCGCTCAACATAGGCGGGAATACTGCGGGTTCCCTGCTCGTAGCTCCGAATGGTTCTGATAGAAATCCCCAGGATTGCCGACAGTTGTCTCTGTGTCTTCTCTAATATCTTTCGAATACGGAGCAGTTCATCCTTCTTCATGAAACTGTTTCTCTTCGTCATTTATTATTCTGGACAAGCGACCCTTGACACAACTGCCACACTGTGCTACTTATTATCTGACTGTAGAACTACCACTGAGTAGCAGCCATGTCAACATTTTTTCCGGCACAATAATCAAAATAAATGTAATGTGTTGTTGTCCCAGGATTCCTAACCGGGACCAAAAGGCAGAATTTCCCTCTCTCTTCTTTTTAAACTGTCAGGTGAATTGTGATTATTGAATGTGAAAAACTTGCTAAAACCTATTGGACTGACGACAAGGAAGTCCCTGCTGTACATAATGTTGATTTGCAGGTTGCCGCAGGAGATTTTGTTGTGATCCTGGGCCATTCCGGGTCCGGAAAGACTACGCTGCTCAGCCTTATCGGCGGTTTGACATCCCCTGCCAACGGAAGTGTACGAATCAATGGAATTGACAACTGGGAACGGGACGATCGCTACATCTCTACCCTGCGAAACAAAACCATTGGCTTCATTTTCCAGTTCGCGAGTCTTATTCCCACATTGACCTCTCTGGAGAATCTTCTGCTGCCGCTGTATTTCGGCTCCGCAAACAACATACATCGAGAGCATGCCCTGCATTTGCTTGAGCAGGTTGGTCTTGCCGACAAGGCCTCAGCCTACCCGTCACAACTTTCCGGAGGGCAGCAGCGACGTATTGCAATCGCCAGAGCCTTCATGAACAAGCCGGATATCATCCTGGCAGATGAGCCGACCGGTGACCTTGATGAAGAAACAGAAAAGGAGATTCTTGACCTGTTCAGGCAGCAAAACGAAAAAGGCGTGACTTTCCTGGTGGTGACCCACAACAGCAATCTGGCAAAAAACCAGATCTCGCCCCGCATACTCCACATGAAACAGGGAGTTTTATCGGAAGAGGGACGCTGATAAATGTTTCGGGTAAAAGATCATGACATGGTGGCGCAACAGACAAAGATTGTTGATTGCGAATCTCGGATTTGGGATTTCGGATTTCGGCTACTTCATCCTTTTTCCGCAATCCGAAATCCCAAATCCCAAATCAAAAGCAATACTTTTCTGCTTCTTCTCTTTCTGCTCATAATGCTTGTGGCCTGCGACCAGAAAGAGACCGGCAAGTCATTGCAGATAGGCGACCTGGCCCCGGATTTTTCGGTCACAGACATAAACGGGCAGAACATACAGCTCCGGCAATGGGCAGGTTCTCTTGTAATCCTCAGATTCTGGAGTACTGACTGCAAATACTGCAGAGCGGACACCCCGGTCTTTAATGAATATTTCAATCGCTATAAAGAAAAGGGGCTGAAAGTAGTGTATATTAACAACGGCGCTTCCACCCAGGAGGTAACTGATTTCGTCAGGGATCTTGAGATCCCTTTCCCCGTCGTCATGGATCAGGAGGCGAGTATTGCCAAACTTTACAGAGTAAAAGCCGTACCCCAGACTATTATTATCGACCCTTCCAGGAAAATAATTGCCGCCATTCTCGGCGGTGTCGGCAAGGCGGAACTGGACGAACTGGCAGGCAAATACATTCTTTAGGAGAAACAACCATGAAATCACATATCCTTTCTATCTGCGGCCTCGCCCTGTTGCTTATTGGGATCTTCCTTTCCCCGCAAGCTGTCTCTGCCGGACCACCTGAAAAAGTTGAGAGCACCGAACGCTGCCCGGTCTGCGGCATGTTTGTGGCCAAATATCCCAACTGGGTAACACAGATTCAATACACAGAAGGCCACCCGAAATATTTTGACGGGGTAAAAGACCTCATGGCCCATTTCTTCAGTCCGGCAGCCTATGGCTTTACCCCGGAACTTCTGGCCAAAGAGATCTGGGTAAAAGACTATTATTCACTGAAATGGATTGACGGCCGCTCTGCCGTCTATGTCACGGGAAGTGATGTTTTTGGCCCCATGGGTAAAGAATTTATTCCCTTTTCAACGCAGGAGTCCGCTGAAAATTTCCTCAAAGACCATCATGGGAAAAAAGTTCTCCTCTTTCATGAGATAACCAGCGAAATGGTCGAATCCATGCGCTCCGGCCATAAGATGAAAGGCCATATGAAGAAATAGAGAAGCAAGCCGGTGTTTGAAAACTTTGGCTTCAGGCACTGAGTTCAACAGCCCCTTGTCATAAGACTCTGTGTCTGTGCCCCTTTATGCAATGCTATATTACACCCTTAACCTGCGACTGAAACCACTGTGCGTCCATCCACACGATTCGCTCTGTTGCTCCTGTTCATCCTGACCGTTGACGCCCTGCTGCTGCAGGTATGGATGGCAGGAAGCGGCGAGCGAGCCGAAGCGACAAAACAACAGCAGGCAACAGCTTCCACACTGGGCCTCACCGACCTCTGCGTGGCCACCGAAGCCCGTTATACCAGGCATCCGGCAGCAAGCGACCCGATAGCCCCATTTATGGATCACCCGGGCGCCATTGAACACTTCCCCAGCGGCTCCTTCTGGCGACCTCCGGCCAGCACAATCTCTTCCGGCGGCTGAATTTCCAATGCAGACATCTTTCATACAAAAACATCTTAACATTCTCGACTATGCCCTTTCCTCCCTGTTGAGGCGCAAGTTGAAAAATGGCGGCATAGCATTGATTTTCAGTCTTGTTATTTTCCTGCTGGCATCCTTTCAGTTTCTGACCCAGTCTCTGGAAACAACTGCCGAAAAAGTCCTGGTTTTCGCACCCGACATCACCCTGCAACGCCTTTCCGCAGGGAGACAGGTTTCACTTCCAGACAGCAGTATCGGGAGTCTTGCAGGCATATTCGGCATCCGTCAGATTATACCCCGCGTCTGGGGATACCACTTCGACGAAAAAAACGGCGCCAATTACACAATCCTGGGCCTCCCAGCCGACAGCATCCAGAAAGCAGAAGTTTCCCTTTCCCATGGTCGTCTGCCCCAGAAGAAAAAACCGGGTGAAGTCGTCATCAGCTCTTCGGTGCGCGCCAGCCTGGAACTGGGGGAACGTAAATCCTTTACCCTGTTCAGGTCGGATCTCTCCCAAGCATCATTTACCGTAGTCGGCATTTTCACCGACAACACCGACATACTCACCGGCGACACCATACTCATGAACCTACAAGATGCCAGAGATCTGTTCCGGCTCGGTGACGGCATGGTGACAGATCTTGCAGTCAGCGTGACAAATCCCGCCGAAACAGATACCATCGCCGCAAAAATTTCCGGGATCATGCCGGATACCCGCATTCTCACCAATTCCCAGATCCGCAAAACCTACCGCACCGTTTTTGGATGGCGCAGCGGTTTCGGCTCCGTCTGTCTTCTTACCGCCCTGGCATCTTTTGTCATTCTTGCCTGGGACAAGGCCTCAGGACTTTCCCAGGAAGAAAAACGCGAAATCGCCATTCTCAAGTTTCTGGGGTTTCAGATCAACGACATACTGGCCCTACGATTCTGGGAAAGCATTGCTGTTGCCTGTGTTTCCTTTCTGCTTGGCCTGACCCTTGCCTACATCCATGTAGCCTTTTTCGAGGGCAGCCTGTTTACACCGATTCTTCTCGGCTGGTCGGTACTGCGTCCAAGCCTGAACCTTGACCCGGCAGTAACCTTTGCCGACCTTCTCCTTGTTTTTTCGTATTCCGTTCTTCCCTATCTGGCGGCAACCATTATTCCTGCATGGCGAAGTGCTGTCATCAGGGCCGAAACCATTATCTGACAGGAAAAAGAGATACTGATGAATATAGAACTGGAAAACGTATGCAAAATATACAATCAGGGGAAAGCCAATGAGGTGAAAGCTCTGGACGCTGTTTCTCTGTCGGTTGAGCCGCAGACCATGGTCTGCCTGCGAGGCGCCAGCGGCTCCGGAAAAAGCACACTTCTTTCCATAATCGGCTGTGTTTTCCCACCCACCAGCGGCAAGGCGTCTGTTGCCGGAAAGCAGATTTCACGACTTCCCGCCCGCTTTCTTGGACTCTACCGGCGCCAGGTCATTGGTTTTATTTTCCAGAAATTCAATGTCCTCCCGGAACTCAGTGTTCTGGACAATATCACCCTGCCCCTTCTTCCTCTGGGAATTTCTCCTGCGGCAAGACGACTCAGGGCGGAACCTCTGCTCGACAAGCTGTCCATCAGCCATCGCCGCAATTTTCCGGCCGGCGAAATCTCAGGAGGAGAACTTCAACGGGTAGCCATTGCCCGCGCCCTGATAAATGATCCGCCTTTTCTACTCGCTGACGAGCCCACCGCCCATCTCGACTCCAAGCTCAGCCTTGAATTTATGGAAATTGTCAGTGATTTGAAAGCATCAGGAAAAACAATAGTGATTGCCTCCCATGACCCTTTGGTGACCGATCACAGAAACGTCGACTCTGTTATTGATATCCATGACGGCTGCATCGCACATTGAAAAATGAAGATGAGGAAACCCCTATGCCGCTTTTGATGCACCTGGCCCAATTCGTTGGGAACCGCCATGCTCTTTAACACCTGGGGTCTTGCCCTGTCCATCATCAGCCTGTGTGCCCTTTTCCTCATAGCCACCGCCTCGCGTACCGCAATACGGGTCCTCAGATTCTGGGATCCAAATTCTGATTCCTCAACACAGATCGAACTGGAAAGTGAAATATGGCTTTCCTCCACCCTGGTTATGTATGGACTGGGATTTCAGATTATTTCCCTGCTGCTCTTTGTTCTGGCAGCAGATCATTTTTCGGGGATGATAATCGGGGCAATGTGCGCCACAGGGTCATTTCTTGCTAACAGTTACGGGATTCCTGTCCTGCTGATCAAGATTGCCGGGGTTTTTATCTATGGAATATGGATAATCCTGCACCAGCTCGACATCCAGTCTGAGCACTATCCACTGATCAAAATAAAATACTGGTACCTGGTGGCCATACTTCCTTATCTGCTCCTTGAAATCATCCTGCAGACGCGCTACCTGGCGGAACTTTCTCCTGAAATTATCACCTCATGCTGCGCCGTTTTTTTCGGGGGTAAAGAGCAGCTTGGCCAGAACCTGCTCGGCACATATTCCACCACCGGCCTCATGGCAGGATTTTATAGTGTTGCCGCTGTCCTCTGTGGCCTTTGCCTTTACCAGCTATCGGCAAAAAAACTCTCCGCACCTATCAACATAGGTGCGGGACTGACATGGATCCTTTTTTTCATTCTGTCCCTGGTGGTGATTACCGTGGTTGTTTCTTCATATATCTATGCCATGCCATACCACCACTGCCCGTTCTGCATACTCAAAGCCGAATATCATGGCTTAGGATACCCGATCTTCCTCACCCTCTTCCTCGCCGTTTTCTCCGGGATTTCCCACATCATAGCCGGATTCTGCAACAACCTTCCCGGACTGGCCGCTCCTGTCAGAAAACTACAGACGCTTTCCGCCAGATGTGCCCTCGCCATGCTGTGTATCTTTGTGCTCCTTTCCTCATACCATTTCTGGGCCTATATACTTTTCACCTGAACAAAAAGGCAAAAAAGGGCAAAGAAAATAAATCTGTCCCCTTTTTTGCTCAATAGCACCACCTATCTGTTCGACCAAGCCAATAGGTATTATCTATTTGTGCAATAGTCATTTCCGAGATAAAAGGCATACGGCTGACAAATGTGTGCCTATTGCCGTCTTTAATGGCAAGAGCCAGCCTTTTTCCAGTGCACAGAACCTGCGTTGTTTCGCGCCACGTTAACAAGATCAAGCTTCAAGGAGGAAGTGTATGGAAGCAGCACGTTTTGAAGTAAAACCCTATCCCGAAATGTGGGAAAGTCTGGATATGGACGTTCCGCGTTTTGACAAGGCCCGCCAGATGCTTGGCGAAGTGTATGGCAAGATGTTCATGTCTCAGCCGAATAGACCAGAAAAAATGGCCTATTTTGATGATATGATCTCTGAGATTTTTGGCCGACGCATTCAAGAAATGATTGATGTAAAAAAAGAAGGGCGTCCTATTGTCGGCACCTTCTGTGTTTATATCCCGGAAGAGGTCGTTGTAGCAGCTGGGGGAGTTTGTGTTGGCTTATGTGGAGGCTCACCCGGATCCATCCCTGATGCAGAGAAGATTTTACCGAGGAACATCTGTCCTATGGTTAAATCAGCATTTGGTTTTAAGGTTGGCAAAATCTGTCCATATTTTCAGGTCGTTGATTTTGTCTATGGTGAAACCACCTGTGATGCCAAAAAGAAGACCTGGGAAATTCTTGATAGGCTTGTTCCTACCCATGTTATGGAAATTCCTCAGATGAAAAACGCGCGCGACAAAACCTTATGGTTTGAAGAGGTCAAAGATTTTAAGACCAAAGTCGAAGAAGTCTGCCAGAAGACAATAAGCACTGATGATCTGGCCGCGGCAATAAAGGTCATTAATAACAAGCGCAGAGCTTTGCAACGGCTAACAAAGGTACGAGCCAGTAGCCCGGCCCCCATCAGCGGTAAAGATGCACTCCTTATTGAACAGATCGCCTTCTATGACGAGCCCGTTCGTTTTGCCGAAAAAGTAAACGAACTCTGTGATGAGCTGGAAGAAAGAGCCAGGAATGGAGAAGGTGTTATTGACAGTTCAGCACCTAGGGTAATGGTGTCCGGCACCCCAATGGCACTTCCCAACTGGAAGGTTCACAATCTGATAGAGGCAGCAGGTGCGGTTGTGGTCAATGAGGAAAGCTGTATTGGTACACGGTACTTCAAAGACCTTATTGATGAAAACAAATCCACCATGGATGAGCAGCTTGACGCCCTGACTGATCGCTATATGAAAATTGACTGTTCCTGTTTTACCCCCAATTATGAACGAATTGATCAAATCCTCAAAGAATACAAAGATTCCAATGCTCAGGGTATTCTTCACTATTCTCTGCAGTTCTGCCATACCTACAACATTGAAGAGATAAAGGTTCGTGAAGCCTGTGAAAAAGAAGGAATTCCCTATCTTTCCATTGAGTCTGATTATTCCCCTGAAGATGTTGGTCAGCTGCAGACAAGGATAGAAGCGTTTCTGGAGCAGATAAGGGGATAAAAATGCAGGTTGGTATAGATTTAGGCTCCAGGACAATCAAAGTAGCCGTTGTCGAAGATGGTCGAATGATTGATTACCGGATTGCCGAGAGCGGTTTTGATCCGCATGGCCAGGCCCTGGAAATGATCAAACAGTATAAGCCTTCAAAGATTGTAGCTACAGGATACGGCCGGCATCTTGCCCAGAAGCATTTTGCCCATGATGTCATTACCGAGATCAAGGCCCATGCCATTGGCGCCAGGTATCACTTCCCTGAATGCACTACCGTTGTGGATATCGGCGGCCAGGATTCCAAGGTGATATCCCTGGGGGCCAATGGCAGTGTCGTCAATTTCCAGATGAATGATAAATGCGCTGCGGGAACAGGCCGTTTTCTTGAGATTATGGCCACAAGCCTTGGCTTTGCTCTGGATGAATTCGGGCCCGCTGCATTGGAATCTGATCAGGAAGTTGCGATAAATAGCATGCGCACTGTTTTTGCGGAATCTGAGGTTGTTTCCATGAAGAACAGGGGAATCCCGCCAAAGGATGTGGCAAACGCAGTGCACTTGTCTGTCGTAAACAGGTTAACGGCAATGCTCAATAGAGTTGGTTTTGGAGAATCAATTGTATTTTCAGGAGGTGTAGCCAGAAATCCTTGCATTGTCAAAATGCTCCAGGAACGACTTGATTGTGTAAAAGTAGAGTCCCCCTCTGCACCGGATATTGTTGGTGCCCTGGGAGCAGCTCTTTATGCCGACCGCTGTTGATGAAAAACTTCATCGGCCTGTTGGTCTCAATTTGGCCCTACCGCATAGTGCGATGGGGGTTAAGTATCACCTTTCTTTATGCAGGGATAACCAAATTAATGGATCCAGATGCGTTTGCTATTATTATCGACGCCTACGGTCTTTTACCTGGAAATCTGATCATGCCGGTTGCCATTCTGCTGCCCGGCTTGGAAGTGATAGCGGCTATGGGACTTATTTTTGATGTGCGCGGCTGCCTCAGCGTCATCACGGGCCTTTTGATTCTTTTTTTAGGAATACTTGGTTACGGGATCTGGATGGGACTGGATATCGATTGCGGCTGTTTCGCCCCTGAAGATCCTGAATACCGGGCCTATGGAGGACTGCGCATGGCATTCTACCGCGACCTGGTTATGGCTGCCGGTGTTGTCTATTTGTATATGTGGCGTTTTTGGGGTCTGCAAGAAAAGAGTGTTAGAAGCTGTTTTTTTAGATACAAATAATTAAACCTTTGGGAGAGAGTAGTCATGCAAAAAGGAAAAACATTTTTATCTGTGGCAATTATCGGCATGTTTCTTTTGAGCTTATCTTCAAATGTTTTTGCTTTCGGGAAAAATAAATTTGAAGAGGAAGTAGAAAAAGAAACAGGTGCAGTAAAGTTGTTACGTGAAGTTCAACGAGGAGACTACGATATTGTAACTACTGAAGAGCTAAAAGGATGGATGGATTCTGGCAAGGACATGATCATTGTCGACACCATGCCATATGAACAGAGTTACAAAAAGAAACATATACCTGGTGCAAAACAGTTCCTCTTTCCAATTCCGGAAATGGAAGCATGGGACGATAAAGAAACTGATGGCAAAACACAGGAAGAATTTATCAAACTGCTAGGTCCGGACAAGAATAAAACCATTGTTATTTATTGCGGCTTTGTGAAATGCACACGCAGTCATAATGGCGCCATGTGGGCAAGAAAATTAGGATACAAGAATGTGCTTCGCCATCCAGGTGGAATTTTTGCTTGGCAGGGCGCAAGTTATGAGTCTGCAAGCCTCTAATGAGTAGAAAAAATGCACCTTCAGTATCTCCCTCCTCGAAAAAGCTGCAGACCGAAGTGGATGACGGGAGATATGATCTCATTACAACGGATGATACAGGGGGTCTTTATAAAAAGACCCCAATCTTTTTTTCTCCGCACTAAAAACTCATAATCGTAGCGAGTAAACGCAATAATGCCTACTTGGAAATTGAAAACAGAAGAGGAACTTCTCTTTTATCACCTTTGCAGCGCATGCAACGAAAATTCTTCAAAGTTCCTCCTGAAGGCTGGTTGGGAGAAAATAAGAGATGGGGAACCTGTCTTATGCAATGAGTGTACCAAAAAATGCGCACTTACGGCTAAGGGCCTTTGGGGTGCTGAAGACAAAGTAAGATATGCTGAATGCAAAACATGCCAAGATTACGAAAATTGTCCCCTTAAAGGGCGCCATTATTGTTAATTTTTCCACTGGCGGTCATATGCAATAGCCAACATATGACTACTGTAGACTTCCTAAGTCCTTAATTTGAGCAATTGTCAGGATTAATTAAAATCAGATTCTTCAAATTGTCAGACCAGATGTAAATTTTCACATCTAAATCAGGGGGAAACCCAGTATTTCTTATTTTCCCCATCCTTAGGCCAATCCTTTACAATCTGAAGCACCTCCCTAACGTAAGCACATTCACACTGAGCCATGCATGGCCGCAGCTCACAATCATTTAAACAATATCCAGGACAATCTTCGGCCCCTGTGGCTCGTTCCTTGAAGATAGGGCCATCATAGAGATGCGTGAAGGCATCAGCAGGCAGTGCCATGGTATTATTGCAGGAGTGATTGAAAAGGAAAATGCCGGCTTCTAGTTCTTCAAAGGATACTTGATAGCCAGTCAGCTTGACATCTGGATCTGACAGGAATTGCTGATAGCTCTTCCATGTTTTTTTGCAATAATTACATTGTTTAAAGAAGGACTCTTCATCTATCGGATGAGAATACAAATTATACTCTGCACATTTTTTCATATCATTTGAAGATGGTTAAATTCTTATTAAAGGCATTTTTAAGGTTTACGCTTTTTTCCCCTCATTGAGCGCTTCCCTGACAGCGTTGAGAAGTTCATCCCCATGAATCGGTTTTAAAACATATTTTTTAATGCCCATTGCCAACGCATCATTTTTGGAAATTATGTCGCTATGTCCGGTACACAAAATAATAGGCATGGGGGGCTTTATCTCCAGAATCTTTTCTGACAATTCTCTACCTGTGAGCCCAGGCATTGTTTGATCAGTAATGAGGAGATCAAACTGGTCTGGATTGGCTCGGAAAATATTAAGAGCTTCATGACTATCTGTTGTAACTGTACACGTATAACCCATTTTTTCTAAATGTCTTTTGGTGATCTGGGGGAGGAACGGATCATCCTCAACAATTAAAATTCGCTCATTTCCTTGAGGCAGAAAAATTTTCTTCATTGGTCTTTCCTCAGAATGGTTATTCCTTCCCAGGATCGGAAAATGAATATGGAAAGAGGTTCCTTTACCTGGTTCACTTTCCACTTTGATGAATCCCGCATAGTCCTTAACAATACCATAAATAACGGCCATCCCAAGACCCGTGCCTTTTCCCACCTTTTTTGTAGTGAAATATGGTTCAAAAATTCGTTTCATTGTTTTTTGTCCATGCCGCAGCCTGTATCACTGACTGAAAGGACAACAAAGGGACCTGGCAGCACGCCGCTTTCACTTATATCTTCCGTTCGTAGTTCCTTGCTGCATAAATTAATTTGGTTCATCCGGTTAATGAGTACCTGTAACGAAAACAATTGTATTTGACCATCTTTTATTTCCTATGCTTAAATCTACTCACACCCTGATAATTACTTTGCGTTCATAATCAAAACCAATTAGAGTTATTTTTGTTTGCTAACAACTAAGAACGTTTATTCAGTTAAATACGTATCTCGGGAACTGTTTATGACGATTACAGACAGGTTTCATGGCACGAAATTAACAGGTCTACTCTTGATCTTATTTTTTCTTGTTGTTCAACTTGTTGTTATTGCTCATTCCAGTGAACATCCATTTCATGACCAGAAGTCTTCCTGTCATACCTGTATCATTTCCCATCATATTGATGACGTAACGCATCCTGATTCTCAGGAGCTAGAGCATAAGAGGCAGTTTGTTTTATTCGATCTGCCTCCTGCGACTGTTTCTTGCTCATGCATAACACCAATCTCTTTTTTTATTTCCCGAGCACCTCCGGCTATTTTTCTTTAGGCGTTTAATCCACTGCCACCATTTAAAGTCACCTTTATAGAATTCTCAACTTTATTTGTCATTATTGCAGCCGGACTTACATAAGTTATTCAAGATCTGTGTAGGTTTTCGATATTGACGTGCATTTTTTTGAGAGGGAGCCATGACCGCAGCCAAACAAACACTGGAACAATTAAAACAGAGAGTTTCCAGCTTGGAAGAAGAGATTATCCGTCTAAAAGATGTAGAAAAAGAGTTATGTGACTCAAAAGAACTAAACCACACCATTTTTTTCAATATATCATGCACCGTTTTTTTAACGGATGACCATGGGAAATTTCTTTTCATCTCACCAAATGTCGCAGATACGTTCGGCTATTCGCCAATCGAAGTTGAAACGTTAGGCAACATTTCCAAGTTGCTGGGTATCAACTTTTTCCCTCGCAATGATTTGGGGGAACACGGAGAAAGTCGAAATGTTGAGCTACAGGTAACTGACAAGCTCGGACAAGGACGACACTTTTTCGTGAATGTAAAGCGTGTTTCCTTAAAAGAAGCCACTTTCCAATATTCATGCCGTGATATTACGGACCATAAAAAGGCTATCGAGATGGCCGATGAAAATGAGAAACGTTATGAAAAACTCCTTGATAGTGTGACTGACTACACATATACCGTTAACATCGAGGATGGAAAGCCGACCTCCACAACCCACAGTGCAAGCTGTCAAGCTGTAACAGGGTATAGCGCAGATGAATATAAAGCTGATCCATATCTATGGCACAATATGATTTTGGAGGAAGACCGATCGACTGTGACAGAAAAGATCAATACCCTCATCACCGGCAAGCGCTCCGATCCCTTTGAACATCGTATTCTCCACAAAGACGGTGCTGTACGCTGGGTAAAGACCACGCCAGTACCATGCGTTGACGAACATGGACGACTCATTGCCTACGACTCGCTGGTTACCGACATAACGGAATTGAAAGAGTCAGAACTGCAGGAATCGAGGATGCGTCATCGTCTCGAAGCCCAATGGAAAATTGCCAGCCTTAAAGATGCCGACTTGCAAACTATCTGCGATCACCTTTTATCCCAAATGGTGGAGATAACAGAAAGCTGGTATGGATTTTATGGTTTTTTCAATGAAGACGAGATGATTTTGACAATATATTCCTGGTCAAAAGGGGTGATGAGTGATTGTGCTATGCATGATAAGCCAATTCGATTTCCCTTAGATGAATCCGGACTGTGGGGAGAGGTAATTCGGAAGAAAAAACCCTTGATAATTAATGACTATCATAAAGAGCATGCCGGGAAAAAAGGGTTTCCTGAAGGCCATGTTCCCTTGACGAGACTTATGGTTTTGCCAGTCTTTTCTCGAGATAAAATCGTCGCAATAGGGGCTGTTGCCAATAAGGCCTTTGATTATTCCGATTATGATCTGAAAAGCACATCCACTTTGCTCTCTAATGTTCATGTTTTACTTGAACGGCAGGAAGTTAATGAAGAATTGTTGAAGAAAAATCGTGCGTTAAAAGCACTGAGCAAATGCAATGAAGCTCTGATTCGTTCTACAAAAGAATCTGATCTTTTAAGGGAAATATGTAAAATTTTGGTGAAAACAGGCAATTACCCACTTGCCTGGGTTGGGGTAAAAAAAGACGATACTGAAAAGACAATTTTCCCACTTGTACAGTTTGGTGACGCCAGCGGTTATCTTGAGGATATCCGTATAAGCTGGGCCGATAATGAATATGGTCGAGGGCCGACAGGTATGGCTGTTCGTACCGGTAAAACTCAAGTGCTCAAAGACATTGCTTTAGATGAGACCTACTTTCTATGGAAAGATCAAGCCCGAAAACGGGGTTATGCTTCTTCTATAGCCCTTCCCTTACGTACGAAAAATAAGTGCTGGGGAACTTTGAATGTATATGCAACAAAGCCTGATGCCTTTGATCCAGAAGAAATTGAATTGTTACAAGAACTTGCAGATAACGTGTCTTTCGGCGTTACTGCAATCCGAACACGAGCTAAACAAAAAACGGCTGAAACGGCACTTCGAGAGAGTCAAGCCAGGATGCAGGCAATTTATGAGACTGTTCAAACCGGGATTGTAATAATTGATGGTGAAAATCGGCAAATCATAGATGCCAACCCTGTTGCTGCAAAGATGATGGGTCTCACCAAGAAAGAATTGATAGGAAAAACATGTAATGAAATTTTCTGTATTCCCCCAGGTGGCATATGCCCTGTCCTTGATCTTGGGAAAACAGCGGAAAATGCTGAACGGCATCTTGTCAAGACCAATGGTGAAAAAACGCCGATTCTTAAATCTGTAGTTAAATTCAACCTGAATGGCCGTAAATGCTTACTGGAAAGCTTTCTCGACATAACAGCCCTAAAACAGGCTGAAAAAGAAAAAGGAGAAATGCAAGCCCAGATACGCCAGATGCAAAAAATGGAGGCCATCGGTACTCTGGCCGGCGGGATTGCCCATGATTTTAACAACATCCTCACACCAATTTTTGCCTTCACTCAAATGCTCCAAGAAGACCAAGCGCCGGAGAGCCAGGCATACCAAGATCTTGGCGATATCCGTACGTCAGCATTACGCGCTAAAGATTTAGTTTCGCAAATTCTTACCTTCAGCCGTGAAAAAGAACATGAACTCTCTCCTGTGAAGATCTCGCCAATTGTTAAGGAAAGTATAAAACTTCTTGAGGCTTCTTTCCCGGCAACCATAAAAATAGAGCTGAGGGTAATAGCAAAAGATGATGTTGTTATGGCGGACCCGACACAGATCCACCAGATACTGATGAATCTGTGCACCAATGCCCTTCATGCAATGATGGAATCGGGTGGAGTTTTGGAGGTAAGGCTGGAAGAGAAAGACCGTAACCACACCTCTTCTCGCCGTTACTTGGCCCTGACAGTCTGTGATACTGGTTGCGGGATGGACAAATTTACTCAGGAACGTATTTTTGAGCCTTATTTTACAACAAAAGATGTTGGTGAAGGGACAGGGCTCGGCCTTTCAGTGGTTCATGGGATAGTACGTTCCTTTGGGGGAGATATAATTGTATCAAGTGAATTAGGAAAAGGGACGACATTTACAGTATATTTACCATTAGTTGACCAAAAGGCAGTCGAAACTCTCCATGATCAAGAGACAGAATGCCCCAAAGGGTATGAACGTATTTTGCTTGTTGATGACGAACTGGCGATTGTTAAATCAATGGGTCGCATATTGCAAAGTCTTGGCTATAAGGTAACAGAAAGGACCAGCAGCATTGAAGCATTAGAGGTTTTTCGGGTAAAACCGCAAGAGTTTGATCTTGTCATAACGGATTTTACAATGCCCAATATGACAGGAGACCGTTTAGCACAGTAAATCATGACAATTCGATCGGAAATCCCCATACTGCTTTGCAGTGGATATCAAAACAAAATTATCGATAATGCTATCGCTAACCTTGGAATTAAGGGTTTCATCCCTAAACCTATTGTTAAAAAGGAATTAGCCCAGATTATCCGGAGCATCTTCCCATAGGATAAGACTTGAATTTTTATAAATTGAGATTACAAACCTATGATTCAAGATAAGCAATGTATGTTGGCCAACAATGTTTCTGATGGAGAGGGACGTTCGTATTCTTTTCTGAAGCATTTTCTACAACTTTTTGTTCTCGCTCTTTTGGTTATTGTCGTATTACTCGGTATATTTCACGTTATTGTCATTCGCAGTGAACGGAGTGCCGTTGAGGCGCATGAGCTTTCCCATGTACATGATGGAGAAAAGATCATCAAGACGACCCTGCAACAGATCACCTCAGATCTGCAACTGCTAGCCCACTCTCCAATTCTCCAATCTTTCCTGAAGGAAGGCTCGATTGATCCTTTTAACGACTTGAGGCGCGAACACCTCAATTTCGCAACGTATAAAAAAATGTATGACCAGGTTCGCTATCTGGACAAATCCGGCGTGGAAGTAGTAAGGGTTAATTATAATAATGGATCCCCGGTTATTGTTCCGGAAAATGGTCTGCAGAACAAGGAGAAACGATACTATTTCAATTCTACATTCTCTCTGGATTCGGACAAGATTTTCATCTCCCCTTTGGATCTCAATATTGAGTGGGGTAAGGTTGAAATCCCCCATAAGCCAGTCATCCGTTTTGGAACTCCTGCCTTTGATTGGAATGGACACAAGAAAGGTATTGTTCTGTTAAACTATCTCGCAGTAGAAATGCTCACCAAGGTCAAGAAAGCCATGTCTCACGAAGGTCCTGATCATGCTGAAAGTGATCACGCTTCCGGTCGCCATATGACAAGTGAGCACATATACGGCTCTCCAATGCTGCTCAATACAGAGGGATATTGGCTGCTTGGTCTTCGTGATAAAGATGAATGGGGATTTATGTTTGGCAATGACCTGACTTTCTCCAGAGAGTATCCATTGGTTTGGCAAAGGATTTCTCAATCACAATACGGCCAACTTGAAACGCCCCAGGGTCTTTTTACCTTTACTACGATATTCCCATTGGAAGAGGGACAGGTATCATCAACTGCTGTCCCACATGTCTTTAGCGCAAGTCACAAAAAACTTGAACCCGCAGAATTTTCCTGGAAACTCGTTTCTTTTATAGACAGGCAACATCTGAATCAGATTTCATGGCATTATTGGCAAAGAACGCTAAGCTTGTTTATGGCTTTTTTTATTATGCTTGTCCCTGCCTGCTGGTATTTTGCGCGGATGCGTATATCCAGAGAAAGGGCTGAAGAAATGATGGAGCGCTACCAATTTATTGTCAACAGCTCCACCGACTTCATGACAATGCTCGATTCGCATTACACATATTTGGCGGTGAGCTCCTCTTTTTGTGAGGCGTTAAGGCTGGATCGTCATGAGATTCTTGGTAAAACGGTGGCTGAAATCTGGGGTGAAGAGGGCGCACCCAAAGCCATTAAATACATTGATCAGGCCTTATCTGGTCAAAAGAGCACATATACAGCATGGTTTCATACCCCTCAATTTGGCAAACGGTGCTATGATATCACCCTGACACCACTGCAGTTGAAATCTGGGGGATTTAACTATTGTGTTGTTGTTTCGCGGGATATCACAGAGAAAAAAAAATCCCAGGATAAGTTGAGCTGTGCCAAGAAGGACTGGGAAAGGACTTTTGACGCGGTACCGGATTTGATTGCTATTATTGATGATCAGCACCGTTTTGTTCAAGTCAATAAGGCAATGGCCAATGGCCTGGGCCTTTCGCCTGACGAATGCATCGGTCAAACCTGCTACGAATTAGTGCATGGTACAGATTCCCCTCACCCTGAATGTCCTCACAGTAAGTTGTTGCAGGATCATCAAGTGCATTCAAGTGAGGTCTTTGAGGGAGCTATTGGCGGTGATTTTCTGGTAACCACTTCACCCCTCCATGACAGTGATGGAAAGCTTTATGGAAGTGTTCATGTTGCCAGAGATATCTCTGCAAGTAAGCGGGAAAAAAGGAGGCAAGAGCAACTCAATATCTTGAAAGAGAACCTGCTCAAGCCAGAACCCCTTGACGGCAAACTTAAAGAAATCACGGATTGTATTGTCAAAATCTTTGATGCTGATTTTGCCCGGATATGGCTCATAGAGCCAGGGGATATTTGCGAAGAATGCTACCACGCTGTTAAAGATGATGAACGTCATTTCTGTCTAAAACGAGATTATTGCCTGCATTTGAAGGTGAGTTCCGGTCGTTATACTCATATTGATAGTGAGATACACCGCAGGGTTCCAGCCGGTTGTTACAAGATCGGACGAATTGCATCTCAAAAAGAAAATAAATTCCTCACCAATGATGTTGTAACTGATCCAAGGGTTCATGACCATGTCTGGGCCAAAAAGTTAGGGTTAAAATCTTTTGCCGGCTACCGGCTAACCTCCCCAGAGGGAAAAGCCATAGGGGTGTTGGCCCTTTTTAGTAAACATTGCATTGGTGAAAATGAAAACTTCTTACTGGAAGGCATTGCCGCAACCACAGCACAGGTAATCAGGACTTCCCAGGCCGAAAGGGATGTCAGGCAGACCCGGGACAGTCTACAGTCCATTGTCGATAATGTAGATGCCATGATATATATCGTAGATCTTGCTACAGATGAGATATTGATGGCAAATGCATATATAACTCAACGCTTTGGGGAGGTCGAAGGCAAAAAGTGTTGGGCGGTATTGCAAAAAGAACAAAAGAGTCGCTGTGATTTTTGCCAGGCAATTTCTATACAAGATGTTGACCCAATAAACATTGACCACATCTCCTGGGACACTCAGAATACAATTGACGGCAGGTGGTATGAGTGCCATGACAAGGTGATATACTGGCTGAATAATCGGTTAGTCAGAATAATGATTGCTACTGACATTTCAGATCGGAAAGAAACTCAGGAGCAGTTGCAGAAATATGCCAAGACACAGAAAACGCTCCTTGGTGAAGTTAATCATCGTGTAAAGAATAACCTTTCGGCCATTATTGGGATGCTGCATATGGAGGAAGAGCGTCTTGAAAAACGTGATTCAATCTATGTGGGAATCATGCATGATTTAGTTTCCCGTATACAAGGTTTGGCAACTGTTCATAGCTTGCTCTCTGCCGGAGAGTGGCAGCCACTTGCCTTAGATCATTTGTGTAGAGAAATAATAAAAGTCGCTCTTTCTACCCTTCCGCAGGGAGAAAAAGCCCACCTTGATATACAGAAAACCAATATCAAAATTGGTAGCGACCAAGCTCATCATCTGGCCCTGGTTGTGAATGAGTTGGCCACAAATGCAGTTAAACATGCCCTGACAGAAGGGAATCCATTGCAGTTAGAAGTGCGTATCCGTGAACGTGATACGGGCATTACAGATCTTATCTTCCGTGACAACGGGCCTGGTTATCCAAGGGAGATATTGGCCGGTGATAATAGTAGTGGAAGTATGGGGGTCGAGATCATTAAAGGAATTATCTCTTCGAATCTTCATGGGAACGTAAATTTCAATAGTGACAATGGAGCCGTAACAACTCTGTCTTTTAAGGTGAGTGTGGGTCAAAACGGAGACAAGAATGGTGAATAAAAATCAGGACATAAGAATACTCCTTGCAGAGGATGATTTTTTGGTCGGCAAAGAGATTGAACGCACTTTGAAGCTAAAAGGGTATGATGTTGTTGGCTTGGCAACAACAGGGACCCAGGCAATAGAAAAGGTTAAAACACTCAAGCCGGATTTGGTATTGATGGATATCAAAATGCCCGAAATGGATGGTCTTGAGGCAACAGAAAATATTCAAAAACTGTGCCCCACACCGGTGGTTATCTTAACTGCCCATGAAACACCTGATTTTCTGGAAAAGGCGAGCAGGGTTGGTGCTGGAGCCTATCTTGTAAAGCCTCCAAGGCCAGAGGAGTTAGAACGCGGTATTTGTATCGCTATGGCCCGTCATCAAGATTTAATTAACCTGCGGGAATTGTTACAGACCCTGGAAGAAAAGAATAAAGCCTTGGAAAAGGCTTTGAAAGAAATAAAAACTCTTCAAGGGATAATCCCTATATGTGCAAAATGTAAAAAAATCAGGGACGATAAAGGGTATTGGCATCAAGTTGACCAATATATTGCTGAACACACAGAAGCACAATTTAGCCACGGAATGTGCAGGAAATGTTCTGATGACTTATATGGTGGACAGGACTGGTATGAAGAGGCAGTCCAAAACGGAGAAATTCCAAGTTCCTAACTTTCCATTAACAAAGGAGTATTCCGATGAAAACCACTGCACAGACAGAACGACGGCATAGTAAGAGGCAAACCGTGAAGTCTGGTATTGTTGCTCTTTTGCAACCGGACAGGTCCGTTGAAATTGGAAATATTATAGATTTTAACCATAATGGGCTTTCCTTTATTATTGAGAGTGACAAATGCACCAGTGCCATTAAAGATGCAATGTTATTGGATATCCTTCTGATTAATGAAAATATTTTTCTGGAACATGTAACCACCTCGATTAGTTCGAAAAGGATATACCTGAATGACCCACGATTAAATAGATATCATGCCGTAAGCCGGTATGGCGTGAAATTCGAGAATATTGAATCAGCCCAAGAGAGACAGCTCAGGAAACTAGCCAAAGAAATATGTGACTAAAACCACTGGAGGAAATTTTATGAAAATGACCGATGTTAAAAAGAAGGCAACTAGCGTGGGAATCAAGTCAGGGAAAATGAAAAAAACGGATCTTATCCGCGCAATCCAGTTAAAGGAGGGCAATCCCACATGTTTTCAGACCGGAATTACCCCCTGTGATCAGTCTACCTGCTGTTGGCGAGCCGATTGTGTCCAGTAACTCTCGGAGCTGAAAAACAACACCAGAACAACTTGTTGGCATGGAAAACACATAACATGAGTGCAAAACAGGATACAATTTCCCATAATAAGATAGATCAGAATGTGATAGTAGAGCTAATTATTATTATAGCCATAAGCCTTGTCGTTTATGTGTTTGCAGTACGTTACGATATGTTGGAAAAAATCGTAGAATTTTCAGCCCAACACGAAAGGTGGGAAATTGATGAAAGTGGTTCTTAAGGAAACTCAGCTAACGGTTTCCTGTCGTTTTTCAAGTAGCCTATGTTTCCTGGATCCCGGCTAAAAACATGCCGGGATGACGGTATAACTTATGACTTGTCATCCCCGAATGCAGTTATCGGGGATCCAGAAAGGTGTAGCTGAGTTTCATATAGAGCCACTTTTTTGAATGTCTTACAGTGCTAATATTTTTTGTTTTCGCATTCGGGTTTTTCTCGTTACGGCGGTGGAAAGAGACCGTGGAAGCAAAGAGAAAATTATTAGAGAGTAACAAAGATCTTCAGAAGGCTCTAAATGAAATAAAAACGCTGAGGGGGAATAATTCCAATCTGCTCAAAGTGTAAGCAAGTAAGAGATGATGATGGCTACTGACAGCAAGTAGATCAATATATCGGTCAACACTCAGACGTACAATTCAGCCACGGATTATGTGAGAAATGCTGCGATGAATTATACGGCGGACAGGATTGGTATGAAGAAGACAGAGCTAACATTTTAGGGAAAAATAGCTAACAGCAAATTTGGGCTTTTTCCTTAACTGGGGACTTAACCTTCGACAAACAAATCCTAACCGCTCGTGTGTCTACACCAACTTAATAACTTTACTGTATCTCAATCAACAGGAAACTTGCGTTTCTTGACAGTTTCCCTTACCCTTGGCGACACGCCCCCAACAAGCAATTAATCCCTACCCCACACAAAAGAACGCTTAACCACTGCAAAAAGAGAGAAAACCAAAGAAAAAGGGGCTAACCGATTTCGGCCAACCCCTTGGTATCTCTTGGTGGAGGTAAGCGGGATCGAACCGCTGACCTCTTGAATGCCATTCAAGCGCTCTCCCAGCTGAGCTATACCCCCACCCTGTGTTTGAATTTTGTTATATAAGACACGGGGTGTCCGGCTGTCAAGGTTTTTCATTCACATTCCGGCAACCCCTTATCAAATCACAACCAGACACGCCATTTGCTCAAGACCATCCATTTTGCTTGCTAACACAATGTCAGTCTGCTACATATATTCGATTAAAAAGAAGATTAAGTAGTGATTCAGAGAAAATTACCTTATTCTAAAAAAACTGAATCCACCTTTACAACAATAACAGGATCTTAATCCATATCACCTTCGGAAACAACTAATAAAGTGAGCCTTTAAATATGTTTAATCCTTTTGATTCTCTGTTTGGCTGGCTGTCAAATGACCTGGCCATAGATCTGGGCACTGCAAACACCCTCGTATATGTCAAAGGCAAGGGAATTGTATTGCGTGAACCTTCTGTTGTTGCTGTCCGCAAGGATTATCGCAGCAACAAGGTTCTTGCCGTCGGAAAAGAAGCCAAAATGATGCTTGGCCGCACACCCGGCAATATCGTTGCCATCCGGCCAATCAAGGACGGAGTTATTGCCGACTTTGAAGTAACCGAGGCCATGCTCCGCTATTTCATCAAAAAAGTCCACCACAGACGCACCCTTGTTCACCCCCGTATCATTGTCAGTGTCCCCTCAGGCATCACCCAGGTCGAGAAAAGAGCTGTACGTGAGTCCGCAGAATCCGCCGGCGCCCGCGAAGTATACCTGATTGAGGAACCCATGGCCGCGGCAATAGGAGCCGGTCTGCCTATTACCGAACCCACCGCCAACATGATTGTTGATATTGGCGGCGGCACCACTGAAGTTGCGGTCATTTCACTCTCAGGCATTGTATACGCCAAATCCGTCAGGGTTGCCGGCGACAAAATGGATGAGTCAATACTCCAATATATCAAAAGAAAACACAATCTTGCCATCGGTGAACGGACTGCTGAGCTTATCAAAACCACCATCGGCAATGTCATGCCCGAAGAGCCCTATGAGACAATGGACATTAAGGGACGAGATCTTGTTTCCGGTGTACCCAAGACATTAAACATAAACGGCAGCGAGATCCAGAGCGCTATTAATGAGCAGATTGACGCCATTATCGAGACTGTCAAAATCGCCCTGGAAGTTACACCTCCTGAACTTGCTGCCGACATCGTTGACCAGGGAATAGTGCTGACAGGCGGCGGAGCCCTCCTGAAAAACCTGGACAAACGCCTGAAAGAAGTAACCGGGCTTCCTATCATTATTGCAGAAGATCCTCTTTCTTCTGTCGTTCTTGGTTCCGGCCAGGCCCTTGAAAATATTGATGTGCTGAAAGAGGTTATGGTGACCTGATCCCTTTCCAATGAAAAGGACAAAACAACAAAAATTCCGTCAACTCAGACCATACATCCTGTTTGGCGTAACACTCACCGGCATCCTTATTCTGATCGTCTCCACGGTTGGCCGCCAGGAGTTCAACACCCCCCAGAAGCTCACCCTCGACTTGGTCGGCAGGGGACAACTTGTTCTCAAGACTATCTCAAATGTCTTCACCGGAACCTGGGGAAAATACGTTGCTCTCTGGGATGTCCGTGAAGAAAATGAGAACCTGCGCAAGGAACTGGACAAGCATAAGAGCGTGACCAGTGAATACCGTGAGGCAATGGCCACCAATGTCCGGCTCAGCAAACTTCTGCGCCTGAAGGACTCTCTCCCCCCTCCTACCATTACTGCCCAGATTATCGGCCGGGACCCGTCACTCTGGTTTCGCACTGTTATCATAGATCAGGGCCGCAAAGACGGGGTGGAAAAAGGCATGCCGGTTATCACCGCAGAAGGCATCGTCGGCCAGGTCCTTGACACATCACCGGGTTTCTCAAAAGTTCTGCTCGCAAACGACCCCAACAGTGCCATAGATGTCATTATTCAAAAAAATAGGGCCCAGGGCATCATTAAAGGAGTCGGAGACGCATACGATCTCCATTACATCCTGAAAAATGCCGATGTTGAAAAGGGGGATCTTGTTGTCACCTCAGGAATGGGCGGAATTTTCCCCAAAGGACTTCCCGTCGGAACAGTCTCCTGGGTCATGAAAAGCAAACGGGGCATGTTTCAACAAATCAAGATTGCTCCTGCTGTGGATTTTTCCAAACTCGAATATCTCATCGTCGCTCTCAAGGAAAAATCGCTGGCAGAAGATACTTTTGACGTGTTCGACAAAAACACTCCAACGCCTCGTTAGTTTTACAACTACTTGATCGAACTGCAGACGATAATTTAAAGGTGTTGAAAAGTAACCAAAACCAGCCAGAAAATAATTTCTCAACCGACCAAATTGGCTCGTTTTATTTTATTTTTTGTCTCTGCTGATG
>JACKQG010001156.1_pt1 | contig 30458 bp, 29 predicted proteins | sample 8237621 | NCBI WGS metagenome assembly JACKQG01 (sample SAMN15677084, study PRJNA649215) | marine metagenome | biome: marine; feature: Black Sea; material: saline water; isolation source: suspended particulate matter (SPM) from the Black Sea western gyre | collected 2013-06-09/2013-06-10 | depth... | reverse complement strand
GGGGAGAAGAACTTGAACGTGGTTAAGGCCATGATTTCGTTTACTATTATATCATCTATGCAGGTACTTGTTCGGATTCATGATGCTATTCGCCGGGCCAATCCGTTAACTTTCCGGGGGGTACGATGTTTGCAATGGGTGGACTATGTGTATGTTCGGGCGATTACGACTACGAGTATAGCTATTAATGTGGACTACCGAACGAGGGAGAATGATTCTCGAACGTCTGTAGTTCAGTATAGTATAAAGGAATAATTATAATGCCAATTCCGGTTAGAACACGAGATGCTATTCTACTCAATTTACGAAACCAGATAACGTCTCTGAAATCAAATATGAATACGGCTGACCATTCGGTGGCGTATGATATATCTCTGTATCCGGCATCGGTACTGGGAGAGGAGCTATGGCTTCTGGCTGATTTTGTAAGCCGGTCTCGGAGTCTATCAGGTATTATTGAAATGGTTAATGATTCTGTGTATAAGCAGAAGATACAAGTACTGTTTGACTATGATTCAGTTACCGAAGTGGAGACGTTGATATCTGGGTTGCTGGGCGCATTGGTAGCGAACTGGAACGTATTTCGGAAAGGGGCTACGGCGGCTCGAGGCCCGGTTAGATTCTATTCCACGACCAATACTCCGTTGACAATTGCTAATGGCGCGCTGGTAGCCTCAAAGGGGCAGAATCCGGTTAACTTTACGGTTAAGGGAGGTACGTTAAATGCTACGCCTCAATACGATAGTACAATGGGTATGTATTATGTAGAAACTATTGTAGAGGCAACAGCATCGGGGGCGACGGGGAATGTGGGCACCGGGGCTATTGCGGTGCTTACCGATGCCATTGCAAATATATCTTTGTGCAAAAATCCTATACCAACGTATGGCGGGGCGGATGCCGAAAGTGACGTAGATTTGGCAACCAGGGCGCAGAATGCGTGGACGGCATGGACGCTGGACACGTATGGAGGGATGGAGTCGTTCTTTGAGGTTCAGCCAATTGTAAAAGACGCGTATGTTTCTGGGCCGGGGGATCCATTGATGCGCCGGAACCGGCAGGGGGCCTCGTTGGACGTTTTTGTGGAGGTGCCTCCGGATCCGTTACCTGCAATTGATGTTTTTGTGACTACCGAGGCAATCCCGGCGCAGGCTACCGAACCACTTGTAATGGCATCTGCGTTTGCTCAGAATAATATTTTAATGGATGGAATGTCATATACGGGGAATACGGCGAGTTTGAATTTGATAGCTCCTCCAGTAGCAACGCCACCGGCGCAATTAACATATCCTCCCAGTACTGCATCTACATTCAGATATTATTTTAATAATCAACCGGTGGTATCGGTACAATCGGTCAGCGGTACGGTTTCGGGTAATTTTACATATAGATTAAATTCTGATGTTTCAGCTACATACTCGGGGTCAACTCGAGCGCGGAGTTACATTGATATTACAGCCAGTGGGGTAACATCTACCGGGGAAACCATAACGATCAGTTACACTTATGATGCTGCTATCGTGGGGCTTCAAAATACAATCAATGCGCCAGAGAACAATTTGATTTCGCAGGATGTGCTGGTCAGGGCGGGGGCTCCTGTATACGTAAATGTTACGGGATCGGTAGTCAGTATTGATGAGGCATCCTATCCTGTTTCCGGATTGCAGGCAACTATAGAAGCTGATTTGCTTATGCTTTTTAATGGGGGCACAGCATCAACTGATAAAGTGTACTCAAGCTATGGTTTGGGTCAGCGAGTGGATCGGTCAGATTTATTATTTGTGGCTTTGTCGGTGGATGGCGTGGATCGAATAGACCGGTGGACTACAGAAGCGTATTCGGTGCAGTTTCCGTCTAATTTTACGCCTCAGAACAGTGAATACGCAAGATTGGGGTCGGTTACATGGCTATAACTGTATGGATAGCATCGTCGCCGTATGGGACGGCAACCAGCAAGGTTCTCCGCAAGTACAAGGGAGAGGTTGTGGACTCCCATGTATATGATACCGGGGACAGTACGTATCCGGGGTCAACCTCCGGGTACTCGATAGGGGTATCCGGGGTGACTACGGATCAACAGGTTGAAGTCTTGCATAATGCTGAAGTTGCATATACGCTACAGGGGCGGAGTAATTATATGTTACCTATTCCTCCGGTAGTGGGTGATAATATAATCCAGGCGCGGGTGGGCACCGAGCTATCTAACACGATAAGATTTTCAACTGATAACTTATACGCACTTGTATATCCGCAGGTTTCGGTACTTGAGTCGGAGGAGGAGCGGGTCCGGCAGGCGTGGGCAGATGGGTATTTGGCTACAGGGGTAACAAATGATTCCCGGGGCAACGCCCTTAACCCAGCTTTACGTTCGTTAATCGATACGTGGGGCGAGTGGTTGGGTGCCCCCCGGGTTTCAGGTTTTACGGCGGCGGAGTATGTAACGTTGCTTCAATCGGTACTTGGTATCCATCAGCGGGGGCCGCATGAACAGAGTTTAGTCGATGCGGCAAATTTGTTGGGTACTACGGGTAGTTCATTTATGCGGTTGTTGGATCAGATTAGTACGATGGTAGAGCCGAGACCTCGAGTAATACAAGGTAGTAATGAGTGTGAGGTAGATCAAGCAAGTGGGTGGGATTTAACTAACTGGGGGGCATCGGTAGGGGTTACGGCGGTTACTCCTACATATTTTTTCACGTCTGGTACTGCGGTTGTCTGGAAAGATTTGGGGCTCACGGTTGGAAAGACCTATCGAATTAAATTTGATTGTATTGTAACCGGAACTACGACCACACTTCGAGGAGGGTCTGGAAATCCTGTTATTCGAACCGGAGTAACTACAGGATATTATGATGAAATGTGGGTAGCTGAAAATGGTACATTAGATATTCTTATAGATGGTGAGGGTGCTATCAAGGTGTTGAGTTTAGAAGTCTATGAAGTGCCTGAGTTAGTAGTATATCCAGGTAAGGTTCGGATGGACAATCGATGGTTTAATGTGTCGTATACTGATGGAATTGTGCTGTCTGCGCAAACTGATCATGACTACACAGAAGCTCGAGGAGAGGTCTTTGTAGTTCTAGACCCTGGAAAAATTAGTAGTTCGGGCGATTTAGTTCCTACTATTACAACTGGAGAACCTGCTCAAATAGAGGCTGTGTATACGGAGTATTTAACTTCTGGGCGGGTACAGACAGATACTACGGGAGGGGTTACTGGGGTAATTAGCGGGAAGTATATAACTTTAGAACGACCTCCAAATCAGATTTTACAAATATCTGGTAGTCCTTATGTATTATTAGGTAGTTGTCGGATAGTAAAAGGATTCCGGGATCAGAACTCGTGTATAGTAGACTTGGGTACACGAGAATCGATTGAACGGATTTTCACAGGGGGTACGCAATTGCGGGTAGACTATACTGCTACCCGTCATAATTATATGGTGTTGGCGCGGGTAATCTGTAATACCGAGTCTACGTCTAATACTATTGTTTCAGTAGCTGAGATTCATAGTCCTAATCGGCCTGGATACGGGATGGTAGGGGTTCCTACAAGCAGGTATCATCGTAGTTATAGCTTAATGGTTAGTCGTTCTGTTGATTACGGGATGTATAATACTCCGGAAAAGAAGTTTGTACAAGTGGTGGTACCTAAATTGGCCCCCATAGGAGCTCCGGGGCATCTGTTCTTTACGCAGTCCCCCTGGGAAGACCCGTATACCGTTCACACGGGTGGCACCTCAGCAGTTTTGTGGCTACGTGCCCGGTCGCTTACCGGGTTGACTCATGGGGCACAGGTGGCGGCATGGGGGTCAGAAATCGGATCAGTGTCCGGAGCGCAGGCTACAGCGGATTACCAGCCTCATTTGGTTACCGGGGCTACTCCGAGTAATGGTTTAGCAGTTAGATTTGGGGGATTAAATAGTAATGCTACAACCTATTTGAATTTATCTTCTTCAGGTCTGATGACAGGGGCTACTGGATTTTCTGCTTTTGTAGTTAATCGAAGTTTGAATCCTACTGGAAATACCGAATCTTTATTCTATATATCTACAAGTGGGGGAACTGATAGTCAATTTGGGTTGCATAGATGGCAGCAGAATAGAACGGAGATTGGCGGTAGTGTTCGGCGGGTAGATTCGGATGCAGTTGCATATGCCGCAGGCGGTGAAATTGTTACTAATAAGTATTCGGTGGATGGACTGGTAGTTGACTATTTACAAAACAGAATAACCATATATCAAAATGGGGCGGTTGTACACCAGGTGTATAATATCGGGTCTACTGGAACTTGCGGAGTAGAGGCGGCAGCATATTCATTGATTGGAGCTGGTCCCGGCTTGACTTTGCCGCTTCATGGTGATATATCCGAAATACTTGCTTTTTCCCATGCGTTGGATAGTGGTCAGGCAATTAGGGTATCTAATTTTCTACATCGAGTTGCTATTGCAGCTCATCCAGATTTATATTTGTCTCGTGCATTTGAATATTTTGGAGATATTAATCATGCTTAAAGTACTCTTTTCAGATGGGGTAGATGTATACTCAGCAGACCTCGACGCATTAGAAACTTATCGGGAGGTTGAGACCGAACGGCGGTGGATACATCAAGTGGAAACTTCGGGGATTAAAGCCAAGTCATATTCGGATAATATTTTGATGCCGTCTACCGGGGGGTCAGCTGGCACCATTGCAGTTAGTGCCGGGGGCGCATATACCCCTGGGGGTGAATATGTGTATTGCACTGGGGCAAGTTTAACCGGGCTAACTGACGCAGATATGTTTTCCGGGGGTACTACGTACATTGCTGTTCAGTATTATCGTAGGACAGGAGATACTCGTTCTCATTTGATCGGAGAAAATCTATATCCTACTCGAGAGTGGAATGCCAGTGATGCGAATTGTTTGGCATTGGTGAATGCAGCGACCGGGGATACGTTCGTGGTGCTGGGAGTGGTTACCAGCATCTCAGCTGGGGGTGATGTTGTTTTGGATACCGGATCGACCTACCGGACGTTGATGCGAATGTCTTCTGTAGCTCCGCCAACTACGCCGGGGGGGCTTACAGTTGTGACCGGCCCGGAAACGGATTTGATACATTCCGGGGTTACCAGGGCCCAACGGGTGGAAAGTACTTTGGCATATGTTTCCCTTTCTTGGGATGCATCAACCCATACTGATGGAATTTTGGGGTACTATGCACGATTAGATATACTTAATAATGATGATTCTATAGCTACTGGTAAGAGTCTATCTCAAATTTTATATGTTGGCTCCGGGGATACTACTCCATCGTATACAGGAGTCACTTTCCATAATTTGACTCCGGGGCTAAAGGCACAGGTATCGGTTTATAGTTTATCAAACGCAGCGATTCCGATTGCGAGTATCCCAGCAACCGGGGCACCATTCTATGTAGGTTCCGGGGCATCCCTTACAATGCCAGTGCTGGCTATTGTACAACGGGCTGGTGGGTGTGAGGTCACTTGGGACCCAACCGATGCCGGAGTATCGAATTCAGTATTGTTTGAGGTTTTTGCATCGGGGTCATCGGCATTTACCGGAGCAACTGTTGATTATACATCTATGGTTTATCGAGGCTACGGCAAACGGGCATTTATACCGGGTGATATTGGTGACTCGGTGTATATCAAAGTGCGCGGAGTTGGCTACGATGGTAGGGTATCTGCGGTGGTTACTACATCAACTACTTTGACGGGACCTTCTGCACCTCCGGCTCCGGTAGAAGTTCGGTTGGCGGGTTTACGGTTTCCAGAACTATCTGATTTAGAATGTAGTGATTCGTACAAGGCTAATAATTTTTCAGTTGCTATGAAGGGTGGTGTATTTAGTGACCGGGCTGTAACGGTTTGGGAGTGGAACTGGAGTAATCTTATTGGTGTGGGCGCACCTGATGGAGTATTTTCTGTAACCAGCAATGGATCCGGAATCACAGTGGGGTCACTAGTAGGTACTTATTTATGGTTAAATTCCAATACAACCGATTACATAATTACTGCTAATACAGCAGCAGACGCGGCTGGTAAATTGGTAATTAGTGTGTCAGACTTACTAGGACAACCCGTTGATCTTACTGGAGAGGCTGGGACTTCTAATAATCCGGCGGTAGTCCATTGTCGGGCGGACGAGTACGAAGTCGAGTTCCGAGAGTATTCAGATGATGGTAATAATAGTGAGTTGCCTTCTAAACGTATTCAGCGGTCGATTACTCAAAGTGAATCTCCACTACCTCAGACCCTTGAAGTGATTCTTCCATTAGGGTCTCGGCAACAGTGCGTGGTATGGTCTAAAGAGAGGAATACCAGAAACTCATCAACAGGTACAACTTCTGATATTGAACGAATTGCATATGAAGAGATTTCATTATGGAATTCATTCGGGACGGTTACGGCATTGGGCACTGAATATGGTTTTGAGATTACTCTTGGCCCTGGCGCGGTACTGGATTTAATTACGGGATGGGAAATTGCGCATCATCTGGGAACATCTGGTGTCAGTTTTACAAATCCAACACATAATTCACAAGTATATCCTCCGAATGATACATTTCGGTTTGCAACTGAGCGGGGCGGAACGTATGAGATTGGGGTTAGACCATTGGTTGGGGGAATGGTGGCCGGGGATCAGAAAACTATTCGTGTAGCCAGTGGGGGTGGGGGTTACTTACCAAATACTAAAAGTTACGTAGTTAATGTTGATCTACGACCGATTAATCAATTACTTGAATATGATACAGGAACAACTCAGGTTAAGATTTCTGGTGAATCTGGTACGGCCATTAGTGCAGTTAATCCAGCATCAATAGTAAACGGAAATAAGTTCTTATGCGCGGCGAGTGGGAACACTTATGTGTTTAAAGTTAGAAACCAGCGAAATGCATATGATTCTGATGCTGCCCAAATCAGATCAGTACTAGAGATTCAAGAGATTACTAGTTTTGGAACTACAAAGGAAGACTTGTTTCCAACCGGAGTAGGATTAACTGCGTATTTTGGTGGGCTATCGTCTACTGCGACTACATTGCAACAAATACGTGAATTGGCTCGCATTCCGGTGCCAAATGAAATCACAGTTACACGGCTATTATTTAAACCCGATTATACTGATGCTACTGATGTATCTCCTGCAATTATACGTGTGTATCAGGACGGGTTATCTGTTAATGCGGTGTCTATGGAAGTCGCGGGAATTACAGATACGGTAATTGAACAAGATGTTGATTTGAGTATTAATTATGCTGGAGGCAACCTGACAATGGTTGTAGATGCTTTTGATCCAGATGTAGCTAGTAGAAATATTAAATGGTTAATTGGGCGGTTAGAAATTGAGTACCGAGACGCGGCGGTCAAGACTTCTGTTAGTACTGCCGGGGCTGGAGGATTTTCAGTATAATGGGATACATTGAGGGTAATATAGAACGGGATGGGGTACCAGTTGCCGGGGTGCGGGTTAATTTATATCGACAGGCACCCGATGGGGCTCGAGGAGATATTTTAGCTACTGAAGTATCGCCGTCTAAGGGTGGGCTTTCCCATCGTGGGGTTGCCGGAAAGGGGCGTTATTACTTTGACCAATTGGACCCAGGACGATATGTAGTTTATCTCCAAGGCGTGGGATTTGACGGTGAGAGGAATATTCGAGACCGGGTGGAGCATGTAGTTACTGATAATACTGGTGGTGTATTTATAGCAGTACAAGTATATAATACCTGGGAGGATGCCAAAGCGGATTGGTCCCTAATCGGAACAGGGCAACCTCTTTTTATATTATCAGCACCCGAGGACAAGTTTGTGGGGATGCTGGCGAAAATACCCGGTACGTCTGCTACATCCTACGGGGTGGTAAATGCAAGTGGTGGTTCTCAATACGCAGCGTACGAACCGTAGGCGTAGATATCTAACATTAAATAGATAGATTTAAATAATTATGACGCAGATTATAAATCCAATTTCCCATCAACTCGGTTCGGGTGGTAATTTTCAAGTGCGGGTTGGTGGTTTTACACCTGCTCGGATAGGCCCTATTCAGTGGTTATTTAGTTCGTCTACAATATTATCTCCATCAAGCAGTACTATAAGTGATTATATGGGGGATGAGCGGCGTACGATTCATCAGGGCCAGGCGTATTCCGGTAATGGGATAAGTTTTATATCTGTTCCGGGGGTATTGACTAGTGACACGATCACATCTGTATCTACCGATACTCCGGTTTGTACTGGGAACGGGATATTAAACATTGCCAGTGGCGATACTGTTTATGGGGTAACAGTAACCAGAGCCGGGGTGACTTGGGCTTTTTATAAATGCGATGAGGGTGCAGGTGAAATAGCGTACGATGCGTCTGGAAATGAAAATCATGGGACTATTACCTCAGCGGATACGGGGCTTTTTGTTACTCAAGATATTATCAGTTATCGAAATAACGAAGGATATTCTACTTCGGGAAGTGTATATATTCCACGAGATGATAGTAATCCTACGTATGATGTTGTTGGCCGGGAACTGGGGCATTCAGGTCGTGTAAAATATGATGCCTTGATAGTGAGTTCGCATGGTCTATCTATTTATACGACTGGAATTGGCATATTATTTACATATAATTTTGGGGACAGCCATACGATACGCTATCAGGGGACTTTGTCAAGGGAACCGGTAATACTTAATAAGGGTTTAACATTCCCTGGTACGGGTATTTGTTACGATATTCAAGTATATAATTCAACTGGGGGGCTGGTTACAAATTATCCATGTTCTGAGGGTGCGGGCCTAACTTTGCACAGTGCAATAGGTACGAAGCACGGTACTATTACGGGCGGGGTGGAGGCCAGTTTGTGGGATGTACGGCAGAACGATTATCACTGGAATATTGCACGAGGATTCTCATTATTTACCGGTGCGGGGGTAAGTGATTTATTTGTACCATATATGTTTACTGGAGTTAATTCATATGTGGTTTCAACAAGTTATACATTAGCTGCGCACTGCCGGGCGGGTTGTTTCCATAATGGCGCGGAATCCTATGTTCAACAGCCAGCGGCTCCGGCTTTGATTCAAGGGGACACTGGGTTTAATTTCTGGTTTACGGGGGGAACTCCTATTGATCGGGGCTATGGTGATATCGTAGCAAACGTAGGTTCGGGAGATCAGATTATGTCTAAAGTAGACTTAGATCGATCATCTCGAATAAAGTCGAACTTTGTTTTTGCAGACTCGGGAGTAACCGGAGTCAATTTATTAAAGCTTCAATCATTTTTGGGGATAAGTTGATATACGCTTTTAAATGGAAAATTACTAATGCCGAATGAACTTACACAAGAAGATGAATTAAATTTAATTCGGCTGGCGCAGTGGGGCTCGATCTCGGCTCGTAATAAATTGATAGAAAACCATCTTTCATTTATTCATTATTGGGTTGGAGGGATGGTCGCCCAGAATCATTATTTATATGATGATTTGATTCAGGATGGAGTTCTTGGGGACATTAAAGGTATACATACATTTGATTATACGCGGTCAAAGGTACGTTATCATGCGTATGGGTATTGGTGGATTAGAGCATTTATTAAAAAAACTTTAATGTCTGAGTTTAAAGTATTAAATAACCAGCGAAATGGAAAATGGACTGATGACGGGTTACTTGATGTTTTCGAGACTTTCGATGATAAAGAAAGTATTAATATAGCTAGTGTAATTCCATTGGATTCAATAGTAGTGGTTAATCCACAGGATATTATAGTAGAGTATGAAAGTGGGCGAGTGTTTTATGAACTTGATTTGGTAGAGGAAATCCTACGAATAACCAATGGCCAATTGACCTCGATTCAGAAGCAGATTATGCGGATGTATTTCCGGGACGGACATACCAATAAACAAATTGGTGAGATATTAGGATTTTCTGGTCGGTGGGTGGGGGTATTAAAGTTCCGCGCATTGGATGCGATTAGGGGTCAGGTAAATGAATTATTGAGTGAATAGTTTTAATACTTGATTTTGTTTGTTTTTATATTTAACTTTGTTGCAACACTATGGGGTGTTATAAACCATAAGAATTTTAACGCCGATAGGCGTTTACAAACCCCCGGGAACTTCCCCCATAGTGCCGGGGGTTTTATTTGGATAGAGGAGTTTATCAGAGTTGGATGCTAAATTATTGATCCGCCGAGACCGGGTCATCCTACACGCTCCTGATGGATTGACTAAAGTACAAACTCGTAATAGAAATGCTATAGCCGAGTCTTTATCGTATCGGCGTAATGATTATTTCTTTAGCGAGGCGTATCAAACTGGTCGATGGTCAGGGGTAACCGAGTTATACCGTAAAAAACGTGCACCACAGGGGCGGACTCCGGTTTTTCCGGGGGATGGCGACTGGTTTCAAACCGGGCTATTGCATCGTTCTGCGGGCGCGTGGGCGCGGTTATTTGAGATTGATGATCAACGTGATATTCCTACAATTAGTATAGATGAATCAAAGTTGTCATTCCAGGGGTTACGACCATATCAAAAGGAAGCTATATTTGCTTTATTTTCGTTTCGGGCGGGGGATTTGCAGATGCCGCGTGGGATTATTCATTTACCACCTCGGTCGGGCAAGACGCGTATTGCATCAGCGATTATTGATCAGATTCCGGATCGCCCGGTAGTGTTTGTAGTAGAACGAATTGATCTGGCGCGGCAAACGGTGGAGGTTTTGAAGGAGCAGTTAGATGAGCCTATTGGCTTGGTGGCTGATGGGGTAGTTGATGTCCGGGGCATTACGGTGATTACAATTCAGAGCTTGCATTTAGCTTTTAATATCAAATATGATAAAAAAGATAAGTATGAGTACATTGAAAAGATGATCAGTAATCGGAAACCGGTAGCGGATATGGTTTCAAATTGTGGGGTGTTTATCATAGACGAGGCGCATCATTCTGTGAGCCCGTCGTACCGTAAAGCCATAATGAAGGCTCGAAATGCTTGGTGTGTATTCGGGTTGTCCGGAACTCCGTGGATGGATGATGGGTCTGATCTGTTGCTGGAATCGGTGATTGGACCGGTGATTTATCATCGGTCGCATTCCTATATGGTTAAGAAAGGCTATCTTGTTCCGCTTGATATATACTTCTATAAACTACCAGAACTCTATTGCTATTCTGGTCATTATACAGCGGTGTATAAGGCAGCGGTAGTTGAGAACCCTATCAAGGAGCATATCATTTTAGAGGCTACTCGAAGTCTTCTACAAGCGGGGAAATCGGTAGCTATTCTGGTCACTCAGATTGCGCATGCTAAACGATTAACGTCTTTGATTCCGGGTGCGGTTATGCTAACTGGAAAAGAGCGGGGGACTTATCGGCATGAAGTTTATAAGAAACTAGATCAGAAACGAATCAAGTGTATAGTATCTACCGTATTTTCTGAGGGTATAGATGTGCCATCTCTGGATGCGGCGATCAACGCGGATGGCGGGAAGGACAGTCGACGGGTGTTCCAGCGGTTGCGGATGCAGACTCCGTCTCCAGGGAAGCAACGGGGGATTTATATTGATTTTATTCACCAAGAGGAGCATCTTCGAAAGCATTCCAAACGGCGGTTAGAGTTCTATCAGTCAGAGGAATGCTTTAATGTAATTGTCCGAGATTACGAAGACTACTATAGAATGAAGTTTAGTGGGCAGGTGCCGATGGTATGAAAATCCGTGACGTGTATATAGGAATTGATCCATTAATTGAGGACCTGATACTTACAATTATTGGACTTCGGGACCGGGTAAACGAACTAGAATCGGTGGTAGAAAAGCGAGAGACTACGGCTCCGGACGATTTGAATAAATGGACGGGGGCCGATTTCTATAATTATTATATTCATGAGCACGAGGTTAAATATGGAGAGCCCCCTATAACGGAGTTCAGGAACGATTCGTATCCTAAAAGTCGAATTACCGGGATGTTGAAGTCAAAAGATATTGATCGACCCATGTATAAGGCATTTATTCAATACTTGATACACGATGATCCATGGGTGCAAAACGGCACGTTACCGGATGCGCGGCACTTATATAATCCGAAGGTCTTTGGTTTGTTTGTGATGCGGGTACGAAGGGGGGAGGTAAGGCCCAGGGCGGGGCAACGTGCGGTAGTTCCCGATGCTCCGGCTATGGATGCGGATACGATAGCGATGCTCAAGGCGCGGGCTGCGCGTGCGACTGGGAGAGATAAATAGGAGTTTTTAATTGTCAATTAAAATTGTCCGAAACCAGTATCAACAGGTGGATAGATACCCAGCTGCCGGGAGTTCCCGGAACGTAATGGTGCGTGGGCACAGCTGGGTTTTAAAAATTGTCTTGACTTTGCTGATTTTATTTGTTATCTTGACTACAGGACATTGGGACTTTTACAAAATATTGAACGCCGATAGGCGTTTAGAACCCTCGGAAAAACATCCCAATGTCCTCCGGGGGTTTTTGTTTGGGTAAATAAATTTGTTGATTATGATGTGAGTGGAGATGAACGATGATATATTTCTGGCCAGATGATGCTATTAGCTACGGGGTGACCGAGGCTATTCTGCTGTCTCATATTAGTTTTTGGATTGCCAAAAATAAAGCAAATGATCGGCATTTCTATGATGATCGTACATGGATGTATAATTCGATTAAAGCTTATAAAAGCTTCTTTCCATTTTGGAGTGTTGATCAGATTAGACGAGGTCTTAAATCTCTGGTAGATCAGGGAGTAATTATGACCGGAAACTATAATAAAGTAGGTTATGATCGAACTATTTGGTATGCGCTATTTGACGAGAGTGTGCTAAATAGGTACATACAATCCCCCGTAGCAAAAACCCCAAATGCATTTGGCGAAAACTCCAAATGCAATTGGCGAAAACCACAAATGCATTTAGCGAAAACCACAAATGCATTTAGCGAAAACCACAAACCAATACCAGATAATAACACAGATACAAACCAGAAGAATACACAGATTGGCGAATTCGCCGGAAAAGTTGAAATGACTCCGGAAATTGAAACGATGCTTAAGGCTCGAGCTGCACGAGCAACCGGGAGAGATTAATAATGGCATTGAAAACCGTAAATGATTTATATGCCAGTATAGTATCTAAGTGTCCCAAGTGTTCCGGGACCGGTTATCAGGTAACCCGAGGAGATCGCTCCGGTCAGTTTGATGATTGTATTTGTATGAATACTTTCAGTGAGTATAAAACATATTTACTGGCGGGCATACCGGAACGTTTTTGGGGGTTCGATCTTGACCATTTCCGTGATGATTTCTATGATAAGAATAGCATTAATATTGGATCATATCTTACGTGGTCAGATGAACTTGGCCATGATGCTCTACGGGGTTCGGGTATTTTACTATGGTCAGGGGATCATGGAACGGCAAAGTCCGCAATGGCATCGTTGGTGGCTAAAGAGGGTTTGAAGAGGGGCCTTCGGGTACATTGGTTTTCCGGTACTGCATTATATGACTTGTTGCTACAAGATAGTAGTTTCGAAGAGAGTCGGGTGTTAAAGGAGATTGATAAGTCGGAATTGATAATCATAGACGAGGTAGATAAAATTTTCATACCGGTGGGTGAGCGCAAACTTGTTCGAGCTAGGCTCAGCGAGTTTTTCAATCGAATCTATGAGCAATTAGTGATAGTAATTGCTACGTCTAATTGTCCGATTGATGATCTTCAGGACTATCCGTCAGACATTGTTGATCGGATGTATGAGTGGGATGCACTTAAGTTAGTGGGTGTAGATTATCGTAAGCAGCAATCACGACTACAACAATTATGTAAGGCCCATGCCAAAAAAGACTAAGGATATAAAACACCCGGTAGATTCGAAACGGGCGGAGAGGTATATCATTCGTGTTGGGATGGAGGATGAGGCTCGGTTCCATGCATTGCTGGGATTGTCGGCATCAGCGTTTACGTTCTATAGACCGTTAGTTTCTGGTCTAATAGAATTCTGGAATAAGTTCAATACGCCTCCGGATCGGGAATCATTTAAAACATGGTGTTCTGATGTAGATGCAGCTAATTTGCTTAATGATGTTTTGGCGGGGAATTCTCCGCAAGATGGGAAACACAAGGTTTATGAAACTATTCTCCGGGATGGAATGATAGGTCGGGGGATGTTGGAGCTGGCGGACTTTCTGGCGGATTCAGTTGGTACTGAAGCGCATAATTTGATGCTACAGCGGGCGATTGCTAAACTGACAGATTTAACTTCTCTGTCTACTGATAGGGCTACAATTACCCGGTCTTTTTATTGGGAGACTGCACCTGACCGGTGGGAGCGTTTTAAAAAATATTCGGCGGACCCATCTCTATTGGCTGGGATTGATTTTGGGTTTAAAGATATTGATCGTGCTACTCGGGGTCTGCACGCGCTTACCGGGGAAGCGGATCTGGTAGCTATTTTCGGAAAGCCTGGAACCTATAAATCTCGTTTGATGCTAAACATGGCGTATAATCAAGTGTGCCGGGGGGTAAAGGTGATGTTTATTAGTCGGGAAATGAGTGCAGAACGGATTGGCTGGTTGCTGGATGCAAGGGAATCTTTGGCATCGGATAAGACGGGTGATGTGCGTCTGGACTATGGGGGCATTGAGGAGGCTTATTTACCATCGAAGCGGTCGCAGACGCGGTATAAGACCATGTTAAAAACTTTATATACAGAGAGGCATCTTCCATTGTGGTTAGTAGACTGTCCGGATATAATAAATACGGGGGATATTATACGTGAGATTGAAATTTTCTATTCGATGCAGGGTGAGTATCCAGAAGCGATTTATTTAGACTATGCTAATTTGGTTGATCCGGTGGGGGCGTATGAGTATGAATCGCAGAAGCTTGATCGTTTATTTTTAGAATTATTGGGGATTACAAAAGGTTATAGTATACCCATTGTAACTCCAATTAGAGAGTCACGAACGGGGTCACTGCTTAAGGAGCGGGATGATATTGGATTGGAGCATGTGGGGCTTTCGCAGTCAATCGGATATCATGTACATCAGCTTTGGCATCTGGATCATACGAAGGATGATATTCAGGCTAATCGATTGTGGGTTAGATGCAAGAAAAACCGATACGGGCCGTTGTTCGAAGCGCAGTTATTTGTGGCCCCGGATTATGCGTACGTGGGTGATCGCAATTTTGATATTAAAGATAACTATTCAGATTTATAGGAAGCCGTAGATGCGTGCCCAGAAGACCCATGAGCAGACGTATGTTAATCTTGACCGGTTGGATATACAAGCGGTTTTAAATAAATTAGGAGTTCGAGTTAAGGGCAAGACCAGTGGTTGGTATACGGCGTGGTGCATGTTTCACGCGGATGGGGATAATCCTAATTTACGTATTAATCCAAATGGAGGAATGTTTCGGTGTCTTTCCTGTGGGGAGACCGGAAACATACTTCATATCACAGAGAAGATGCTTCGTACGGACCGGGAGGGGGCGTGGGCTTTTTTATCAAATATGGAGGTTCATGCACCTACGGCTGAGGCGATTAAGCGAAAGTTGGACAAGCGCAAATTTCGGGCGGCGGATAAATGGATACGAGATATTGAGAAACGACTAGACAATTTGAGTAAATTGGCGTTTACAACTTCTCCGGGTGGGCAGGAACAGAAACGCCAAGCGATAAAAAGCAAACAAGTAACTCAATTTTTTGACTTGATTGATAAAAATAGTTATATTGTAATAAGCATTCTTGACCATGCTATGGGCGTGGTATATGACGATATTCTACCTCGGATGCGTCAGGGTGACCGGGATGCTTACTATGAAGGCGTTGAGATGATTGATGGAGTTTGGGAATCAGCGGAGTATTTTGGATATTTAGTTAAACACCCTTTTGTGTGGATTACAAACGGGACGATACCGGGCCGGGTTACCCGGATTCCAATTGAAAGGTACAGAAATGGATAGTAGCATTGAGCTTCGGCAAGCTATGCCAGGGAAGGTTTACGTTACTTCCCGGGGGCTGAAGATTAAATTGGTGCGCCAGCGGGTGTTGAAGGACGAATATCTAGATGAGTATATAGTTATCTCGTTGGCATCTGGCGGCCATGAGTTGGTATTGGTGGGGGACACAGTCGTTGTTCCGGATAATAGTGTATCGATTATGATTCCACCAGATTTGGGATCTACGGCGTTGGCGCGGCTACAGGCGTTAGGCCGTCGGATTGTACAGGAATCCAAAGCGTCTATTGATGAGCTTGGAGATATTACGGTACTAACTACCGATGAAATTCAAGAAACTTTAAATAGAATTTTGGCGAGGAACTGATGGAAGATAAGCAGAATTTCCGAGAGTACGTACCCATGATTCGGCGTATGCGTCCGGCAACTTGGGGGGAGGTTATAGGCCAGCCTGTTATTGTACGGTCTGCTCAGAATATGTTAATTAAAGGGCAGGTGCCTCAAGCTATTCTCATGGAGGGTGAGCGGGGTTTAGGTAAAACTACGTGTGCGAGGCTGTTGGCGGCTCGGTTAAATTGTACTGAGGCTATGCCGGGCGATCCTGACCCGTGTGGTGAATGTTCGTCATGCCGGGGCATTTTGAATGGCCGAGAGGGGATGTTGGTGACTGAGGTGGATTGCGGGGTTACCAATAAAGTGGAGGATATACGAGACTTGATTTCTCAAGCTGAATATGGATCAGGAGATAAGTTTCGTATCTACGTGATGGACGAGTTTCATCTGGTGTCAACCGCGGGAAAGACTGCACTGTTGAAATCGCTGGAAGAGCCCAACAAGAACGTGAAGTGGGTTTTATGTACTACCGAGGGCCATAAGATTGCATCGACTATCCGGTCGCGGTGCGTATCCTTCAAGTTCCGATTATTATCAGATTCGGCTATGCAGGGGTTTGCAGAAGCAACTTTGGGAGCTTTGATCGAGTCCAATGAGGTTGAGTTTGAAGATTACGATAAGGATGCGATTACTCGGTTGGTGGAGGTAGCGGATGGTTCTATTCGTCAGGCGATTTCTCATTTGGAACAGATTTGTGCATACGGGGGGAAGACGCTGACGGCCACGATTGTGTCAGAGGTGGCGGGCAAGGCTTCCCGGGGGGATATGGGGAATCTAGTGAAGGCGGTAGTTGCCGGGAATCTTATACAAGCGGATAAACTGATGCGGGAGTTGTACAATGACGATTTCATTTCTGACTTGTTGGGGTATCTGTATCGTGAGTATTTGCCTCGGCAGGGTACGATTAAATCTGATAATCGGCGACGGACCTCAATGTTGATTCGGGCAATTGTATCCTTTAATCCGGTGTACCAGCATGCGGTTAATAGGGATGGATTGCTGTACGCTATGTACGATGCGTCTCATGGCGTGTCGGGCTTAGGTACAGATAGTTCTGATGCGCCGGAAAAGGCAACGAGTGATGAGCAAGCTGCTGTAGGTGATCCAGTGCAACTGCGGTCCCAATTGATGTCCAAATTTGTTAAATTGGCCAAACGGGGTGGACCCGTTACTATTGCGAAGGAGTGGAATGATAAATCGTGTGTACTGGAATTGGGTGAAAGCAAGGTTTCGGTAGCGATTATTCGAAAGGCCAAGACAATTCCGGATACAATTAAGTATGTAATTCCGTTCAAGAATATCAAAGATATTCTGGGTTCCAAAGCGTTCGAACCAAAGCAGTTACTTGCGGATGGAGTTATGCTCAAACGAAGTGAGATGGTATGAGGGTTACTAAAAATGATTCTTTAGTGGGGCCGTGGGAGATTAATCGGGTTCACTGCAATGATTCGTTGGACGGGATGCGGATGATCCCTACGGATGGGGTTGATGCGGTTATATCTGATCCACCGTATGGAGTTACTGATTTTGATTGGGACCGGTATCCTACTCAGGATGAGTTGACGGAGATGCTTCGTATTTCGGCGGGCCCGGTGGTGTTGTTTGGGGCGGCGGTGCCTCGGGCAATGTACGAGTTGCTATCCTTACAGCCACAGGCAGAGCGTATTTTTATTTGGTATATCTGGGGCACGGGGACGGTATCAGAGGCGGCTGCGTGGAACTATCAACCTGTGTACGTCTGGAATAAGAAATACTTCAAGGGCATGAAATCAGATGTGATGCAGGAGCAGTTGCAACCTCTTACTGACCGGGGGTATCATAAGACTCCAAAACCCATTGAATTGATGGAACGAATGGTAATAGCCGGATGTCATAAGGGGGGCACGGTATTGGATCCGTTTACGGGTGGTGGTACTACGTTGGTGGCTGCTCGGAGTTGCGGGCGAAACTATTTGGGGTTTGAGATTGATGATGAACGGGCCTCGATAGCTCGTAAACGGTTGGCGGAGGTAGCCTTTGCTTCGTATGATGATCGGATGGAGGCGGGGTTGCCTGATAATTTTTTGGATATAAAACTAAAAAGTAAATAAGTATAATTAATTAGGACTGCGAAATGGCAGACAAGATTATTTTCAAAATCAAGCGGGAGACGCTGGCTGATATTTTAGGCCAGATGAACAAGGCTTTAAAGCCAAAAGCAAAGGATGCGATTCTGCGCCGGGTGGTGTTGTTCGGTTTTAGTGGCGGGGACGCCAGTTTGTTTGCTACGAACGAAACTTTATTCATGTCATTCAAGGCGATTGAGTACGAAGCCATTGAGGGTGATGTGGTTTCATTCGCGGCTGATCTGGTTAAACTCAATTGGGCGGCCAATGCCAACAAGAGTGACTATATGGAATTCGTGTTGGATGTTTCGAAGGACCGGCTAATGGTAATCGTGGGCAGTACAAAGGCCGAGATCGGACTTCTGGATAGCGGTACTTATCAGGAGTACATGGGCTCGGAAACTCCGGATGATTATCCGGTTGATATTGGTTTATATACGGAGATCACCGGCCTGGACGAGTTTTATAGTTTGTCGGGCTTCCTCCTGAGTTGTACGTCTCCGAAGCTGGCCCATTTGGCCGGAGTGTTTACTGATGGGAATGGTACTTTTATGAGTACTAATATGTTCAAGGGAATGCAGATCATACTGGAAGACCATAAGTGGGGATTCCGGGCGTTGATTCCATCGGATTTCTTTGCGTTACTTGAATCCATCGGAGATTCTGCTTATATTTACTGGGTGGACTCCCGGCTATGGTTGCGGAACGAAGATGCATCAATCGTGGTATCCGGGTTTACTAAGGAGGCTGAGAAGTTTCCAGTGGATCCATTAGGCGAGTTTTTTGTGGAGATGGAAACTGATTGTGATAAGCACGTCATACTTGATTCTACCGCGCTACGGGCGGCTCTGGAGCGGGTTAAAGGATTCTTCGGGGACTCGGTGGTTACCGAGGTGACGTTCAAGAATCGTATGGGAATCAAGGGGGAGGGGAAGAACAAAGACAAGCTTCGAGATTCTGTTCCTTATAAACTGGCTGATGGGTCGGCACCGGTAGATGATTTCAGTTTCAGGATGATGCTGGATGTGATCGAGGAACTTCCGACTATTTTCGAGGATGAATTTACTCTTCATATGACCAGCAACAATCAGCCAATGTACACGGAGGCAGAAAATCTGGGGATTAAGCTGTTGCTGACCCCGTATTTCAGGAGAGATTAATGTTTAATCAGCGTGAGAAACTGGTGATATTTGCATGTTTGCAGTTTATTCCTCCGGTGAGATTGATGACAATCTGTACTGATTTTATGATCCCGGTTGGTCAGGATACTCCAATAGATGAGATGCGAACAGCGATCCGGGATTATTTCAATGATCTCTATCTGGCAATAGTTGCTCCGCAGCCTGTGCCAAAATCAAAACCAGTGACTGTACATCCAACTCCTGAAATGCTTTCGGTGCGGGCGGTTAAAGGCACTTGGGCGGAGAAGATTCCGGAGTCTAGAGGTCTGGTTTTGCGTCGGAGAACTAAATGACCTGCCAAGCGTGTCCTTTACATAAGACGGCAACTCATCAAGTTAAAGGGGTGGGCCGGGGGACCGTTCCCATAATGTTTATAGGCGAAGCTCCTGGGGATGATGAGGATAAGCAAGGCAGGCCTTTCGTTGGCCAAGCTGGTCAGGCGGTATATATTCCAATGTTAAAGCGCATGGGCCTTGCTCGGAAGGACGTGTGGACATATAACGTAGTTGGTTGCAGGCCCCCAAAAAACGATATCAGTTCGGAATCGGCCAAGGTGGCTTTAAAGACGTGCCCCCAACAGTTTCTGTTCCCGGCGATTGAACGGCTACAGCCGGAGGTTATTGTTTGTATGGGAGCTACGGCCATTAAAGTAGTTATGGGGATTGGTAAGTCCCTAAAGACTGTGCGAGGTTTGACTCAGGAGCAATGGTTTGGGAATCATAAGGCCCTGGTAATGGCTACGTACCATCCGGCTTCAGTGCTACCAGGGCGCGCTCCTGGCAATCGATCAGTGTTATTTGAGGATATGCGCCGGGCAGTTTATTTAGTTGATCATCATAAAGTAATCAAAAATAATTACACTATTCTGGATACCCCCGGGAAGGTCGATGATTTCTTTACGGGGTTTTTAAATGCCAAGATTCGGCGATTAGTATACGATGTGGAGGCGCAGACTGAAAAGGCTGGGACGGTTAATCCCAGAACAGATAAGATTTTAGGGATTAGTCTATGCTGGAAATCGGGCAATTCAGTTTATATACCACTTCGGCATCGACCCCCGTTTTCGTACGATGTCAAGCCCTTTTGGGGGTCGTATCAGGATACGGTACTACATTATGTCAAGCGGGCGTTAGAATCTGTTATCCCGAAGGGGGGCCAGAATGGCAAGTATGATAATAAGATTCTTGAAAACGATCTTGGGATTGTTCCGGCTAACTATGAGTTTGATACGATGTTAGCTTCTCATTTAATTGATGAGAATAGATTGTCTCATTCGTTGGATGAGCAGGTTCGAATTCATTTCCCAGAGTTCCGGGGTTGGAAGTCAGTGGCTGAACATTCAGATATGGCATCAATGACTCTACCGGATATTGGAGGGTATTGTAATAAAGACGCTGATCTCACCCATCGGCTGTGGGAGTACTATGCTGATTGCCGATTTAAAGATAGTCCTGAGATAGAAAAGCTTCATCAGGAATATACAATGCCGTTACAACGGGTGATACAAGCAATGGAGCAGCGCGGGGCTCCGGTTGATGTAGAACGTATTCCGGTGCTTATGGATGAGATGGAAGCCAAGCTTCAGCAACTGGAAATTGATATGCGGTTACAGTTTGGCCGTACGGTGAACCCTGACTCGGAGACGGATGTTATATTTGCCTTGCAAGACGAGGGGGTAGATTTATCTGCTCTACATGTAATTACACCATCAGGTGAGGTAGAAACCGATGATAAGGGTAATCCGGTGTTGACTACGGGCCGGGCGCATTTAGAGGCAATTGCTGCGGATTCTCCGTTAGCTCAGTTGATATTGGATACGCGTACAATCAGCAAATTATATAGTACTTATGTGTCTCCAATTAAGCGGATGGCTATAGATGGCTATATTTATGGTTCATTTTTGGTTCATGGGACGGTGACCGGGCGGTTATCGTCTCGGGATCCTAATCTTCAAAACATTCCACGAGGTGGTTCAGATATAAATGATTTGCGGCAGGTGTGGGGCAAGAAGGTTAAAGGATTATATTGGGCTCCACCAGGGTTTAAATTGTTGCAGGGTGACTTCTCACAGATGGAGGTACGGACACTAGCTTACTATGCCAGAGACGAAGAATTGGCAATGGCGTGTGAGAAGCAGGATGTTCATTTAGCTACGGCGTGCGCGTTATTTGATTTGGATTTTGATATTTCGTATCGGAAATGGGTGGCCGGTGACTTGGAACTTAAAGAACTTCGTCAGTTGGCAAAATCAATTACTTTTGCAGTAGTCTACGGAGCTAGTGCGATATCAGTAGCTAAAATGTATCATCTTCCAGTGGCCAAAGTGGAGCAGTTTATTAAGGAGTATTTTGCGCGGTTTACCGGGGCGGATGCTTGGATCAAACGGACACATTCCCAGATTGATCGGGATAAGTATGTTACATCTATTTTTGGACGTAATCGCCGGATACCGTATGCGGGGCAACGGGGGAAGAAGTCACAGGCGTATCGTCAGGCGGTGAATAGTATAATTCAGGGTACGGCGGCGGATATTTGTGGCCGGGCGATTATTCGACTTGAAGATAGATTTGAGAGTGAGGGTCTTGGTGCTCGTCAGATTCTAACGGTGCATGATTCTATAGTAGTTTTAGTGCCTGATGATGAGGTTAATGATGCGGCAGTTGTGATGCTGGATGAGATGACTAAGCGACCGGTAGATGACTTTGACGTGCCTTTAAAGGTTGATCTTGAGGTGGGCCAGCGATGGAGCGAGCTTAAAAAACTTAAAGATGTAGCTTGATTTTGCTGATAATAAATGTTATATTGTATAAAATGGTGATACAGAGGAGTAATGAATTCGATGAATTCTGAAGAGTTAGTACAAGCATTTATATCTAAATTTAATGCTAAGGTTGTAATTCCCTGGGATTCTAAACTGACACAGGTTGAGGTTGGTCCTACTCGGGTAGTTATAACTGCTCGGGCGCAGAAGATGCCTCCGGGAACAGAATGTATTCTTCGTCTAAAAGATATTGTAAAAGTGTTGGAACGTGATGTTTTTGATATTCCGGCGTTGATAGACGCTGAGCTACTGGAACAGCATTACTCTCGATCTGTTCCTGTTGGTATGTTCCGGCCAAAGGGCGGGGTTAATCGAGTAATCTATCCAACTGGTATTTTAGCTGTTGATAAGGCTACGGGGATTGGAGGATTCTATGGTAAAATTATGTCCCGTATTTGGGGGGCCAGTACAGGAGGCAAATCTATAATTCTATACATGGCCATGATAACTGCATGGCATACCTATCGCAAACGATCTCTGTTGATTAATCCAGAATATGATTTTGATGAATATCGATTTTCAGTGCTCCCGGGTGGTGCGGAAGCTCTAAAAGCCGATGCAATTGACGTATATGAGCCTGGGAGTGGTGACGATGCGTATGACAAAAGCGTGGATATGATGTCAACTGGTGACTACGGGATTATAGGATTAGATAGTATGACTCCGTTAAAATCCGCATCGGAGATGGAGAAGGGGGCTGGGGATGCAGCTCGGGTGGCGCAGAAAGCGGGGATGCAGACTCGATTTATAGAGGATGCGTTACCTCATTTGTACCATCAGTCAAATGCGGCGTTTATAGTAATAGTTCAATCCCGGCGCAGGATTACGACTGGGCGCGCTACAGAAGGCTTATTTGAGTCAAGTGGGGCGTATGCTCCGGGGTCTGAGAAGCAGGCGGCGGGGAATGCGTTACAATTTTATACTCAGATATCTCTCAAAGTCAACCCTCCGGTAAAGGTCGTTTATGATAATGCAAAGAACATGTTAGGGCATTTGGTTACCGGAGTGGTTGACAAAAACAAACATGCGCCTCAGGGGGTGAGGTTTGAATTTCCAATTGATTATACAAAGGGCCTTGATCAAGTTACTGCAATGATAAATACTGCGGTGATGGATGATATTATTATATTGAGTAAGACCCGGCATATTATACCAGCGAAGATTACTGGTACGGAGTTGGTATTTAAGAATAATAAAGAGTGTCGGGCTGCTATTGAGGCGGATCGAGATTTAGCTCGTGCTATTTATACAGCTATTTTGTGTAAGATAAATCCCAATTTTAAGGTCTAATTATGAAGCTTACAAGTATTCGAGTGAGTGAGAAGCGTATTTTTAAATACCATGATTCAGAGATGGTAGCGTTTGAAGCAACCGCTTCTGTAGACTTGAATTCGGATGATGCTAAGAATCCGGTAGGAGCTGCCGGGCACGTTTTTACTGTCTTGATTGATCCGGTGTTGAACAATCGAATTGACCAGTATGCAAAAGATAATAAATCATTCCGGTTGGCAAAGGATGTTCAGCAACCGGAAATTATTAAATCATTAGAACGCCAATTGAAACGGCGGGAAAGAGAGTCTGTATGAAGGCTGAAAAATTGATTGAAGGCCCCGGTACCCGGGAGAATATCTTTGATGGATCCCCGGGCGAGTTTTCCGGCTATGGTGCGTTAAATGCAATAGGGGTTGTTATCGAAAAAACACCTATGCCGGACTTTGATCGGCTGTACCCTAGTTTGTATAATACCGAGGTTGGTGTTCCGAATGATCCGATGGCAATTGGGTTGCAGACTTTTAATGGTCTGTTTCAGCAGGTCTCAGCGAGTTATCGGGTGGTAACTAATATTCGGATGGATACTATTGCGGTGAAAACGGAATGGGAGTCGATTCAGATTGAGTATAAGAATCTCATCGAGAGTTCCCGTCGACTGGCCCGGGATAGTGAAGATTACTTGGCGTGCAAGAATGCGGAGCAGCGGAAGGCTTGTGAGGATGGGTATATAGGTACTAAGTATCTGGGGCTGGAAGCTGTTATCGATATTGCGATTCAGCGATGCACTCGATTTCTGGAGGCGTGTTATTTAAAGAGTAAAGAGTTGGAAATGACCATGTCTGCACTGGAGAAGCAGATGGCTATTCTTAAAATGGAGATGGAGTTAATTCCGAAGGAATCATAAACTAATAACAGGCATAAATCAGATAGGAGATTAATATGCCAAGAGCAGAAAAAACAGTTGGTGTTCGGGTGGAGACAGGAGCTTATGTAGCCTGTTTCGCGGAGTGGGAGGATATGCCCAACATCCTCAAGAACAAAAATGGAGTTATCTGTCCGGCCTTTAAATTCGTGTTTGAAATCGAGGACATGGATGGGCAGGAGGCTTTTGCCGGTGCTACTTTGAACAAGACGTTATGGTACAAAATTGGCAAAGAAGGCCAGGTTCAGATCGGGGCCAAAGCGTTCAAAGTTATTGAGGCTCTGGAAGGCGGCGAAGAGTTTGACAATGGTGATGAGTCGTCAGAATTCGATGATCTTATTGGCAATCTGGTTGTACTTCACGTTATGGGCGCGGCGGATGATAACAGTTTTCCGGAGATCACCCGGGTGGATGCGTACAATGAGGAAGATGATCCTCCAAAAAGGAAGAAGAAGTCACCGCCTGCGCGCCGGTCTAAGTCTGATAAAACGCCTCCGAAGCGGGGTGAATCCAAACCGAAATCCGATCCCGATCCCGATCCGAGTGACGATGACGACGATGCTACCCCCGGGGATTCTGTCGGTGGGGACGGTGGTAAGTATAACTTCGATGACGACTAATGGGTATTATAGCCCTGGACTTATCACCGAATAATACGGGGTTTATGATATTCGGAGGGGAGAGTTCTATACTACACTACGGTACTCTCTCCCCTCCGCCGTCTTTATCTCGGGCCAAACGTATTTTCTACACGAAGGAAATTTTGCGGGTGATGTGCGAGGTTTTTAATGTCCGGGAAGCGGCGATTGAAGACTATGCGTATCATCTACGAAGTTCAGCAACTACGTTTCTACGAGAGCAAGGGGGTGCGGTTAAACAAATGTTGTTGGAGAAGGAAGTTAAAGTATATAAGTATAATATATCAGTAATAAAGAAATTTGCAACAGGGTTTGGGGGGGCATCAAAGTCGGAAATGGCTGCTGTACTCGGTGATATTTCCGATGATGAGAAATTGCAGTTGTTCAAGCGGGCATCTAGGCTACGCCGGAAATTAACCTCGGATGAGGTGGACGCATTTTTCATAGGGCGGTTGCATTACGATAATGTCCGTCGCCGTCTTTTAGGAGAACAGGAATGGGAATTCGAATTAGAAAACTAATCATAGATAATTTTCAATCGGTTGGTAGTGGAGTATTTCGATTCACGGAAGGCCTGAACGTTATTGTGGGTGAGAATAACTTGGGCAAGAGCGCGTTGTTTCGGACATTGCGGTGGGTGATTCGGGATGCTTATCGGGGTACCTGGTTTGCCAAAGATTTTGAGACTCAATGCAAAGTTGGGGTACAGAGTCAAAAGGACTTTATAGTATCCCGGGAAGTTGTGCGGACTTTGACCTCGGAGGGGAAGACGGATCGACTGAAGGTTAATAACTATTCGGTACTTCATCGGGATGGGCGGGTGCAGGAGTTTGATAAGTTCAAGGGCATTCCGGTGGAAGTTAGAGATGCGTTAGGGATATCTCTACCGATTGTATTGGGTAAAACTTCGGATGAAATTATTGATTTAAATTTCGCGGACCAACATCGGGATGCGATTTTTTTGTTGAATAAGCCTCCATCGTTGTTGGCTCGGTTGCTGTCTCACGCGATGGGGCTACAACCGATTCATAAGTCTATGCGGGAGTTATCGGTAAGGCATCGGCGTTTGAATCAGGAGGTTAAACAGGAGCAGGAACGGGGGGACGAGTTACTGGTGCGGGTAAAGAAATTCCCAGCGGCTAAATTAGAGGAATCTTTTGAGAAGATGGCTTCAAAGGTTCGGGCGGTTAAAGAGTTGGGGAATCTTTACAATGAGATTTCCAACCAAGCTGATCGATATCAACAAGCGGATGTGGAGGCTAAGAGTGCCAAAAAACAGTATCATTCGATAAAGGCTTTATGCGCATTGCCGTGGTCGGATGCGATTTCCAAGTTTGATGAGCTTCGGCAAGTTCAGGTGGCGGCCCAAGCTTATGATGATTCAGATGTACAGGTGCGTGAGGCTACGGAGCAGTTGGATGGGATTGGCCGGATGCTGGGTAAGATAGATAACTTTTTGCCAGGGGCGATGGAGTTGGCATCGGTGGCGCAGACTTATATGAAGGTGGATTTGGAGATACCAATTATGGCACGGGCGGTGGTGGAGGTAGAAGATAGCTTGCTGGCTTGGGATGATGAATACAAATCGGTATTAGACGAGGCTGGTGTATGCCCTACGTGTGGTCAATCTACAAAGGAACTTAAATGAAACCTATATTCCGGGCGGTATATGTAACTGATACTCATTTCCGGGCTTCAAATCCGAGGTCTCGGGTGGATGATTATTCCGGAGCGGTGTTGGCTAAATTTGACTGGGTGGTGAATTATGCTATTGAACAAAAGGTCGATGCAATTATTCATGGGGGTGATTGGTTCGATACGTTTGAGGCGTCGGAATCGGTGAAGATCAGGCTCATGTGGATTCTCAATAAAGCGCGTGAGCACAAGATTCCGGTAGTTACCACGCCGGGGTCACATGATGTTCATGGGTATAATTTGGATACGTTAGGCCGGGCCAGTTTGGGGGTATTAGAAGCCGGGGGGATGGTGACGGTTCTTAGGCGGGGGGACTCATGGATATGGATGGATCCAGCACAGGGCGACGGGGTTTCGATAATTGGGTGTCCACATTCCATTGACTTGGATTCGGAAGATGACAGGTATTATATTCAGAGATCAGGGGTGGATGGGTTTGTAATTTTAATAGCGCATGGAAACCTGGTCGATCATGAACTTCCTGACGGGTTTGACCATACTCGAATTGAGAATGTGAAGGTGGATGCGGACTTGGTTCTGAGCGGGCATTATCATGCCGGGTATGCGCTCCACCGGCGCGTTGACGGCGTAACGTTTGCTAATCCGGGGTCATTAGCCAGGGTAGATGACAGCCGCCGTAATCGGGCGCGGAAGCCCTTAATTTGTTATATAGAGGTCTGGCCCAAATCGGGCGGAGTTAGGCCTCCGGTGACGGTAGAACCTATTCCGGTTTCGATAGCGGCGGATGATGTTTTCGGGGACAAGGAGCCGGAGGTGGATGACGTGTTGGTGGATGTATCAAAGCTGGTGGATTACTTCCGGGATGAGACGGATGCGGCTGGTACGGTGGTTGATCTTGATGATTTAATTAGGCGGGTTCGATTGGATGATGTGGATCCGGAGTTAGTTAATCGGGCGCGGGCAATGGTGATGGAATTGATTCAACAATATAGAGTGGAAGAAGATGATATACGATAATATTCCAGTCAACAAGATACTATTTGCAGATGCTCGGGAGGGGTTGAAACGGCTACCGGAGAACTCGGTGCATATGGTAGTGACGTCTCCTCCGTATTATGGTCAGCGGGAGTATCATTCAGATATTCATCCGGTATGGGGAGGTAATTCGGATTGTAATCATATATGGGGGGAGTTGCTGGATGGGAGTGATACTTTATGTTTTAGACCGGGTAAAGGGTCTACGGTTGGTAATGATATTAATCCAGAAATACGTCCGGGCAAGTCTGGGAGGGGAGGATGCTTTTGTATGGAATGTGGTGCTTGGCGAGGAGAGTTGGGGCTTGAGCCAATGCTGGAATTATATGTTAGTCATTTAGTAGAAGTACTAAAGGAAGTTTATCGGGTACTACGTCCTGATGGGGTAATGTTTTTGAATTTGGGGGACAGCTACGCTGGTGGCGGGCATGGTGGGCACATAGATAATAAGGCTGTTTGCGGTGTAAGTGGGCCAAGTTATATTAAGTCTAGTAATGGTTTAAAGGATACTGATTTATGCGGAGTTCCCTGGCGGGTGGCCTTTGCGCTTCAAGGGTTTTCGGTGGTATCATCGGAGTCACTTGATCGTGCTATCCGTTGTCTGTTGGATGGTAATTCTACGGGGGCTATGGATGCTTTGCAGGGCTATGCCAATAATATGACCACGATGGACAATCCAATGTGGCTCCGCCAAGACAATATATGGGCAAAGAAAAATAGTATGCCGGAGTCAACGGAGACTCGTTGTACAAAGTCGCATGAGTATATTTTTATGTTGACCAAGTCTCAGAAATACTATTTTGATTATTTCGCAATTAAGGAAGATGCAATATCCTATTCTGAAGATGTAGTCGAAGTTCAGGAGCCAATAAGGCGGCTTATTAAGGGGGAGGCACAGATTGATGGGCAGGAACAGCACCATTCAGCTAATATTATAACACGTTCCATGCGCCGGAAGCGTTCGGTATGGGAACTACCAACTAAGGGGTATGGTGGTGCGCATTTCGCAGTGTTTCCAGAGTCTTTACCTGAAATTGCTATTAAAGCTGGATCCCCGGATAAGGTCTGTTCTGAGTGTGGGACACCGTACCATCGCATAATTGAGAAGGATGAAACCAATGCTGTTGACGAGGACCGTATTAGGGAATTCGCTGCAAAGGGTCTTCCACGAACAACTGCAAATCTGTGGGGGTCAAAAACTAAATATGTAGATGAAAGGTGTGTTGGGTGGGAACCAGGTTGTAATTGTGATGCGCCGGTAACTAAACCATTGATTTTGGATCCATTTATGGGGGCGGGAACTACGGCGATGGTGGCGCATCGAGCAGATAAGTATTATATAGGGTTTGATACCAATCAGGGGTTTATACAACAGGGGAATGATCGGGTAGGCCCGTTAACTTTTGAGGAACTTGCTAAAAGGTAAAATAATGAGTATATTGTACTGTTGCCCGTTTTGTGGACGTAAATCGGAGTTGGGTGGAATGACTCATACATCAACGTGTTTCTTTACCAAATTGATGTACGCATCTTCTGATGATTTGCGGAAGCTTTTAGTCAATCCGGATGAGGCTTCTTGGAACCTTCGGCTTGGTGAATCTGATGAAATTGCACATCTTCGGCATGAGAATTCCAGGTATAGGGATTTATTTGCTCGGGTTCGAACGAGTGCAGATTCGTTTGCAAATAATATTGAATTTATGCGTGAGCTTGGTTTTATAAAAAATGTACGTTAAGAGGAGTAACTATGCCAGACGTAACTGATGTCTTAAATCAACTACAGAGTAAGAAGCAGAAGCTGGAGCAGAGCCGGGCGGCTCAGAAAGCTACGTTGGACGCGGCGGAGTCTCAGCGTGAAAAGGCGGTGGCGGAGTTAAAGCGGCTTGGGGTTGATGATCCGGCGCAGGCCAGCGCGAAGTTAAAGTCTATCCAAGCGGAAGCGGATGGGTTGCTGGCCCAGATTGAGGCCGAGTTGCCTGAACGCTATCGGGAGGGATTTTAATGCAAGCGAATGATATCATTCGTAGCTATAAATCGGCCCGGGATAGGTTTCAGCAGGATTTGGGGGCGCATCGCCGGGACGAGGCCGAGCATCAGAAGTCTGTAGAGAAGCTGAGTAGGATGAACGAAGACATTCAGGTTACTGAATTGGCTTTGAAGATTCTTGAGGGCGTGGCCCTTCAGGTGGAGCATTTGATACATGCCCGGATTGATGAGCCGGTAACGGCTGCGTTGCAGACTATTTATCAACGGCCTGATTTGAAGTTGCGGACTACGGTTAATCGGGCGGGGGATCGGATGGAGGCTTCGTTTGAGATCGGACAGGACTCCGGGACGGTTACGGGGCCGGTGTTGGACTCGGTGGGCGGCGGGGCTATTGATATTATCAGTTTCGTACTTAGGTTATGTATATATCGGCTGGGAGATTGTAAGGGGCCGATTATAATGGATGAACCGTTTCGGGACGCTGCCAGTTCCGCGTCATGGCGGG
>JACKQG010001643.1_pt1 | contig 30463 bp, 33 predicted proteins | sample 8237621 | NCBI WGS metagenome assembly JACKQG01 (sample SAMN15677084, study PRJNA649215) | marine metagenome | biome: marine; feature: Black Sea; material: saline water; isolation source: suspended particulate matter (SPM) from the Black Sea western gyre | collected 2013-06-09/2013-06-10 | depth... | reverse complement strand
AAAGAGAAAGATTGCAAATTGATAGGCAAAGAGCTAAATTAGAATTAAATTTAGGAAGTATTGTAAAAATGACAAGAATGCCAGAAGCAATTTTTGTTATTGATACTAATAAAGAAAGTATTGCTATAGCTGAGGCTAATCATTTAGGCATTCGTACATTTGCTATGACCGATACCAATACTAATCCTAGAGTTATTGATTTCCCTATTCCAGCCAATGATGACGCTTCAAAATCTATTGAATGCATAGTAGCAATTGTTAAAAAAGCTATTGCTGAAGGGTTAGAAGAAAGAGGAGCTGAGCAAGAAGTAAAAGATGAAGAGAAAAAAGAAAAAGCAAAGCAGATTTCTGAAGAAAAATAGTAAATAAAAGATATTAAGAAGATAAAATGGCAGATATTAAAGCGGCTGATGTAGCCAAATTAAGACAGCAAACAGGGGCAGGAATGATGGACTGTAAAACGGCATTGATTGAGGCAAATGGTGATTTTGAGGCAGCAATTATTGTATTAAGAAAGAAAGGACAAAAAGTAGCAGCTAATCGTGCTGATAGAAATGCTAGTGAGGGTATTGCAATCACAAAAATTAATCCGGATAACACTTCTGGTGTTGCAATAGTGTTGGCTTGCGAAACTGATTTTGTGGCTAAAAATGATTCCTATATAGCTTTAGCAAACGACTTTACCGATATTGCTTTAAATTATAGCAGCAAAGATGCTTTTCTTGCAGCTGATTTTGGAGGGATGAGCGTTGCTGATAAGTTAATTGAGCAAACCGGTGTTATAGGAGAAAAGATAGAAATCTCTGGATTTGAAAGAGTGGATGCCAATTTTGTTGGGTCTTATACTCATGGCAGTAAGATTGCTGTTTTAGTTGGGCTTAATAATTCAGTTAGCAATGCTGAGGAATTATCAAAAGATTTAGCAATGCAGATAGCTTCAATGGGAGCAACTACTTTGTCTTACAAAGATTTTGATTCTGCTTTTATTGCATCCGAAACTGAAGCTAGAATTGCAGTTATTGAGAAAGAGAATATTGAGCTTGGGAGATTAGGAAAAACCTTAAAAAATGTGCCTGAATATATTTCAATGGCACAATTAACTGATAAGATTATGTCTGAAGCAAAATCGGTTATTGAAGCAGAGTTAGCTTCAGAAGGTAAGCCAGAGCATATTTGGGATAAAATTGTTCCCGGCAAAATGGATAGATTTATTTCTGACAATACCACTTTAGATCAAGAGATGTGTTTATTAGATCAGAAGTTTATTAAAGATGAAAATAAAAATGTCGCTCAATATATTGCAACTTATGGAGATGTGGCTGTTTCAGTATTTAAAAAAGTATCATTAGGATAATTTTTATAAATAGTATTTAAGACCACTCTATTTAGGGTGGTTTTTTTATGTTTAAAAATTAATTTTTACTTTAAATCAATTAGTTATCTTTGAAAAACTTTTTAAGCTATGAAATATAAAAGAATCCTTTTAAAACTTAGTGGAGAATCATTAATGGGCAATGGAGAATATGGTATTGATCCAAAAATGCTAGGTAAATATGCAAATGAGATTAATGCTATTATTAAGAAAGGTGTTGAAGTTGCTGTCGTAATTGGTGGCGGAAATATTTACAGAGGAATCCAATCAGAAGGAGCAGGTTTTGATAGGGTTCAAGGAGATTATATGGGTATGTTAGCTACTATTATAAACGGGATGGCTTTGCAATCTGCTTTGGAATCAATAAGCATAAAAACCAGACTACTTACAGCTATAAGAATGGAGCAAGTTGCCGAGCCGTATATAAGAAGAAGAGCTATGAGTCATCTTCAAAAAGGTAGGGTAGTTATTTTTGGTGGAGGTACTGGAAATCCGTATTTTACAACAGATACAGCTGCTGTTTTGCGTGCCATTGAAATTGAGGCAGATGTGATACTTAAAGGAACAAGGGTTGATGGAATTTATTCAGCTGATCCTGAAAAAAATCCTTCTGCAAAAAAATACGAATCAATTAGTTTTGATCAGGTATTGCAAAAGAAATTAAGTGTTATGGACTTGACGGCATTTACGCTTTGTCAAGAAAATAATTTACCAATAAAAGTATTTAATATGAATGTAGAAGGGAATCTTACTAAAGTATGTGAAGGAAAAAATGTAGGCACTCTTGTAGAATCTTCAATAGAATAAATTATGACAGAAGAAGTAAATTTTAACCTTGATGTTGCAAAAGAAGCAATGCAAGAAGTAATTACACGCCTTGAAAGCGCTTTAGCTAAGATTAGAGCTGGAAAAGCAAATCCGCAAATGTTGAGTGCGATAAAGATTAATTATTATGGTGTCCAAACTCCATTAGCACAAGCCGCAAATATATCTACTGCTGATGCCCAGACTATTTCTATTCAGCCATTCGATAAAAGCTTAATTACCGATATAGAGCAAGCAATTGTTGAGGCAAATCTTGGGTTTAATCCAGCAAATAATGGAGAAAAAATAATTATAAATGTTCCTCCACTAACAGAAGAAAGAAGAAGAGATTTAGTAAAACAAGCTAAAGCTGAAATTGAAAATTCTAAAGTTAGCGTAAGAAATATTAGACAAAAGACTAATGATGAAATGAGAAAGCTAGGTAAAGATGGCCTTTCAGAAGATCTTGTTAGGGATGCAGAAGATTCAGTCCAAGATTTAACAAGCACTTACTCTTCTAAAATTGATGCTATTTACCTTAAAAAAGAGTCAGATATTATGACTGTTTAATAAAGAGTAGAAGAAAATGAAAGGAATAATTTTAGCAGGAGGATCTGGAACAAGATTGCATCCGCTTACATTAGTAATGAGTAAGCAAATGATGCCAATTTATGATAAACCCATGATTTATTATCCACTATCTACTTTGATATATTCGGGTATCAATGAGATTTTGATTATTTCTACTCCTCATGATTTACCCTTATTTAAAAAATTATTAGGTGATGGAAGTAGAATAGGCTGCAAGTTAGCTTATAAAGTACAAGAAGTGCCAAACGGATTGGCTCAAGCATTTGTTCTTGGAGAGGAATTTATTGGAAATGATAAAGTTTGCTTAATACTTGGGGATAATATTTTCCAAATGCCAATTAAGACTTTGCAAGAATGTAAAAATGTAGATGGAGGGATAATTTTTGGCTATCATGTTCACGACCCTGAAAGATATGGAGTAGTAGAATTTGATAACCATTTTAAGGCCGTTTCTTTAGAAGAAAAACCAACAAATCCTAAGTCAAATTATGCAGTTCCTGGACTGTATTACTACGATAATTCTGTAGTGGAAATTGCTAAAAGGATACAGCCATCTGCTAGGGGAGAATACGAAATTACAGATGTAAATGAAGAGTATTTAAAAAGAGGAATGCTGGATGTTCAAGTATTAGGAAGTGAAACTACTTGGCTAGATACAGGCACTTTTCAATCTTTATTACAAGCAAATCAATTTATACAGGCAATTGAACAAAGGCAAGGGCGAAAAACTGGTTGTATTGAGGAAGCGGCTTACAGAATGGGTTATATTGATGACTCAAAATTACTCGAAATTGCAGAGCCATTACGCAAAAGTGGCTATGGCGAATATTTAGTTAATCTTGTAAAAAAATAGTGAAAGATTTAACAGAGCTTGGAGAAATTATTGAAAAAGAGTTAGGGAATTTAACTTTTCCAAAATCTCCAGAGTTACTTTATGATCCCATTAAATACATTATGGGATTGCAAGGTAAAAGAATGCGCCCACTACTAGTTTTAATGGCTCATCAGCTTTTTGATAAGCATGTCGAAAAAGCACTTTCTCCAGCAATAGCCATTGAGCTTTTTCATAATTTCACCCTACTACATGATGATATTATGGATAAGGCTCCCCTTAGGAGAGGCAACCCAACAGTACATGAAAAATGGAATAACAATGTAGCTATATTATCTGGAGATGTGATGATGATTCAGGCCTATCAGTTACTTGCAAAAGTAGATTCAAATAGTTTAAGAGAGGTACTTGATGTTTTTAGTAAAGCTGCTGTTGAGGTTTGTGAAGGCCAGCAGTGGGATATGAATTTTGAGACTCAGGATAAAGTAAATCTTGCTGAGTACATGAAAATGATAGAATATAAAACGGCTGTTCTTTTGGCAGCTTCTTTACAGATTGGAGCAATTACTGCTGGGGCTAATAAAGAGGAGCAAGATCACCTGTATGAGTTTGGTATTAATATGGGTATTGCATTTCAATTAAAAGATGATTTGTTAGATGTATTTGGTAGCCCTGAAGCTTTTGGGAAACAAGTAGGAGGAGATATTTTGGCTAATAAGAAAACTTTTTTATATTTAAAAGCCTTGCAATTATCGGATGATTTAACTAAAGCAAAATTGCAAGTTTATTATACCAGTAATGACGATTCTGAATTAAAAGTGAATGCAGTAAAAGACATTTTTAAAAATTTAAATATCCAAAAGCATACTATTGATATGATGAAGGCTCATTATACAAAAGCCATGAAGCATTTGGATGCTATTAATTCTGAAAATAAGCAACCTTTAATTTTATTTTCTAATAAATTAATGGAAAGAATTTCCTAATTATTTTAGTAAATATTACTCTTTTAACTTCTTGTCCCAGTAATTTGGTTCTAAATTGTTTGTTTTTTGGTTCCAATAATCTGGAGTAACTTTTTTACCTTCAGGAGTTTTTAGTTTTCTCTCGTAGATCCAAATAATTGAATGAAAAACCAAATCAGTTACCCCTAAAAGATAAGTTTGAGGATCTCCCTCCTCCTTTTTGCTTTCTTCCACAGTCTTAACTTCCAAACCATTTAGGTTTAGCAAATTAGTTAAGAAATTTACCCTGTCAGCACTAGCTCCTTGTTCCACAACAGTGCACCTAACGCCATCAATTTCTTTAATTGTATGTTTTCCGTTTAATAAACTCATAGCCCTATTGAAACAGTATTAATAAACTCAAAAATATCACTATAAAACCCTAATACAAAAATACCTATCAAACAAATTACAAAGGAAATTTTAGTGTAAATGTTATTCTCAATACGAGCAATAGGAGTGTCATTTTTATTGATAAATAGAGCTTTTACTACCACTAAATAATAATACAGTGAGAGAGTGGCATTTAAAGCAGCAATAAGTACCAGCCAAAAATATCCATTTTGAGCTGCTGCTGTAAATAAGAAAAATTTACCAAAGAAACCAGCCAATGGAGGAATTCCAGCCAAGGAAAATAAAGCCAGCATCATTAACAAACTCATATTCGGGTTGGTATGATAAAGCCCGTCATAATCTGATATATTAACTTTGTTAGTAGCATTCTCAATTGCTGATACAACCCCAAAAGCAGCAAGGTTAGTAAATGCATAAATGAGTACAAAGTAGATAACAGTAGCCATTCCAAGTTCATTTGTGCCCAGTAATCCTAATAAAATAAATCCTGCTTGGGCTACTGATGAAAATGCTAAAAATCGCTTTATATTTGTTTGTCTTAAAGCAAATAGATTTCCTATTGTCATTGTAAGAATCGCCAAAATACACAAGATTTCTGACCATACAGAAACTATGGATTTGAACACTGTAAAAAGTAATATGCTAAAAATGAAAACTGCCGCCCCTTTCGACACTACAGAAAGATATGAAGAAACATTTGTTGGAGCTCCTTCATAAACATCAGCTGTCCAAAAATGAAATGGAACTAATGATATTTTGAATGCTAAAGCTGAAATAAACATAATAAAAGCAAGTATAGTAAGTGGAGCATTCATATTTTCTGAAATTAGTTCCGCAAAATAAAGAGATCCAAATTGACCGTATAATAATGAAATCCCAAACAGCATTACAGCAGAAGAAAATGCAGCAGACATAATTAATTTTAATCCCGCTTCAGATGATTTAGAATCAGAAGTATTATAAGCCACAAGTACCGCCATTGGTATTGTTGCCAGTTCCAATCCTATATAAAACATTAAGAAATCTCCAGAGGAAATCATAAAGTTCATTCCAATTAAAGTACTAAAAAGTAAAATAAAAAACTCTGATATTCTTGCTTTGTTTTCTTCTTTTAGCAGCCAAGTGCTAGCTTGTAATAAAATAATAAAGACTCCAATATTCAAGATGTTTTTCATCAGCACAATTAAAGTAGAATTCTGGTACATGCCACCAAATATCTCCCCTGTGCTATTTCCAAAAAATCCGTAAAGGGTATGCAGTCCAAAAAGTGTAATTGCAAAAGGGATAATTTTTTTCTTATCATCAATTGTAATTTCGGCAATCAACAGTATTAAAGTTGCTAAAGTTAAAAGCAACTCATGTTTCATAATGATGAAGTTTGACATTTCCATTTTTAATGTGTTGCTAGTGCTAATTTTGCTATTATTGGCTGTAGGCTATCCATAATTAAATCAGATAACCAAAGTGGCGCCACACCAATACCAACAATTGCGATTAAAAGTACAATTAGTGGCAATTTCTCATGCCACAGAGCATCTGTTAATTTTGCATGGGCTTCATTTACAAAAGGACCAAAAAGTACTTTGCCTACGACTCTTAAAATATATACTGCTGTTACAACAATTGATGAAATCGCTATTATTGTTGCAATTCTGTGAAAAATATCTTCATGTTGGAAAGCTCCTACAAAAATAGTCATCTCAGCAACAAAACCACTTAACCCTGGTAGTCCTAAAGAAGCCAATCCTGCTATAACATACAGCACCGCTAAAAAGGGCATTACTTTCATCAGCCCTCCTAATTGTTTAATATCCCTTGTGCCTACTCTTTCATAAATCATGCCTATAAGTGCAAAGAACATTGCAGTCATTAATCCGTGAGAAATCATTTGTAATATAGCCCCATTAAAGGAAGTTTTATTCATCATTAATATTGCAAAAAGTATTAAGCCACAATGGCTAAGTGATGAATAGGCGTTGATATATTTTAGATCAGTTTGGGCAAGAGTCCCAAGCGCTCCATAGATTACAGAGATACTTGTTAGGATGATAAATATCCAAGCCATTTCATTAGCTGCTTCTGGCATTAAATAAGTAGCAACACGCAAACATCCGTATCCGCCTAATTTCATAGAAATGCCTGCTAAAAACATAGAAGCTGCAGTTGGTGCTGAGGAATGCCCGTCAGGAACCCAAGTGTGAAATGGAAACAATGCAGTGAAGATCCCAAAACCAATAAACAAAAAAGGGAAAATAAATAATTGAGCGGCTAAAGGAATTTGCATTTTGGCAATTTCAAGTAAATTCCAAGTATGAACTCCCCCCCCAATATCAGTATTGAAATAAGTCATTAACAAACCAATTAATATCAAAGCCGAACCGCCCATCAACATCAATGCTAATTTCATGGCACTGTATTCTTTTTTGCCACTACCCCAAATTGCTATCAATAAAAATTTAGGAATTATTGCTAACTCTAAGAAGAAGAATAGAGTAAATAAATCCAAAGAGATAAAGAATCCAAATGCTCCAACGGATAAAATAATGAGTAAGATAAAGAATTCTTTGGCTAAATAAGTGACTTTCCAAGAGGCAAATATTGCCGAGAAAATAATAATTGCAGTAAGTAAAATCATTACAACAGAAATCCCATCTACTCCAACATTATACTGAATATTCATGCTCTCAAACCACTGATAAGATTTTTGAAAAACCATTTCAGAGGTATTGCCGCCTGCTCTTTCGGCCCTATACATAAATAATAATCGGATAGATTGTATCAGCTCAATAAACATGCCAATAGCTGCTATTAATCGGATTTGCTTTAAATCTTTCACTAGAAGTAATGCAATTACTGTCAGGATAGGGATTATTATTAATGAGTTTAAAATATCCATATCAGATTATAAAATAAATTACAATAAATACCAAAACAATAATGGAGACCAACATTGCAGTTAAATAATCTTGCACCTGTCCTGATTGCATCCCTTTAATTTTATCAGAACAATAATTTGTTGCCGTTGCAATTCCATCTACTGAGGCATTAATTACATTTCTATCAAGCCAAGCCATTGGAGCAGCAATTCTTTTGAAGATTATCTTTTTTGTAACAAAAATATACAGCTCATCAAAATAGAATTTATTGAGGGCATAAGTATAGAAACTCCCAAAGGATTTTTCCATTTTATTTGACCAATCATTTTCTTTTTTATAGAAAATAAATGCAATAATAATACCCACTAAACCAATTGCAATTGAAGCCAAGGCAATGTCCCAATGCATATGTTTATAGAGCAGTCCTCCATCTGAAGTAACTAACTCATTAAAAGGAATAAATCCTACAAAAATGGTAGCAATTGCTAATAGGATTAATGGGAGGGTCATGCTAAATGGAGATTCGTGAGCGTGTTCGTATTTTTTGTCATTTGCCCAAAATATTCCAAAATATAAACGGAACATATAAAATGCGGTAAGACCAGCTACAGCCCATTCGATCCAAAAATAAATAGGATGATGATTCATTGCTGCTACTAAGATTTCATCCTTACTGAAGAACCCAGAAAAAGGAGGGATCCCAGCAATTGCTAAACATGCAATAAGAAAAGTGATATGGGTTATTGGCAGGTACTTTCTTAAGTTGCCCATTTCAGTTATATTGTTGGAATGTACCGCATGTATAATAGATCCAGCCCCTAAGAAAAGCAATGCTTTAAACATTGCATGAGTAAATAAATGAAACATAGAGGCCATAAATCCGGTTCCTTCTTCTCCCATTCCAGATACCCCAAGAGCCAACATCATATAGCCAATTTGTGACATAGTAGAAAAAGCTAAAACTCTTTTAATGTCTACTTGGGTACAAGCAATAATGGCGGCAAATAAAGAGGATAGCCCTCCTATAATTGCGACAATTTCCAATGCTATTGCATCAACAGCATTAAATAATGGGAATAATCTGGCGACAAGAAACACCCCAGCAACAACCATAGTAGCAGCATGAATAAGTGCTGATACTGGTGTTGGACCTTCCATGGCATCTGGAAGCCAAATGTGCAAGGGAAACATTGCGGATTTTCCTGCCCCTCCAATAAAAATTAAGATTAAAGCCCAAGTCAATACAGACAATCCCATAAACCCTATTGGAGCAGCTTGTGCAAATACAGAGGCATTTTCATTTAAGCTAATAAAATCAAATGTTCCTGTTGTGTATGATAAAAATAGAATTCCAATTAAGAAACCTAAATCTGCAAAACGAGTAACGATAAAGGCTTTCTTAGCTGCAGCTACAGCAGATGGTTTGGTGTAATAATATCCTATAAGTAAATAAGAAGAAAGCCCTACTAATTCCCAAAACATATACATTTGAAAAATGTTAGTAGCTACTACTAAGCCTAGCATGGAGAAAGTAAATAAAGAAAGAAAGGCAAAGAATCTTGAAAATCCTTTATCTCCTTTCATATAGCCTAAACTGTAAATGTGTACAAGTAGCGAAACGGTTGTGATGACTACTAGCATCATTACAGAAATAGGGTCAATCAAGACTCCTAAATCAATATGTAGTTTATCCGTAAAATTAATCCAAGTGGTATTGAAAGCGGTTACCGCCTTGTAAACACCCTCTACTTTGCCTACTTTGAAAAAGTAATTATAAGCAGTTAAATAGGATATAACTGCTGAAGCTCCTAAGCCAAATGTTCCGATTAATCCACTAATAGAATCTTTTATTTTATGACCCAATAATCCAGTTATAAGAAATGTAAATAATGGAATTAAAACAATATATAGAGTATAAGAGAAATCCATAATTAGTGTTTCATATTATTTACATCCTCCACATCAATAGAGTTGAGATTTCTGTATAGGTTAATAATAATTGCAATAGCCACTGCTGCCTCTGCTGCTGCTATTGCTATAATAAATAAGGCGTAAAAATGTCCTTCCATATTTTGCGGATGTAAGTATTTGTTAAAAGCAACAAAATTGATATTTACTGCATTTAGCATCAGCTCAATTGCCATCAACATAGTAATTAAATTTTTACGACTAATAAATCCGTAAGCACCAATAAAGAACATTAATGTACTTACTGTGATTATATCATATATGCTAATTCCCTTAATCATTTTGCCTCTTTTTAACAATTATAATTGATCCAATCATTGCCGCTAATAATAAAATACTGATTACTTCAAATGGCAAGACATAACCTCCTTTTTCATAACTTAGAAGCTGCCTTCCAATTGCATTTACTGAGGTATCAGAAACTTCCAAATCAATTCCCAAAAATGGGTGATTATAGATTGTATTTACTACTAAAATAACTCCAAATAATGCGGCAAGCGCAGAGGATATTATTTTAACCGTACTTATTTTTTTCAGATCTAAATTAATTTGATGGGTAAGTAAAATGGAGAAAATAATCAGCACTACAATCCCTCCAGCATAAACAGTAAGTTGTACTGCCGCTAAGAAATTATACTCCATCATAAAATAAAATGCAGCAGTTGCCACCAATGTAAATAGTAAATATACTGCTGCTCTCAATATTTTTTTTGTAGTAACCGTAAGCACAGAAAATACTAAAATGATAAAGGATATTGTATAAAATATAGTGGTCTCCATTATTCTTCTTCTACTCCAGCTCTCAATTTTGATCCAGGCCTATTCAACACTTTCGTTAACTTAGATCTATCAAAAACAGCATGCTCAAAGTTTTGTCCCATAATAATTGCGTTAGTGGGGCAAGCTGGGATACAGAGATTACACATAGTACACATGCTTAAATGATAAATATGCTTTATAATAGTTTTCTTCTTTTTACCAGTTTCTTCATCTAAAACTCTATCGTGAATAATTTCAATAGATCCATTAGGACAAGCAATTTCACAGGCCTGACATCCGGTACATGCATGCTCATTATTTTCATCATGAGGCATAATCACCTCTCCTCTAAAACGATCCATCATTTTTAGAGTGTCTTTATTTTCAGGATACTGTTGGGTAATAATTTCTTTAGGATGCGAAATATAGTAACCTGTAACTTTCATCCCATTTATTAGGGTCTTTACTCCGCTAACAACTTCTTTAATATAATTAATAATTGCTTTCATCATTAAAAGTGCCAGCCCATTAGGACAATAAATGCCATTATTAAAATATTAACTAGATTTATTGGGAGTAAATATTTCCATTCCAATGTAAGCAATTGGTCAATTCTTAATCTTGGGAAAGTCCATTTAAACCACATCATTATAAAGATAATAAATGCAACTTTTCCTAAGAACCAAAAAACAGGAGGGATAAAGTCCATTATCTGGTTAAATGCTGTAAGCTCCCCAAAATGTAAAGGCATCCAGCCTCCTAAAAATACAGTTGCTCCTAGTGCGGCAATGATGAACATATTTACAAATTCTGCCAAAAAGAAAAAAGCAAATTTCATCCCCGAATATTCAGTATGAAAGCCCGCAGTAAGCTCCGATTCTGCTTCTGCTAAATCAAAAGGACCTCTATTTGTTTCTGCTGTCCCTGCAATTAAATAAATTATAAAAGCAATACATGCAGGAATATGGCCTCTAAAAATCCACCAGCCCTCTCTTTGGCTTTCAATGATTTCAGAAAATTGTAAAGACCCTGTTAGTACTACAATAGTTAAAAGAGAAAGACCAACGGAAAGTTCGTAACTTACAATTTGGGCTCCACTTCTCATTGCTCCAATAAGAGAGTATTTATTATTTGATGCCCAACCGGCAAGTAAAATTCCTGCTACTCCAATAGAGGAAATAGCAGTTACATAAAAGACTCCAATATTTAAATCCAATGCATGTAATCCTAGTGCAAACGGAATTGCAGCCAATCCCATAAATGATGAGGTAATAATGATAAAAGGAGCTAAGTTAAATAAAAATTTATCTGCTGATTTTGTCATTAAAGGCTCTTTTAATAATAGTTTTATGGCATCAGCAAGTGTTTGTGCTGTCCCCCAAAACCCAACTCTCATAGGACCTAATCTTTGCTGGAAGAAAGCACATACTTTTCTTTCCGCATATACAAGAACTAATCCTAATAAAGCAAAAAGAGTAAGGAAAACAACCCCAACAATTACCATTTCAGTAATCATAACAGCCGTTTCTCCCATCACCGAACTTAATGATTCGTGAATGGATGATGTCAACACAGTAAAATCGTAAATATCAAATTTCATTATCTATCTATATCAGGAATTACTAAATCTATAGTTGACATTATTGTTACTAAATCGGCAATTTTACCTCCTTTTGCCATTGTGTTAAGTGCGTTTAAGTTGGAAAATCCTGGCGAACGGAACTTTACTCTATAAGGGTTTTTTTTGCCATCACTATTAATATAAACTCCCAGTTCACCTCTTGCCGTTTCAACGGATTGGTAAATTTCGGTTTGGGGTAATTTAATAACCGCTTTTGTGGGTTCTTTATATTCACCCTGGGGAATATTATCAATTAGTTGTTCTATGATATACATACTTTCCCACATCTCCTGTATTCTTGCTTTGTATCTTGCAAAGGAATCTCCCTCAGTGTAAATGATTTCTGTAAAGTTAACCCTGTCGTATGCAGAATATGGGTTTTTCTTTCTAATATCATTACTCCAGCCAGAAGCCCTGCCAGTTGGCCCGGTTACTCCATAAGAAATAGCATCTTCTTTTGTAAGAATTCCAATTCCCTCTGTTCTGTTTCTAAAAATTACATTATCTGTCATTAATTGATCGTACTCAGGTAATTTTTTTCTAAAATGGACGATAAATTCCTTCACTTTAGTTTGGAAATTTGGATGAATATCGAACATCAATCCCCCTGGAATGTTGTAATTCATGGTTAAGCGAGCTCCACAAGTTTCCTCAAAAATATCAGTAATCATTTCTCTATCTCTAAACCCATAAAGAAATGATGTAATTGCACCTAAATCCATACCCATAACTCCCCACCAAAGTTGGTGTGAAGAAAGGCGCGTAAGTTCAGACATTATAGTTCTAATTACTTTTACTCTATCAGAAACTTCTAGTTCAAGTCCTTTCTCAACCGCTAAGCAGACTGCCTCATTATTTATATGACAGGAAAGATAATCCATTCTGTCTGTTAGGTGAACAATTTGCTGGTATGAATCTTTCTCACACATCTTTTCAATAGATCTGTGAATGTATCCTAAATGGGGTTCAACATTAGTTATTGTTTCGCCATCTAAAGTAAGTAATAAACGCAAAACCCCATGAGTTGAGGGGTGTTGGGGCCCCATATTCACAAAATATTCTTGTGATTCGGCTGCTTTAGATAATTGTTGGAGACTCATTATAATTCTACAATATTAACTTCATCTATGTAATCTTTTCTTAAAGGATATCCTTCCCAATCATCATCCAAAAGTATTCTTCTTAAGTCTGGATGATTGCTAAACTGAACCCCAAACAAATCAAAGATTTCTCTTTCGTGATATTCGGCGGTTTTGTATAAATCATAAACCGAATCAATACTAGGGGTTTCTCTAGTTTCAATTTTTGCTTTTACAACAACTTCATGATTGAGTGTAGTAGAACGTAAATGATAAAGCACCTCCATGTGTAAAGGAAAATCAATTCCTGTTTGACAAAACATATAGTCAAAATGAGTATCAGAGTTCTTTAACTTTGAAATAAGTTGATGGGTGTTTTTAGATGCTACTTCAATAGTTAGGAATTGAGTAGGGATTTCTGTTTCAGGAAAAGAAATTTCTATTCCAAATGAATTGATTTTATGCTGTAATTCATCTCTTGTCATTATATGAAATCTTTCATTGGGTCTCTTGGCTTTAAGATGGATTCTGTCTTAATCTTCTTTTGAAGCTCCATAATACCATGCAGTAAAGATTCTGGCCTTGGAGGACAACCAGGGACATAAACATCAACTGGAATAACATGATCAGCACCTTTTACCACCGAATAAGAGTTATAGAAAAATGGGCCTCCAGAAATGGCACAAGCTCCCATTGCAATTACATACTTTGGCTCTGCCATTTGGTCGTATAATCTTTTTAGTACAGGAGCCATTTTATTTACTATAGTACCAGCAATTACTATTAAATCAGCTTGCCTAGGAGTTGCCCTTGCAACCTCCACCCCAAATCTTGCCCAATCATGTTTGGAACTGCCGGTGGCCATCATTTCAATAGCGCAACAAGAAGTTCCAAAAACAAGAGGCCAAAGTGAATTTGCTCTTGACCAATTAATTACTCCATCAATTGAGGTAATAACTATATTTGCTCCATTGCCTGCCGCTAATACTTCTCCAGGGAAGTCAGAGGGTAAATTTGGTTTCTCAGAAGGATCCGAGTTTGTATTAGTTATTCCCATTTTAAAGCATCTTTTTTCCAAGCGTAAATTAATCCTAAGCCAAGTATAATAAAGAAAATTAATATTTCAATAAAAGCGACCATTCCCATTTCTTTCATTACAGTGGCCCAAGGAAAAATAAAAACAGTTTCTACGTCAAAAATTAAGAAAATGATTGCAAATAAATAATACCCAACTTTAAATTGCAGCCAAGCTGGTCCCTGAGTTGGAATACCACACTCATAAGCTTCTTCTTTGACGTCATTTTGTTTTTTAGGAGCAAGTAATGAGGATAGAAGCATACCCATTCCCACCAGGATAATTCCTGCTAAAAAGAACAATACTAAACCCTCTGAGTTCATTAGTTAGGTTTTTTAAATTAAATTAGCTCACCACCCAAGTATCGCCACTAGTAAAAAGATCATCTGCAGTTTTGAATTTTGCCGATTTTATATTTTCTTCCAATTGAGCATTCATTCCTTGGTCAAAAGTTAATTCAGTTACGGCTCTTATTACTCCCATGGCAACTGGGAAATTAGGAGCTCTCATTGTTGCAATCATCATGTGTAAACTTATATCTTGCTCGTGTGCATCATGAACTAACACATCTGATTCACTAATACCATTTTCCCCTAGAGTTACTACTTCAAGTTTCAAGCCATTTAGAATAATTCCTTTATTGTTGTCTGCTCCAAAAATCATTGGTTTTCCATGTTCTAGATAAAGTTGCATATCTAGCTTCACATCTTTTCCCGTTACCTCTGCAAAGGTTTTGTCATTAAAAATAACACAGTTTTGAAGAATTTCAACAAGGGAAGTCCCTCTATGATTTTCAGCCGCCAAAAAAACTTCTTGCATCTCTTTAGGATTTGTATCAGGAATTCGAGCTATAAATGTTGCTCCTGCTCCAAGCGCTAATTTTGTTGGCATAAAAGGCTTATCTACGGTCCCATGAGGGTTGGATTTTGTTTTAATCCCCGTCTGAGATGTCGGAGAAAATTGGCCTTTAGTTAGCCCATAAATTTCATTATTAAAAAGTATAATATTAATATCGATATTTCTTCTAATTGCATGAATAAAATGATTTCCTCCAATTGCTAAGGCATCACCATCACCTGTTATTTGCCAAACTTTTAACTTAGGATTTGCTAATTTTACTCCAGTTGCAATTGCTGGGGCTCTACCATGAATGGTGTGGAATCCGTAAGTATTCATATAATAAGGAAATCTAGATGAACATCCTATTCCTGCAATAAATACATAGTTTTCCTTTTTTTCTTCTAATTGAGGAAGCGCTTTTTGCATAGCCCTCAAGATGGCATAATCCCCACAACCAGGGCACCATCTTACATCTTGGTCACTTGTAAAATCTTTATTTGTTAATGGTTGAACTGCTACTTCTGTCATAATTTAAGATAATAAATTGTTAAAGTGTTCTATTAATTCTGATGTTTGGAATGGAAGCCCTTGAATACGATTAAATTGTTGGTATTTAAAATCAGGATGTTTCATTCTTAAATAATTCACAAATTGCCCATTATTGATTTCGCAAACAACAATTTTCTTGAAATTTTTCAAAATATCTGCTGTATTTTTTGGCAAAGGATTGATGTAATTGAACTGTGCAAGGGAAATACTTTTCCCCTCTTTTCTTAGTTGTTTTACAGCTGAATAAAGGTGTCCATAAGTACCTCCCCAACCAACAACTAGCAGATCTCCTTTTTCATCACCAATAACCTCTTGATTTGGAATAAATTCAGCAACTCTTTCTACTTTCTCTTGTCTTATTATAGACATTTTTTGATGGTTCTCCGGATCATAAGAAATATTTCCAGTGATAAAGTCTTTTTCCAATCCACCTAATCTGTGTTCTAATCCTGGAGTTCCTGGAATTGCATGCTGTCTTGCCAGAGTTGAAGTGCTTCTGGCATAAGGATGATATTCTTCTCCTTCTATCGCAACAAGTGGAGTAATATTTGGCATATCTTTAACCAATTTTATTTTCCAAGGCTCAGCTCCATTACCTAAATAACCATCAGTTAATAGTACAACAGGAGTGTTGTGTTCTAATGCTAATTTAGAGGCTTCATACGCCCAATCAAAACAATTTCCAGGAGTACTTGCCGCAACTACTATTACAGGACTTTCTCCATTTCTGCCATAAAGGGCTTGAAATAAATCAGATTGTTCGGTTTTAGTAGGCAGCCCTGTTGAAGGCCCGCCTCTTTGCACATCAACAACAACCAGAGGGAGTTCTGTAATCATAGCAAGGCCTAAAGCCTCTGCTTTAAGAGCAAAACCTGGTCCAGAAGTAGCAGTAATAGCAAGAGCACCTGAAAAACTAGCACCAATAGCAGAGCAAATTCCAGCAATTTCATCTTCAGCTTGAAAGGTTTTTACTCCTAAGTTTTTATATTTTGCTAGCTCGTGTAAAATATCAGATGCAGGGGTAATAGGATAAGATCCTAAAAACAATTCTTTTTTTGATTTTTCAGCTGCTGCAATAAATCCCCATGCAGTTGCTTGGTTCCCCATTATGTTTCTGTAAGTCCCTTTTTCTATATTGGCTTTGAGGACAGTATAAGATGTTGGTAGGGCTTCAATTGTTTCAGCAAAATTGTAGCCTGTATGCATCACTTTTATATTAGCATCAATAAGTTCAGGTTTTTTGGCAAATTTCTTTCTTAAAAAATTCTCTGTTTGTTCCATTGGTCTTGAAAACAACCAATAAACAATACCTAAAGCAAACATATTTTTTGATCGCCCTATGCTTTTACCATCTAGCCCAGAATCTGCTAAGGCATCTCTAGTTAAAGAACTAATAGGTGCTTGAATTATATTATAACCTTCAAAAGATCCGTCTTCAAGAGGATTATTTTTATAGCCAGCTTTTTCAATTTCTCTTGTATCAAAACTATCAATATTTACAATGATTGTTCCTCCATTTTTTACCCAATTCTTATTTGCTTTTAAAGCAGCTGGATTCATAGCGACCAAAACATCAGCAACATCTCCAGGAGTAGTAATTTCTGAATTACCAATGTGAACTTGAAATCCTGAAACCCCAGCAATAGTACCTTGTGGGGCTCTAATTTCGGCAGGAAAATCAGGAAAAGTGGCTAAATCATTGCCAAACAAGGCAGATGTATCGGTAAATTGGGTCCCAGTTAATTGCATTCCGTCTCCAGAATCTCCTGCGAACTTAATAACTACTTTGTCAAGTTCCACAGCATTGGTTGTTGTACTCATTCGATTAGTCTAATTTTTAAGTTCACAAAAATACATATGCTAGAGGATTTAACATACTTTTTAAATGGTTTTTTTACCGTTGTATAACATTGTTTTAATAATTTTTAGTTTCTCTTATTTAGACTAGTTATAAATTTCATTCTACATGTAAAAACAATTGAAAAAATTCCTATTTTTGCAGGAATTAATAATCTAAAATAATGGCAATTAGAATAACAGATGACTGTATTAATTGTGAGGCCTGCGAACCGGAATGTCCTAATAATGCAATTTACGCACCAGAAGAAGCTTGGAAGTTTTCTGATGGAACGACCATGCAAGATGATAAAGAAAGAGTAAATGGAGGTTTTTCGGATGAATTCTTTTATATAGCAACTGATAAATGTACTGAATGTATAGGCTTTCATGAAGAACCTCAATGTGCTGCTGTTTGTCCTGTTGACTGTTGTATACAAGATGATGATAGTGTAGAGTCAAAAGAAGAATTGATGGCTAAAAAAGAAAAACTACACGCTTAATAGATGGTAATAGATATTGAAAAAGGGGAGCATTGCTTCCCTTTTTTTATTCAGCAAAAAAGTACCTGAAATCGATAGTGATAAAATTACCTAGCATTTCTAAAAAAAATTTATCATCAAAATTTTCATCATTAAAAGTAGTAGTTCCATCATCATATTCGGGGTAAATCCTGCTTATCTCTGTCCATGGACGGTGAAGGCTTGCACCAATATAGTAGTGTCCCTTTCCTTCCTTTTGATATTCCATTCCAACATTTGCAAGTAGTGCTCTATATCCTCCACTTTTTCTGTAAGTATTTTGAAAGTAAGCATCTGTTTTTTCTCCAGAGGAAAGAATATCAGAAGCCAGTACATTATGGGATATTCCAAAAGCAACATTAAGATACCAAAATTCAGAAGCACGGACATAAGTTAAAAGTTGTACAGGCAGTTCGTATGACCTCATCCCAAAAGTAGTAAAGTCATTAATATTTTGATCGTTGTTGCTTATACTTAGTTTGTAATTTCTTTGGGTGTAGTTCAATCCAGATTCTATGGAAAAAGTTTTATTTATTTTATGCCTTAATACCATCCCAAATGAGTTACTGTATTTTGGGCTTAAGCTAAAATTGTAATTTTCTGAACTGTCATTAATATGAGATGAATTAAAATATTCAGAGGGAATTATGGGTTTGTATTGCAAGCCAAAAGTTGTTCTAGTATTTTGTCCTTTTAAATTAAAAAAACCAATTGCTAGAACAAGAATTAAAAGCTTATTTCTCATTAGCAATAACCTCAATATCTGGATTTATTTTTTGTTTCAGCAAAGCTTCTATTCCTCCTTTAAGAGTGCTTGTTGAAGAAGGGCAGCCACTACACGCCCCCTTTAAATCAACACAAACTACATTGTCTTTGTAATAGTTTAGTGTTATTGCACCTCCATCAGCTTCAACTGCTGGAGCTATATATTCATTTAAAATAGCTTCAATTTCTTTTTCACTAGCAGTAAATTCTTTGATGGTGATTTTGTCATCATCAGTATTATTTACGACAGCTACTTTTTCTGAAGAAAGATTCTCAGTATAATTTTTTATATCATTACTATTTAAATGATCTGCAATAAAGATTCTTAATTGCATGGCAATATTTTCCCATGCTATTGTTCCAGTTTTTGAAACCGATATAAAGTTAGAGCTTAAATAAATGCTTTTTACAAAAGGAAATTTTAACAATTCTTCAGCTATGGAAATTCCTTTAGCTTCTGCTAATGTGGTAATCTCAATGCTTTTATCGGCAAGCATTCTATTTGCCACAAATTTCATCACTTCAGGATTTGGAGTGCTTTCAGCATAAATACTATAATTCATAATGTTTACTTTTGTGCAAAAATACAAACAAACTATAGCATGGCATTGATAAAAAGTGTAAAAGGTAAAAATCCCGTTTTTGGTAAAAATGTGTATTTGGCAGAGAATGCCACAGTTGTTGGAGAGGTGTATATGGGTGATAATTGCAGTGTCTGGTTTTCAGCTGTAGTAAGAGCAGATGTAAACTCTATTAATATAGGAAATAAAGTAAACATACAAGATGGAGCAGTAATTCATTGCACCTATCAAAAAGCAGCTACTGTACTTGGAAATAATATAACTGTTGGGCATAACGCTATAGTTCATGGCTGCACCATTAAAGATAATGTGCTTATTGGTATGGGAGCCATTGTAATGGACGGAGCAGTTGTTGAGAGTAATTCTATTATAGCGGCTGGAGCAGTAGTTTTAGAAGGAACTCATATTCCATCTGGAACAATTTATGCAGGCGTACCAGCTAAAAAAGTAAAGGATTTAAATAAGCAGCAAACGGCTCAATTAATTGAAGCAGTAGCTGATAATTATGTACTGTATTCGTCTTGGTTTCAAGATTAAACAAACAGATTTACTTCTTCTAATGTAATCATTTCTTTAAAAAAGAATTTTGCACTTTTTTCAAAAGATTCGGTATAGTTAGAAACATAAAAATGATGTTTAGTTGACTTTCCATTATTTAGCAAATCAGCCTCTTTAAGTTGTTTGGCAATATACTTTGCAACAATATTGGCAGAATCAATCACATTCACATTTCCTTTGTAATAATCTTTTATTTCCTGCTGAATTAAAGGATAGTGGGTGCAAGCCAATATCAAATGGTCAATATTTGCTAGCTTCTTATTAGATAAATAATTCGCAATAATGGTATTACTGATCGTTTCATTAATGAATCCTTCTTCAATCATAGGCACTAAAAGTGGAGTGGCTAATGAATTAATCTTTGCACTACTGCGTATTTCTTTTATTTTTCGTTCATAAATGCCCGAGCTAATCGTTGCTTTTGTGCCAATAACACCAATATTATTTTCTGAGCAAATTTTTGCTACTTCAATAACAACGGGATCAATTACATTAAAAACAGAGGTCTTCCCTGCAATGTTGGTAACACTTTTATCAGCAACTGATGAGGCAGAATTACAAGCAATAACAATAATTTTACATTTTTTTTCTACTAGGAAAGTGATGATTTTCTTGCTAAAACTTTGTATGGCTTCTTTTGATTTTTCTCCATAAGGTAAGTGCTCGGTATCTCCAAAATAAATGATATTTTCATTTGGCAATACATTTTTTATGGCATTAGCTACTGTAAGGCCCCCAATACCCGAATCAAATATGCCAATAGGAGAATTTTTCATAATATAAAGATATAAAAAAAGCACCACTAAGGATGCTTTTTAAAATGATGAAATTTTGGATTATAGTTTTAATTTCTTTTTTACTAATGGGCCTATATCATTGCTTTCTGCTGAATGATGTAATATTTCAGAAGTAAAAATATATGTATAATTTCCCTCAGAGGCAACTTCTTTTATCGCATCTTTAAGTTTTTTATTAATAGGCGTCAATAAATCTAGTTCTTTTTGTTGAATTTGATTTTGAGCATCTTTTTCAAATTTTTGTATTCTAGTAATTAGATCTTGTATTGCAGCTATTTTGTCATTTTTTACTAATTCATCATAACCAGATTCATTAGACTTAAATTCTTGTTCTTTTTCCTGATATTCAGCATAAGAAGATTCTAATTGTTTTTGCAGGCTCATTTGATAGTCTTGAAGCTTTATTTCAGCATTTTTAAATTCAGGCATTAGTATTAATATTTCTTGAGCATTAATATGGCCTAATTTATTTTGAGCAATTGAAGTTAAAGTTAAAAAACTTAATAGGGTTAAAAATGTAATTTTTTTCATTGTGTTGTATTTGTTAGTAGTGTTAATTTTAGTTGTTATTAATAGCCCATCAATTCCAAAACTTTGTCCGATTGATCAAGGTTATTATCTTTATAAAGTAGTATTAAATCGCTAGAGCTATCAAAAATAATTTGATATTTATTATTTGCTGCTAATTGCTGAATAGCATTTTGAATTTTATCTTGTATAGGCTTTATTAATTCTTGTCTTTTGGTATAAAGATCTCCTGTAGGACCAAAATATTTTTGCTGTAAGTTTTTTGCAGCATTTTCTTTTGCAATAATAGCTTCTTCCCTTTTAGTTTTCATTTCATCAGTTAGTAAAACTTGTTCTTGTTGGTAGGCTCTGTACATTTGCTCTACATCTGCATATTTACCTTCAATTTCTTTTTGCCAATCAGCTGAGAAATCATCTAATTTATCCTGAGCTTGTTTGAATTCTGGTATTTTGTTCAAAATATAATCAGTATCTACATATGCAAATTTCTGAGCTTGTGTAGTTGTTACCACTAAGAAACTAACTACTAAAATTAATACTATATTTTTCATAATTTATTTTTTTAAAAGTTTACAAATCTAGTTAAAATTGTTGACCTATAGAAAAATGAAACTGACCGCCATTTGCATCTGGTTTTCCAGCAATGTCATCAAGTCCCCAGCCATAATCAAGTCCCATCATTCCTATCATAGGGAGCATAATTCTTACTCCAAATCCTGCGGATCTTTTTACCCCAAACGGATTGAAATTATCAAAACTATCCCATGCATTTCCCGCCTCTAAAAAGCTTAAGGCATATACCGTTGAGCTCGGGTTTAAGCTAATGGCATATCTTAACTCTGTGGTATATTTATTATAAATTGTCGCTCCTGTTGTTGGCGAAATAGAGTTGTTGCTATAACCTCTTAATGAAATTAATTCTCTTCCGTCAAATTGATAGCCCATTCCACTCATACCATCACCCCCCACATAAAACCTTTCAAATGGTGCAACGCCCAAACCATTATCGTATGCTCCAAGTAGCCCCATCTCAATTCGAGTGTTTAGTACTAATTTATCAGTAAATGCAGAGAACCAAGAGGAGTTAAACTTCCATTTATAATACTCTATCCAAGAGTATTTTTCTTGATCAGAAATTGTAGAATAATCATCAACTCCATCAAACATAGAGTAGGGAGGCGTAACTTTTAAACTTAAAGAAAAATTAGATCCTCTCCTTGGATAAATTAATTGATCCACAGAATTTCGGCCTAGTTTAATATTATAATTCACATTGTTTGAAAAACCATTACTAAAAGAAAAGAAGGATTCGTTATTAATTAATTTATATTGCTGAAAACTAATTCCATTATATAGAGAAAAATAATCATCTGGGAATTGCAACTTTTTGCCTATTCCAAGACTAACTCCAGTAATTTCAATAGCCTGTCTGTCATCACCATCTTGTCCGTTTGAAGATATGGATTTGTATAATGACACGGTGAAAGAATTTGGCTTTTTACCTCCTAACCAAGGCTCGGTAAATGAAATATTATAATTTTGATAGTAAATACCGTTTGATGAAGCCGATAAAGAAAGTATTTGACCATCACCTGAAGGCAATGGGGTCCATTTGTCTTTTTTGAAAATATTTCTTGTGGAAAAATTAGAAAAACTTAAACTTAAAGAACCAACAATCCTACCTGCGCCCCAACCTCCTTGTAATTGAATTTGGTCTGATGATTTCTCTTCAACAACATAAGTGATGTCAACTTCATTTCTTGCAGGATCAGGATCCACTTTTACATCAAATTTTTCAGGGTTAAAGTATTGCATTTGAGCAAGCTCTCTTTGAGATCGCATAATATCAGAGCGCCTAAATAAATCACCAGGGCGAGTTCTTAACTCTCGCATAATAACATGATCGTTTGTTTTTTCATTTCCTTTTACCATCACTTTATTTATTCGAGCTTGTTTCCCTTCATAAATTCTTATTTCCAGATCAATTTTTCTTTCTGTTACTGCAATTTCAACAGGAGTTGCATTAAAAAATAAATACCCATCATCAAGATATAAGGAACTGATGTCTGTTCCTTCTGCTGATCCTAATAATCTAGCATCTAAAACAGACTGATCAAAAACATCATTAGATTTAATTCCTAATTGCCGAGTTAATTCTTCTGATGAATAAACTGTATTTCCAACAAAAGTAATAGCACCAAATCTATAAGGCTCTCCCTCATTTATGGTTATTTCAATAGTCATAGTTTTATCACTATTCATGTATGCTGTATCGAGCTGAATTCGAGCATCTCTATACCCTACTTCATTGTATTTTGCAATGACATTTTTTTTATCCTCTTCATAATTAGCGTCTATAAATTTTGAGACTTTCCAAAACCTCCAAAAACTTTTAGATTTTGTTTCTTTCATGCTCTTTTTGAGCTTGTAATCACTTACTGCATAAATAGAGTCTTTTCTATTTAAGATCGTCTTATTTTCATTTATAATTTCACTTCTCCCTTTTATAATGATCTCTTTTATTTTTACTTTCTCTGCTTTGGTGATATTAAAAATTAGGTCTTGAGAATTTGCTGTGGTTGTATCAGTAGTTGTTACATAGCTTACGCTTGTATTATAAAAACCTTTATTGATGTAATATTTTTTTATCGCGTTAATACTATTATTAATCAGGTTTTGAGTGAGCACTTCTCCTCTCATCAGTTTAAGTTCTTCTTTTAGAGTTGTAATATCAGCTTTACTTACTTTTTTACCTGTAAATTTGAATTTTGAAAGCCTAGGATGTTCTTTTAGTTTGATTGTTAAAAATAGGGTATTGTCTACTATTTTTTCAATAGCAATATCTACATTTGAAAATAATCCTTGCTCCCAAAGTTTGGTAATAGCTTTTGTGATTTCATCTCCTGGAATTTTAATGGGCTCTCCAATTACTAATCCGGAAATAGCAATAAGAGTACTACTATTTAAGTTGTCAGCTCCAGTTACCATTATTCCGCCAATTTCATAGGTTTTTGGATTGGAGTAATCCAGACTATCATTTGTTTGAGCTGTAATGGTAAAGCTTATAAGACTAATTATTAGTAGTGCAATGTTCTTCAAAATCTTAATTTTGTATTTGTTCTGTTGTTTTTCCAAATCTTCTTTCTCTATTTTGATAATCCAAAATTGCTTTTTCTAAATCAATTCTTCTAAAATCAGGCCACAATGTGTCTGTAAAATACAATTCTGAATATGCAATTTGCCAAAGTAAAAAATTACTAATTCGGTATTCGCCACTTGTTCTGATTAATAACTCAGGCTCAGGAACGCTTTTTGTGGTAAGATATTGCTGAAAAACTTGCTCGTTTATAACCTTAGGATCAATGCCATCAGTGATTAAGTTTTTTGTAGCATTTAGTATATCCCATCTACCGCTATAACTAAGAGCAAGAATCAGAGTCATTCTATTATTGTCTTTTGTTTTGTTTATTGCTTCAAGCAGTTCCTTTTTCGCTTTTGAGGGCAAGCTGTTAGTATCCCCAATTGTAGAGAGTTTAATATTATTATCCATCAAAGTTTTAGTCTCCTTATTAATTGCAGTAACTAATAATGTCATCAGTGCATTTACTTCAGATTCTGGGCGCTCCCAATTTTCAGTAGAAAAAGCATAAAGAGTTAAAAACTGAATTCCAATTTCAGCAGCAGCCTCTACAGTTTCTCTTACTGCGGTTACTCCATTTTTATGTCCAAAAACCCTAAGTTTTCCTTTGGATTTTGCCCATCTTCCATTGCCATCCATAATAATGGCAATATGTTTTGGTAAATTATCGGTATCTATTTTTTGACTCATTTAAGATTTGCAAATTACGGATAGCAACCTTTGGTGTTGTTATTTAATTTAAATGAGAGTGTAATGCCTGCAAATGAATACCAATCCTTTTTATTATTTGGATTTCCTCTTTGAAAATCTTTAATATGCGTACCTCTTGGATCTGACATTGCCTGAGCTTCTGGAGACATGCCGGACACTCCAGCTCCAGGGTAAGTAGTACTAACATCATCTAAATAATCAGTAAATGTTTTTCTAGCTCCGTATTCCAAAATTATATTGAAAGATTCATTAACAGCTATCTTCACGCCTCCTCCCATAGGTATAGCAAATTGAATTAATGAGTATTTATCTCTATCCGGGAATGTTGTAGTTCCCTGTCCTTCAGTTCCTAATTCTTGTAAATCAACCCACTCGCCATTTCCATTTTCTGCTTGTGGATTATAATGAAAAAGAGATACTCCAGTATAAATAAAAGGAGTCGAAGTGTATAGAGGATTTCCTGGCTGATAGGGCAAGAAATTAAATTCTAATTGCCCAGAAAGTTCGTAAACTGGGGATCTGAAATGTAGGTATCTTTCTTTAGCAATTGTATCTGCTGATTCTCTTTCATCAGATTTTAAGTTTAGATACATTATTTCCGCTTTATAAACAAAGCGCTGGTCAATATTTTTTCTAATTATCAAGCCAGCCGCTGGTGATGATTGATTAAAATGAGCAGTGTTTAAGTCTCCAAGATAATATGATGCGCCTAATAAAAGTCCAATCTCAGTATTAGGTTTAAATTGTTGGGCTTTTGCAGTAAAACCAAATACAAGAGTTGCAATTAGTAGTACTGTTATTTTAAAGTTAAATCTTTTCATAATCATGATTTTATCAATAATTGGCAAATATAGATATTCTAGAGATTTATTAAGGGATATTAGCTTCTTTTATCTACCCCCCACATTAGTTTGGTTCTAATAGTTGATACAAAAGAATTATTTTGAGGCTGAATGAGTCTAATTTTAAAATCAGCACTTTTTATAATCAGTTCTGTATCACTATCAAAAGCTAGAGATCTAGAATCTAGTGAAACTAATGCTAATTGATCTCTGTCCTCAACTTTTAGTTTTATAACACTAAGACTATTAATAACTATTGGCCTAACATTTAAATTGTGAGGAGCATTAGGAGTAATAACAATATTATTAGATCCTGGCATAATAATAGGTCCGCCACAACTTAAAGAATATCCTGTTGAGCCAGTTGGTGTAGATACGACCAATCCATCTGCCCAATAAGTGTTTAAAAAATCATCATCTATATATGCATCAATTCTAATCATGGATGAACTGTCTTTTTTTGAAATAGCAACTTCATTTAAAGCAAAGTTTGTGTCTTTAAAAAGTTTGTGCTCCGTATTTAATTCCAATAATGATCGTTCACTTATTTTGTAATTGTCTTTTAGGATATCATTTATTGCATCATCAATTTGATCAGCAGAGATGCTTGAAATAAAGCCAAGTCGGCCTGTATTAATTCCCATGATGGGGATATTGGATCCTCTTACGAATGTAACTGCTTTTAGTAAAGTCCCATCCCCTCCAATACTGAATAAAAAATCAGCATTTCCTTTTAATGATTCGTAAGAATCAAAAATGTCAGTTTTAGTGGTGAAGCGAATACTTTTTTGTAAAAATGTATTGAAATCTTTTTCAACAATAATCTTAATATGCTCACTTTCTAATCTCTTTACTAAGTGCTGAATGTATTTTGTAAAATGCTCAGGATAAGGACTTCCAAAAATTGCAATGGTCATAATTTATTTTTTGATCCAAAAGGATTTGAAAAATGCAAAAATACTCCTTTTTCTCCTAAATGGTTTACTGAAAACTCAATTCTTAGTAATTTATCGTAGTAAGTAACGTAATCAAGGCTAATTCCATTACCCCAAAGTAGAGAATTTGATAACGTATTATCTTGATCAGTTTGCTTATCAATTACATAACCCATATCAGAGAAAAGTCCTAAATATAGCGAGTAATGTGATTTATTAAATTGTTTCATTTTTACATAAGGGATGTCAAAGTTTGTTTTTTCAATAAGCGCATACTTTAAAACGGTTTTTGATAGCCAAAAATCTTGGCCGTCTACTACATAATACTCATAACCCCTTACATAGTCATCAAAACCAAATCCTCTTTGGGCGAAATAGGGCTGATAAGCATCAGAAGACCATTTTCCTTTAAAGCTAGAGCCAAGAAAAAACCGATCTTTTAATTCAAGATGTTTTTCTGCTTTTCCAATAATTTCAAAATGATCTACTGGACTTGTCCCTTTAAAATATTTAGTTCCTTCAAAATGCAAATAATATCCATGCAAAGGATATTCGATATAATCTCTTTTTTCATTTGTAAATTGATAGCTTAATTTCGCATACGATCCAGAATTAGAACTATTAGATAAATAATTTGAGTTTTTATTTGTAATTGCGGTATCTACTTCAGAAAGAAAATAGTGAAATCTTAAGTGATGTGTTTTATGTACTCCTTTTCTGTATAAAAGATCCGTGTTAAATTCATAATCTTTTGTAGTGAATTCATCATTATTAGTGTAGTAGAGCAAAGTATCATTTTCAGTTTTGTAAAATGATTTTTTTCTTCTGAAAAGTTGCAGATTAGTATTGATTCCAATTGTTTTTTCTTTATTGAAGTAGGGCACTTGGTAAGAGAATAAATAATGCTCTTTAAAACCCCTTCTTATTTTAAGTTGCAAAAGTTCGTTTCTTCCTCTAAAATTGTTCCAATTTAAATATACTCCATAATTTAATCTTGAAAAATCAGAGTAATCGGAAGCTTTAAATTCATTCCACCAGCTATTAAAGTTGCGTTCAGAGATTTCAAAAACTGGATAGGGCCAGAAGTACCATTTTTCGGTTACATCAATTGTTATTTCAACTTGACTATCCTTTAGGGTATGATTGATTTCAACAAAATTGAACAATTTTAGATTGATGAGATTCTGCTCACTTTCTTTGATTTTCTGTTCTAAATCAGTTGCAGAAAATGAACTGTTTTTACTGAAAGCCAGCTCCCTTAGAATAATTTCTGCTTGGGTTATTTTATTGCCAGTTATTGTAATATTTGAAATGGTAATTGTATCCTGAGAATATCCTAAAAATGAAACAAAAAAGAGTAATAAAATGAGAAATGCTCTCTGCATTTTATGGATTCAAAAATCGCATTAATGATTCGTATCTTTCTAAATAATTACCATCAGCTTCTTCATCTTTGTATGATCCGCTTACTTTGTACTCGTGTCTTTCAAAATCTTTGATAATTGCCGTAACTTCTTGTTTGTTGAGTTTTATTGTAACTTCAATATTTGTTGAATTAGGTTTTGAAATAATATAGGAACTTAATATTTTGGTGTTATTGCTTTCAACAATACTTGCAATTTCAGTTAATGAGTAATCATGATCAGGCATTTCTAAAATAATAACCCCACCAGGAGATTGAATGGTTGCCGATTTTGCAATAGAGTATAGCAGTTTTCTGCTTGTAATCACACCTAGGTAGTGATTTTTTTCATCTAAAACAGGAACAATAGATAGGTTATTTTTTTCTAATACTTCAATAATATCAAATAAATGTTGATTGTGTCTTACATAAGGAGCAGCTAGATTGGTTAAATGTTCTTCAATAGAGTCATCTTCTGAGTTCCAGCTCATGATTTCCTTATCTGAAATTACTCCCAAGTAAAAATTATTTTTCACAATTGCAAGATGATGTATTCTAAATTGATCCATCATCTCCAAAGCTTTATTTCCATCTTCAACAGGATGAATACTTTTAATACTTGATGAAATAAGTGTGTTTGCTTGCATAGTGCAAAGATACTATTTTTACTTTTGCTATTAAATTATGACCAAGTTAAGCGTAAATATTAATAAGATCGCAACTCTTAGAAATGCTAGGGGAGGTAGTATCCCTAATGTTGTTAAAGCCGCTAGAGATTGTCAAAAGTTTGGTGCAGATGGAATAACTGTTCATCCAAGGCCTGATGAAAGACATATCACCAGAAAGGATGTTTTTGATATTAAATCCATGATTACGACAGAATATAATATTGAAGGCTATCCATCTGAAGATTTTATAAAAATGGTACTGGAAGTGAATCCTGAGCAAGTTACTTTAGTTCCAGATGGACCTGATGTGCTTACTTCCTGTGCGGGTTGGGATACGGTTAAATTTCAAGATTTTCTAAGCCAAGTTATTGGTATTTTTAAAGATGAAGGCATTAGAACTTCAATTTTTGTTGATCCAAAAATTGAGATGATTGAAGGGGCAAAACTTTGCGGAAGCGATAGAATAGAATTGTATACAGAAGCTTATGCTAAAAATTACTCAAAAGATAAAGAAAAAGCAATTGAGGCTTATGTTTTGGCTGCAAAAAAGGCAACCGCATTAGGATTAGGAATAAATGCAGGACATGATTTGAGTTTAGAGAATTTGGAGTTTTTCGCAAAAGAAATCCCAAATTTAGCAGAAGTATCTATTGGTCATGCGCTTATTAGTGACGCTATTTATTTAGGATTGGAAAATACCATACAAATGTATAAGAGACTTTTGTAGATGAAACTTTTTTCAAAAATACATGGAGATAAAGGTCAGGATTTAATAATAATTCATGGGCTTTTTGGGATGGGAGACAATTGGGATACTTTAGCCAAACAATTTTCAAAATATTGCAAGGTTCATCTCATTGATTTGAGAAATCATGGAAGATCGCCACACGCCAAGGAGTTTAATTATGAGGTAATGTGCGGGGATGTTTTGGAGTATATAGAGCAGCACAACATTCAAAAAGCGATACTTTTAGGACATTCCTTAGGAGGAAAAGTGGCCATGAAATTTGCTTTTACCTATCCTGAGAAAACAGAAAAACTAATTGTTGCAGATATTGCCCCAAGAAAATACAGTACTGATTATCACCAAAATTTACTACAAAAATTATCCCGATTGGATTTGAAAGATTTTACCAAAAGAAGTGAGTTAGAAGCTGCTCTTTCCTTATTTATAGAAGATGCTGGAATCAGGCTTTTTTTATTAAAGAATTTGTACCGAGATGAGTATAAAAACTTTGCTTGGAGGTTTAATCTTGAAGTGCTTTTGGAAAAGATAAGTAATATACAAGACGCCTCTTTTGTAAATGGCGTTTGTGCTATTCCTACTCATTTTATAAGAGGTGGAAATTCTGATTATATTACAAGTGCAGATGAGTTACTTATAAACAAGCACTTTTCTGATTTTAGCATGGCAACTATTGCTGGGGCAGGACACTGGCTACATGCCGAAAAACCC
>JACKQG010001642.1_pt1 | contig 30471 bp, 21 predicted proteins | sample 8237621 | NCBI WGS metagenome assembly JACKQG01 (sample SAMN15677084, study PRJNA649215) | marine metagenome | biome: marine; feature: Black Sea; material: saline water; isolation source: suspended particulate matter (SPM) from the Black Sea western gyre | collected 2013-06-09/2013-06-10 | depth... | reverse complement strand
CGGTGGATCATACCACTTCATGTCATAAATTACACGGGAAATAAAATTCGCATATTTGGTAACTTTGTATTTTATCTCTTCCGCATTACTCTCGGTCAGAGCAGATAAATCTTCTTTGATAAATCCCATCACCTTTTCTGCTTTGTGGTGAGTGTGGTAAATTCTTTTTGCGAACAAAGCTTCTTTTTGTAAATTTATATATTCTTTAAGTTTCCGCTCCCTTTCTTCATAAAGCAGCTTTTGTGTTTCATCCCTCTCCTGAACAGTCTGGGACGAAATAAAAAACATAGCCAGTAATCCTAATAATATGAATGCGATAAAAATCATACTGGTTTGGTTGTAACTGGCAGTGATCTCTTTTGTAATAAAACCAAATTCAGGAATATTTTTCATATAAAAGACGCCAATAAACTCTCCTTTTGGAACGAATGGTACAAAAACATGAAATGTATTTCTGTTCTCTATTAGGCTAAAAATTTGTTCGTTGGCAAGGATTTGCTCTTTTATTTGTGAATATTGATTTATTGCTTCCTGATGAGTATTATCCCCATATATCTTCTGACGGTTATTCTCAAAAAAATAGGCGTATAACGCTTGTCCATCATCAATGGTAATCAAAGAATCCCCGGATGTTAAAATCAAACAGACATCTTCCACGTAATGTTGCAGCAACTGCTGGCTCAAAATAATATTAATCGCTTGAACCGTTTTGCGGGGATCTGTTTTATCCAGGTTTGGATTTTCCATGGTCGTTTCCAAAAGCATTTCCAAAGATGTTGCTGTTAAATTGGCGATTCGTTCAGCAAAATCCTGTTGATACCATTCCTGTGTTTCATCCAAAAAACTTTGCAGGGAAATTTTATAAATGAAAGAAACAGCAACCTGGAAAAAAATCAATATCACGAGCAGGATTATCAGGTGCTTTAATTCAAAATGATAATGTTTTACTTTTTTAAGAATATGTTTTTGGGTCTTTTTCATCTTTTTTTTTTGTAATGCTGGATTTCTAAATTGCATAGTGCATGGTGCATAAAGTAAAGTACCAAGTATAATCGCCATGCGCCATGCTCTTAAGAATTCATTCAACTACAGATTGAATTTTTTCCGATGCTCTCCCCAACGCTTCTTTGACTGTCAACTGTTTCCTTATCGCCGCATTTAAAAACTGTGAAAGCTCATCAGAAATTTTTGTATAATTCACCAAATGCGGACGATGAACACCATATTGAAATAATTCATTGTAAAAACGTAATTCAGGATTTTTCGCTAAATACGCTGAATCATTATAAATTTCATACAATGTGGGTAAATAACCACCGAGTTCAAAAAAGATTTTCTGGTTTTCTTCTCTCATTATAAAATTGATAAATTTAACCGCTTCTTCAATTTTAGTTGAAAATTTGGATATCATTAAATTCCAGCCACCAAAAACCGAAGCAGGATCGCTATTTCCAAAATGAGGCAATGGCGCTATATCAAGAGATTCAAAACTGTCCAGTCCAAACTCTTCAGGGTCATAGTGCGTTAATAGTCCTGGCCAACCTCGAAAAAATACAGAATTGTTTTTTAGAGCATATTTGTAACATTGGAATTCGTCGTATTCAGTAACGATTTGCGGCGTGACTTTATATTTATGAACCAAAGCCACAAGGAGTTGCAGCGCTTTGAACGATTCGGGGGTATTTATTTGGATAGTGCCATCATTATAAAGGCTGCTGTTTTGATTTGCCAAACCTTCAACAAAACTGCACATTAAACCTTCATAACTATCAGCAGCAAAAAGATAAAAATTATTTTCTTTATCCCTGAACCTAAAACTCAAATTTATAAAATCTTCCCAGGACATGGATTCTTTTATTTTCTTTTCTACTTCGAAACCATCGGGTAGCGATTGAATAATGTCTTTTCGATAGTACATCAGTGAGATATCGATATAAAAGGGTGCTGCGACCAGTTGATCGTTATAATAGCACGATTTTATCGCAGGATCGATGAGTTCGTCCAGCTTTGTTTCATTAAAATAATTATCAAGCGGGTAACTCCAGCGGGCAAAGCGAGGACTCCAAATCAAATCGACTGCAAACAAATCAATCCGGTTGCTTTTACTCCGCAAAGTTCTGGCAAGCAGTTCTTTTCTTTCGTTGGTGCTGAATTTTGAAAAAGGCAGATGAATGGGTATAACTTCAATTTGCCCTTCGTATTCGCTATTGAAACGATTAATTAATTCCTGGTGAGCTGGGGAAATGTTGTCGGCAAAATAAATTTTTGTAGCCTGGTTGCCAGAATCCTGGTAAACACCCGACGGAGTGACCATGTAAAAAACCAAAGCCACAACGACCAGGGTTACAGCGCTAATTAAGATGAAGGAAATTTTTTTTAAATTGTACATGATTAAATTTCTTGTAATAATTGTTGAATTCTTTGATTCAACTTAAAGAAATTTATCTTTAAAATCAAATCATTTTTTACCAATAGAGTAATCTATTTTATTGATGTAGTGGTTTGTTTTGCTAACATGTAAAAATTCAAACCTAATGCTCATTTCAATAATAAAATTCGCCTGCTCTGAGATTCATTTTCCGATTCTAACCTGCAAATATATAAACCGCTGGGCAGTTGATTCTTGTTTGTATCTTCAGCGAAACAGTCGATGGAATGAATTCCAACAGTCAATCCGTCTTGCTCAAATTCAAAAACTTTCTGACCCGCTAAATTAAAAATTGTTAAGCTCACCTTGCCCGGTTTTTTCAGATAAAACTGAATCGATGTTGAAGAATTGAACGGATTGGGATAATTTTGGAAAAGTCGAAACCGGGCTGGAAAAGACATTTCACTTTCAACATGTGCTACTGATGGATCTATTACACGAATATTGTCGAAATAAAAATTTATTCCCTGCAAATTATGATGTTCCGCGACAATCTCGAAGAATTGGATTTGCGTCCAATCGAATTCACCAAGGGGATTGTACCACCGGTCATTATCCCACGAACCATGTTCAGTAAATTCATCCAAAGGGATTTGTAAATGCTGCCATTCGCCATTCCATTCAGTTACACCTGCATCAATGGTGTAATGCATGCGCCAGGGGTGATCATTTGGATTTTCAGTTTTTGTATCCAGAAACCTGATGTCTATTTTGGCGTTTGGGTAATTACAGCGCGCCCAGAAATCAATTGCATAACTTTCGTCCACAAGCTGCGATAAATCTCTTATCGGAGAAAAACGTAATCCGATGCTGCCGTATTGATCCACACCTGTCCAAAAAATACAATATTCACCGGCTAGTGGTTGTTCCAAAGAATAATAATTCAAAATTCCATTAGGCAGCCAGCTATTCTCAATAATTTTTGCAGCAATGATATCATCATAAATATTAAAACCTGTTGTATCCGGTTTCAAAATAAATTCATCCTGTTCCGGCGGATTTAATCCCAGGGCTTCGATGATGGGAATGTTGACATCGTACTCAAACAGTTCATTTGAACCTGGTTCGTAAATACCAAAACCACTTGTAAGCTCCCACATGGACCATGCAATGTCGTTTTCTTCCAGATAACTTCTCACTGTTTGCAGCCATCTGCCCCGATCTTCGGTAGTACTATTGGGGATAAAGGCGCCAAACTCACCGCACCACAAAGGTACATTACGACTTTGCTTAAAATCTACAGCAATATCAATTTGGCTTTTTATCCAATTATCGTTACCCTCAACATGGTAATTATTATAAATGTATTCAATCCATGTTCCTTGCAAATTAGCAGGCAGTCCCGGCATTTGGCTTTGATCATAAGGATAAGGCACACCGGAAATATTTATGGGTGGATCTACCCAGGACGCGCCCTGGTGCGTGAAAAGAAACGGATCGTAAAAATGAAATGTGTAGATCAGGTTTTCGTCCGTATATTCCGGCATGTACTTCAAATTATTGTAACTATTCCAACCAGCCGGTCCGACCACAATTGTATGTTTGTCATCAATCGAGCGAATGCCATCTATGATGCTTTGCTGCATGTTATTCCAGGTATTATCATTTATGCCGTGCGGTTCGTTTAGAATTTCGTAATAGATGAATGGTGAACGATCCTTGTAACGTGTTGCCAGTTGTTTCCACACCGCTACAAGCTGATCCAGAATTTCAGGGCTGGTATCAACAGTCACATCAAAACTGTGATTATCCAAAATCAAGTGCAGCTCCAATTCTTCTGCCCAATCGATGATCTGGTCGAGAAAAGTAAAGAGCAGCGGATTTATCGTAAAATCAGGAGCAGGTCCGGACATGTTAAATAAATGAATGGGGAGCCGGACATGATCGCATCCCATATTTTTGACATTTATCAAGTCCTGCTTCGTAAACCGGGTGAACTGTATTTGCGTAGCAGACGATGTTTGCAGCCATTCTGAAAAGTTGAATCCCCGTTTGAAGGGTAATTCGGCAGCGGGTAGTGAAGAAATTAGAATAGCAAGTTTGATTAATAAAATCATTCTTTTCATAAAAAAAACTCTCATAATTGTTGAATTCTTAACCCGGGTCAAACAGGCGACGAAAAGGGAGTTTTCGAGCATTTAAAAGGTAATTTGGTAATAAGGAAATTGGGTAATAAAAAATTAATCAGCATTATGAATTCCCAATTACCCAATAAACTAATTACCCAGTTACCTAATTGATTCTGCTTTATCTAGATTAGGCTACAATATCCTCAACACAATCAATGTCAAATCATCATACTGGGCAGTACCCCGGGTGAACTGCATCATTTCTTCGTAGATATGGTTCCTCAATTCTTCGGCAGTTCGGAAAGGGAAGTTCAATACGATATTAATTAACTGCTGCTCGCCAAATTCTTCCACATCCAAATTGAGCGCTTCGGTGATACCATCGGTGTAAAAAACGATCGTGTCGCCGGGTTTGAGTTTGACTGTGGTTGATTGATATTTAAAATCTGGTTGAACGCCAATGATCAAACCACCTTCACTTAAAAAACAGTGGTCACCTGTTTCTTTTTTAATGATCGGAAAATTGTGCCCGGCATTGGTAAAGGTAAATGTTAATTTGTGGGTATCAAAAATACCATAAAAAAATGTCGCATATTTTTCAGCAGATGTGGTTCGGACGATTTGGTTATTAATTTTTTCCATCACCTCCACCGGGTCCCGGTGCTGCCAGGCAGATGCTCTGAAGGCTGCCTGCAGGTTTGACATTAAAATTGCCCCGGGAATTCCTTTGCCCGCGATGTCGCCGATAGCAATGCCAATCTTCCGTTCATCAAATTGGATAAAGTCATAATAATCACCGCCAACTTCTTTTGAGGGAATGTTCATAGCAGAGATTTCAAAATGTTTTCCCTTTGGCAGGGAATTAGGCAGCAGCATTTGTTGAATTTCCCGCGCCACAGAAATTTCCTCTTCAATTCGTTGTTTGACTAATTTATCTTCGTACAATTCAATATTTTCCAGCGCGATTGCAATTTGGTCGGAGAGAACGTTCAACAGGGTGGCGTCTTCAGCGGAGAAAGTTGTTCGTGTTAATTTATTTCCCAGGCATAAAACGCCGTTCAAATCACCCCTGTGGGATAGCGGCATTAACAAATAACAATTTAATTTATTGAGAAAATCAATTTCTTCTTCATCAGATATTTGATTGTTTAATTCATCAAAGCCTACTGGTGTTTCAAGGTTTCGCATGACATTAATAAAATCGCCATTTTTAAAAAAAATAAATTTCTGCAAATCATCATCAACTATACAATCAACTTCAAAATTCGCCTCCGCGTTTTCAACAATTAGGTGCACATTTTCTAACATCATACTTTCAGTCAGTGTGGATGTAATCTTCTCTTTTAATTTGTCCAATTCCATAATCGTTAAAATATCGTGGCTTAACGTCTGCAGAACATTCTGGTAATCGAATTTATCTTTACCAAACAGGTTATTCAGAAGTGATTCAATGGCAGATAGTATGGGCTGAAAAAATACCACCACAAGAATGATGAACAGAACTTCCATGATTGGCAGATCAAAACCTAAAATTGTTGGTATTATTTTTCTTGACTCATGATAAATTACCATGTAAGCGCCAACCAATAAACCGGAACAAATTGAAAACAAAAAACCACGGCTGATGCGCAAACTAATGTCAAGGAATTGATATTTTATAATTGACCAGGCAATGGATCCTGCGCCAATTAATAGCGCCAATATTGTGAAAAAATAGACTATAGTATCTGAAGCTTGAATAGGGAATAACTTTGGCAATAAAAAAGCAATCGCATAAAGTCCCACGCTCACGCGTATTCCCCAGAGTACCAGGGCAACTTGTTTTTTTGTGCGCGGCGTTGTGAGGTTTTGATAACCTTTGTACATAATAATAATCGCAGCCACCACATAAATCAAATTTATCAACGCAAAAAAGTTGATGTGAAATTCATAAAAGATGCTCGTGCCGGATAATACCAGGTTTAATACCATTCTTATTGGCTGAAGAAAAGCATCGATTGCCGTATCTGTTTGAGGGATATTGATCAGAGAAAGGATCGATTCGGGCGTTCGAAAAATCAGGATTACAAAAAAATGAAAAATATGCGGTATAAAAATGAAGTAAACAATTTTTGGAAAATCTTTGACTATTTTTCGTTCTTCAGGAAAAATGAGAGAAAAATAGAGTAATTGTGGAAAAAATAATTCCCAAAGTAAAAATATTCGCCGCAGGATCTCCAGGTCTAATTTGAGCTGTGCATTGATCTTAAAGATCATTAATCCAAAAGCGCCCATAATCGGCGCAATGGCAGCCAGAAAAATCATCACTGCTGTCACCCGGTTCACGCGCTGGCTCGGATGTTCGCGATAGATTAACAGCCCTAATAAAAAAAGCAGAACACCAATAGTCAGGTAGATGATGGATGTTAAAAAAGCAAAATTCATAAATGTAATATTTATGGGATTTAATATTTAAATGGCTTAAATTAATTTTTTAATTTAAGTATTAATATTATTAGAAGCAAGTATTTTCATATTCATACTGTATGACCTCACTTACAGGTGGTTGGCGGAGATGTAGTCCACCTTTGAAACCATCAGATAGTACAATTAACTAATATACTTATTGCTGTTATCAATGTGATGTTTAACAGCGAAATTAGGTGGGCTACATCTTGGTTCCACTCGTAACTGAGGTTTTACGTTTTTTCAATTTTTTTCTTGCATTTTAAATTATTTTGTATTATATTTACGCTTTCAATTTTTAGAATGGAGGGCGTAGCTCAGTTGGTTAGATCGCCAGGTTGTGGCCCTGGAGGCCGCGGGTTCAACTCCCGTCGCTCTCCCCAAATTTAAAAAAAGCCAAAATTGTCCCCGTCGTCTAGTGGACTAGGACTCAGGATTTTCATTCCTGCAACGGGGGTTCGATTCCCCCCGGGGATGCGACAAAAAAAAGCCGAAGAATTTTTCTTCGGCTTTATTATTTCTCCCCGCTTCAAATTCCATTCATTTTTTAATCTAAAATCTCCATTTTTCAATTGACATTCCCAAAATAGTTTCGTAAATTTTCATAACTAAAAAATGAATATTTTGGAGCTAGCCATGAAAACAAAATTAATTTTATTAATTCTGATCTCCCTGGTATTACTATTTTCAACAAATCCATTATCTCCCAATGGAAAAACAGAAGCAGTAACCGTATTTGATGCAAATGAAAAACGACTCGGTTATTATGGAGAAGATATTCTACTTGTCCCCGGCAGCTATAGAATTTCTGTGCGCAATAAAAAAAGTGATTTAATCAAACTCGCTGGTGGAAAGCTTATCGAAATTAAACTGGGCGCTGTAAATTTAAAAGAACGGTTTGAAATTTACGATGACCAGGGAGAACGACTTGGCTCTTATGATGGAAAGCTTCCTTTGCTCCCTGGCAGCTATTCTGTAAAAACAAAGGATTCAACATTTGATAATGTTAAAGTTATGGCTGGGAAAATTACTGATTTGAATTAGTACTGGATGCTTGATGCTGGGTTCTTGATACTGGTTGCTTGATGCTTGTTTCTTGATTCCCCCGCCAACCTATCCAGTATCGAGCATCATACATCCTGTAAATAACATCCGTGTGTCATTATTATTTTTTGGTTAAAAGACTCAACCTAAAATTATGATAGGAGCAGAACATGAACAAATGCTGGCACTGTAAAAAGGAATTTAGCTTTTGGGAGGTCTGGCTTTCTTACTGGAGTGGGTGGAAAATTCAGTGTTCTTCCTGCCGGAAGAGGCAAACTGTTTATTTCTCGAAACGATTTTTTATCATCCTGCTTACAAATACGCTCCCACTTATTATGGTATTTTCAAGTAGGTATTTTCTCCCTTCATTCAGTATGGGTTACTTGTTGGTGGGATTTTTTATACTAGGATTTTTTCTTTCATTATTTGTACCGTTATTTAAAATTTATGGGGAGTAGTATTATCATGAGATTACTTAAACCGACAATTTTCATTTTTATATTGCTTCAATTGAATTGTAATTGTTGGTACAAGAATCATTCTCAAAAAAAACATCCTAACCAATACCCTTCCCCCATGGTTGAATATACGCGACGGCACGAGCGTATAAAAAACAATATCCTGCCAGGTGAAACTATTCTAATTGATTCATTATTACCAAAACCAATAGAGATATTTATTCCTGAAAAATTTTTTAAAAGTAAAGAAATAAATCTGCTCATTCATTTTCATGGCGCAAGCTGCGTCTCAAAATATGCTGTTTATCAAACAAATCAACCTTTCATATTAGCAAATATCAATTTAGGATCGGGATCATCAAAATATGAAAAACCATTTTTGGACAAGAAAATATTTCCTGAGTTGATTTTTAAAATTAAAAACCATTTGGATAAAAAATTCAATAATTTTAAAAACTTCAAAACAATATATTTAAGCTCATTCAGCGCCGGTTATGGTGCAGTCAGGGCAATTATTCAAAATGAAGATAATAATAAACAAATAGCTGGGATCATCATACTTGATGGATTACATACAGATTATATACCGGATCGACTTGTTTTAGCCAAAGGTGGTCGATTGAATACAAAAAAGCTGAAAATGTTCATAGATTTTGCAGCACTTGCAAAAAACGGAAAGAAAAAATTTCTCATTACCCATTCTGAAATTTTTCCGGCGACTTATGCCAGCACTACAGAAACAGCAGATTATATCATCAAAGCACTTTCACTTAAAAAACGACCGATCCTAAAGAGGGGGCCTCTGGGAATGCAGCAAACCAGCGAAACAATTCATAAAAACTTATGGATTTTGGGTTTTGCCGGAAATACAGCACCGGATCATATCGATTTTTACCATGGGTTACATTATTTTTTGAATTTTCTGCTTGATAATTAAATTCAAAATAATTATATTCTCCACTCAAAAAATAAAATCATATTAACTCATTTAAATTTCTTCGGAGGGAAAAGAATGATTCAATTATTTAACAATTTAAGATTCATTACCATCATTTTAACTATTTTTAGTTTATTTCTAATTATCGGCTGTGCTGAAAAACCAGTCAAAGAACTCTCTGAACCAAATGATGAAGCGCTGAAAGCTCCATCACCTGACATTTACAAAATTTTATTTGAAACAAACGAAGGCAATTTTATTGTTGAAGTCCATCGCGACTGGTCTCCCAACGGCGCTGACCATCTCTATCACCTGGTGAATTACCAATTTTATGATGGCGTGCGTTTCTTTCGCGTCATTAAAGGATTCATGGCGCAATTTGGTTATCACGGCGATCCGAAGATTGGCAATGTTTGGAAATCAAAAAACATTCCTGACGATCCAGTGAAAGAGAGCAATTTGCGAGGCTATATCACTTTTGCCAAATCAGGGATGCCAAACTCACGTTCAACCAACCTATTTATTAATTATGCTGATAATTCAAATTTGGATGGAATGGGATTTTCTCCGATTGGAAAAGTCATTGAAGGGATGGAGGTCGTTGATAAAATTTATGGCGGATATGGCGAAGGCGCGCCACGCGGGAAAGGTCCCAGTCAAGGCAAAATAATGGAGGGTGGAAACACTTATTTGAAAAAGAATTTTCCGGAATTGGATTATATCAAAAAGGCTCGGATAGTAAACTAATGCGTTAAAGCTTGGGTGAAACGTCATACGTGAAATACCCTGCGGGTACTGGGAGTGAAACGGGAAAAACAGTCTTAATTTCTTCGTTTGACGTTTCACATTTCCATAAAATCTCTTAATTTTAAGAATCTAATTCTACTTTGTCAGATTACAAAAAATAAATAGGTGCCTGTCATTTCGGCATGCCTGTCCAGTTACCTTCAAATTTATATAATGTGGACAGACTGGGCTTTTTTGACGGAATCTCCTGCTTAATATATGTGGATTCCGGTATTCCGCTTCGCTTCAACCGGAATGACAATTAAATATACATAGTGCAGTAAACTACAAACCAGTCATGTCATTGCGAGCGGAGCGAAGCAATCTTATCAAATATTTAAGAAATTGCTTCATCGCTCCGCTCCTCACAATGACATGCTGACTGAAAACTTTTGCACAAAAAACAAAGCACAGTCCGTATTTCCTTATTGTTTATACAATGTAACTGTACGGGCATAGTCTTTACTCCAATAAAAATATAAGGTAACTATACAGGACTTTACTTGTAATACTATAATGTGACAAAGTAGTACTAATAAAACAATTTCTTCTTCGGAAACAAACCAAATAATCCTCCTGTATGAATAAATAGCAGCCTCTCCCCTTTTTTATGATTGCCTTTTTTTATCTGATCCATCATACCAAACATTGCTTTGCCCGTGTAAACCGGGTCTAAAATTAGTCCTTCTTTTGAAGCAACCTCTTTGATGAAATCGATTTCTTCCGGGCGATTCAATGCGTAACCCTCGCCAACATAACCATCAATTATTTTAATTTCATCCCGATTCAGTTCGGTTGGCAGGTTATATCGTTGAATTGCTTCATTACCAATTTTGTGGATTTTGTTGACAAAAAATTCTTCATCATCACAAACATTAAATCCAACAACCTGGTATTTCTGGTCAAATAATTTTTGTCCGAGAAGCAAACCAGCATGAGTTCCACCGGAACCAACTGCACAAACGACATAATCAATATCTAATTTTAAATCAGTAAGCTGTTGTGAGATTTCTTCAGTAGCGGCTACATAGCCCAATGTTCCAATTTCATCGGATGCACCTTCTGGAATTATATAAGGATTAAAACCTTCCTCCCTTAAATCATCTGCCAGGTGAGCCATTATTTCACCGACTCGTGTTGCGTATTGTTCTGGTGTGATATATTTTATCCGCGTTCCGACCAACAAATCCAACAGCACATTACCATCTTTAATCTTGCTTTCCTCGCCTCGCAAAACAAGAAAGGATTTCATCCCCAACTTAGTTGCTGCGATAGCAGTTGCCCGGGCATGATTCGATTGAATGCCGCCGCAGGTAATTAACAGATTTGCGCCCTTTGCTTTAGTATCTGCAATAACAAATTCCAATTTCCTGATTTTATTTCCCGAAAGCGCCGCCCCGGTTAAATCATCACGTTTAACATAAATTTCAGGTCCTCCCCATTCAGCCGAGAGTCGTTCTAACTTCTCGATGGGAGTGGGTAAGTTTGCCAGCTTTATTTTTTGTGGAAGTTTTATGCTCATGATTTCTTTTCCTTTTTAGTTTCATATATGAGACAAAAATGCTGGATACTCGTTACTCGATACTGGATGGGTCGGGTGGATCAAGGAACAAGCATCCAGTATCCAGCATCTAACACAAATCCCAAAATTTTCTGATCCAAAGATACGATAACGGACTCACTTTAGGAAACTATTGTCTCTCTCTACCTTACAAATCCGTGTTTTAAATTGTTTGTACCACTGGTCTTTCCCCTTTTGCTGGGCGATAAGATGCTCGCTGTTCTGCTTCCAACCATTAATAGAATCCAAATCAGTCCAATAAGATACGGTTATCCCCACACCTTCCCTTGCTGATTCAATTCCTAAAAATCCGGGTTGGTTTGAAGCCAAATTCACCATTTGTGTTGCCATTTCTGCATAACCATTATCTTCTTCTGTCCGAATAGAAGTGAATATCACTGCATAGTATGGAGGTTCAGGGGTTTGAGCTATTTCTGACATAAGGTAATTCCTATTTATAGTATTACCAGTTGAATCTTTGTTTTTTCTGCAAAAGTTTTCAAATAATCTAATCGAGTGGCTGGGTAGTGAACTTTAAGTACTTCAAACTTTAGCTCACTTTAGACACTGCGTTTTAGCGCGCTGAGTTATAATATTATCAAGCAGCCACGACATTATTCTCTAAAATCCCAATACTTTCTATTTCTCCGGTTACAACATCACCCGGATGAAGTTCTGAAACACCGGCAGGTGTTCCTGTGGCAATAATATCCCCTGCATGCAACGTCATGTGTTTTGAAAGATAGCTTATCATTTGCGGAATTTTGAAAATAAATTCACTTGTATTGGCATTTTGCCTGATCTCACCATTTACTTTCAACGAAATATCAAGCGAGTGTGGGTTTTCCAGCACATCGAACGGTATTACATACGGCCCAATCGGACAAAAAGTATCAAAACTTTTTGAACGCATCCAGGGTTTCTTTTTTTCAGTATCCGCTTTTTGCATTGCTCGTGCAGTAACATCGTTCACAATGGTATAACCCGCGATGTATTCAAGCGCTTGAGATTCAGGAACATTTTTCCCCATTTTACTAATTATTAGCGCCAACTCAATTTCGTGGTCCACCCGCCCGACTCCTTTCGGTAGAATAATAGCGCCTTTATGAGGCAAAAGCGAAGAAGGCATTTTAGAAAAAATAATTGGTTCGCCAGGTACTTTATTCTTCAACTCTTCAGCATGTTTTTGATAATTTCTCCCCAGGCAGAGTATCTTTTGCGGACGTGCGATTGGTACATCATACTGAATAGGTTCGGTCAATTTTAAATCATCGAGTGATCGTAAATTGGTAACTGTGGTGATGACTTCGTTGATATTCTTTTTGCTGAACATGGCAAATTCAATCATCACCTGTAAAAATTGAAGATCAGGCAGACGGCGCTCACCACGAATATCTTTGAAATAATCCCAGATTCTGGAAAAGTCATATTTTTTACCGTCCAGTTCAATTCCGATGCGGTAGAGTTGGTTTTTTTTGATGTAAGAAAATAGGCGCAATTTGTTTCTCCTTAATTTGTCAATTCATTTCTATTTTTAATCAAGTGATTACTCTGTTTGAAACTCAATCATCCTCTCAAGCGCATTATTACAAACCGGGCAAAAGTCCACCAAACTTTTTGAGAACATCCGGCAGTCCATAAATGGGCGGTACAGTCCTTCCGAAGCGTAGCCTGAACCTTCATAAGCGCCAACTTTTCCAAAGAATTTTTGATCTTCAAGCTGCTTATCTCTTTCAGTAATTATTTGTTTGTATTTTTCGCTGTAATCGTCGGCAGTTCGATCTAATGAGCGCAAAACTTTATCCAGAGAATCATAAGCTGCCTTGCCCCATGGAGTGGGAATAGGTGTGTCTTTTTCCATTTTATTTTCCCATTTGATGTGTCCATTTTGGATGATAGCAACATTTGGCTCCCATGGATCGACACCCTGCGGATAAAATTCATTATAAGCAACATCGGAAGTATAATACTCGTCTCCCAATCCACCAAAAGCATGACCAAACTCGTGGACAAAAACATAGTCGGGCCACCAGTGACTTCTCTCCCCTTTATCCGTGGAATAGCAAGTTGAATAAAGATTAAAAATTCCACCGCCGCCATACCGTTCCGAATTAAAAATAATGTAAATTTGATCGTAAGGAACTAATGAAGCAATATCACGAATGGCTTTATTTTCAAATGTGAGAACATATCGGGGGGAATCAAATGAATTATAGGAGCATCCGAAAACAGTACTGCGCCAAATATTCTTTCTGGGTTCATCGATGCCAGAATCTTCGGACGGCGTCTCGATGTACCAGACATTAAATTCGTCTTTATTCTTATCAAACGGTGTGGCGTCAAACAGTTCATCGACAAAATGCCGGAGGTCCTTTTTATATTTTTTCATTTCCTTTTTAGTATAACCATCACCTAAAATGACTAAGTCAACTTTTTTATGCGGATCACCTGATTTAATCATGGAATCTACTTTGTAAGCTGGGGTGTGCCTTTCCCGGTTGACAAACCTTGAATTTGGATCGATGACAGTGGAAAAAATATCGTGGAAATAATTTTCTTTATCACGGACAGCGATAACCAATTGTACTTTATCTTTTGGAAATGGAAATAACACTGATTCATGAAATGTGCGATACATGCCCTTTTCCGCTTCACCGGTAGTTTCCCATTCCCCATAAAGACTGCAAAAACCGCGCGAATAAATAATTTGATTTGATTTGACATCGATAACTTTTGCCAGGTATTTTCCCAGGTTCATCGTATCGATCAAATTCTTTTTATTTCCTGCCCACATTTTTTTATCATGGGAAATAACTGCCGGTTCCTCGTAAACTTTATCCAGGCTGATTACTTCAAATCCTTTGGTTCCGGTGTGAAAATAATCGACACGCATTGTTTTATCAACAAAGAATTGATCAAAATTAATTCCTGCAAATAAAGAACATATTTGTGCAAAAAGAATTAACCCCAAAATAATAAACAAATTTTTTTTGTACATTTCTGTCTCCTTATTGGTGTGTTTGGTTTAAGCTGTGCTGTTTCAAAAAACAATATAATATATTTGTTTGAATTATGCAATAATGATTTTTTTCATTGCTTTATTTGAAAAAAATTAGTAATATAATAATGTCTTTTGTTCAAATAATTAAATGATTAAAACCATCGGTTTAAAAACAATGAAGCTAACAATTCAAGACATATTAGAAGATCTGCACGCGATAGAAACTCACTGCCGGCAATTTGAAAAAAAATATAATCTACATTCAGAATTTTTCTTTGATGCATATATGAACGGTCGGCTTGAAGATGATGGCAATCCCGATTTCGCTGAATGGGCTGGTTTTTACAAGAGCAAATTAGACCGTGAGCAGCGTTCTGATTTTCATAAATTTTAAGGGAGAAGATTAACTATGGAAACACAATTTTCTCAAATTCCTAATACCCAGAAATCATCAAAAGTAAAAATAAAAATAGAGCTTTCGTCTGATATCAATGTATCGTCATTCATTGCTCGCCAAAAAACGAATGTATTCCTTCTTACTCGCATAGGAAATTTGTTGAGCGCTGGTGAACCCAAACTTGCTGTCAATGATAGGAATCTTCGATGGTTAATTCCAGTGATTTACACCATTCCCAAACAAATATCCCAACAAGTGGCAGAATTAGTCATGGACGTCAATACAGGAGAAATAATCCTTCATGAGTCAAATCCATCCACTCTAAAAGAAATTGAAGATTATGTCCAACACATTTACCAAAATACATCTAAAAATTCCTCACTTTGAACAGGAACAAAATGGCAGCTGCCTTCCAGCCTGTGCAAGAATGATTTTGGATTCGCTTGCAATAACAAAAACTGAAGCTGAAATAAGAAAACTTTTAAAAACAAAACCTGCAGGTACTAATCCACTAAATATAGCAAATTTAAAAGAATTAGACATCGAAATCAAAGTTACATTCTCCAGCCTTGATGAGCTTTTAGACCATTTGAAATCAAAACTTCCATCTATCGCTCTGCTTTGGACTGGTGAAATAAATTATTGGGATTCAAATTTATATTTCGATTATTTACATGCTGTTGTGGTAGTTGGATTTGACAAAGAAAATATTTTCGTGAATGATCCTGCCTTTAGTAATTATCCACAAAAAATACCCTACATTTATTTCTTAAATGCCTGGAGTTATTCTCAACACATGCTAATTTTGTTAAAAAGGTCTGAATGAGACTCTTAATTTTGCACCAATAAAAATTTTAAGTCATTCTAATAAATTTCCTTTCATTTTAATTTTTATTTTTTTATATTTATAAGTTCGTTTTAAAAACCACGAATTACACCAATTTCACTAATTACATTTTCACTAATTCAATAAAATCAATTAGTGAAAATTCGTGAAACTGAAAGTCCGCCGTCTCTTTGGTGGATTAATGGTTCAAATTTTTTAATAATAGACTCTTTTTATTTTTTACAGAACCGTTTCATTTTCATTTATCTACAGGAGTTACAAACCAAATATGTCAGAAAAAGAATTAGCAAAAGTTTACGATCCAAAACAAGTTGAAGACCGCTGGTACGAATACTGGATAGAAAAAAATTATTTTCACGGAGAAGTTAATCCGGATAAAAAGCCTTATTCCATCGTCATTCCACCGCCAAATGTTACCGATGTCCTGCACATGGGACACGCTTATAATAACATGCTTCAGGATATTCTGATCCGCTTTCACAGAATGATGGGCTACGAAGCGATGTGGCTGCCGGGCACTGATCACGCCGGTATTGCAACCCAAAATGTTGTTGAACGAAATCTAAAAAAATCCGGGAAAATATCCCGCCATGATTTGGGACGGGAAGAATTTGTCGAAAGGGTCTGGCAATGGAAAGAAAAATATGGCAACGTCATCATTGAACAGCTAAAAAAGATGGGCTGTTCCTGCGATTGGGAACGGGAACGATTCACAATGGATCCGAAACTCTCCAAAGCTGTTACCGAAGTGTTTTGTCAGTTGTATGAGAAAGGTTTGATTTACCGCGGGAAATATATCATTAATTGGTGTCCTCGCTGCGAGACCGCTCTTTCCGATGAAGAAGCAATTCATGATGATGAACAGGGTAAATTATGGTACATTAAATATCCTTACGGGAATAATAAGTTTGTAACTGTTGCCACTACGCGGCCGGAAACAATGCTAGGCGATGTTGCTGTTGCTGTTCACCCGGATGATAATCGATTCAAAAAATTGATCGGAAAGACTGTTACTTTGCCGGTGATGAATCGTGAAATTCCTGTTGTTGCCGATGATGTAGTCGATCCGAAATTTGGCACAGGCGCGGTGAAGGTTACACCGGCACATGATCCAAATGATTTTGAGATCGGACAGAGACATCGATTGGAGCCGATCAATGTAATGAATGAAGATGGAACGATGAATGAAAACGCAGGGAAATATAATGGCTACGATAGATTCGCCTGCCGCAAGGATTTAGTGAAAGAACTTGAAAAACTGAATCTATTAGAAAAAATAGAAAATCACGAACACGCAGTGGCTCATTGCCAGCGCTGCAACACGACCGTTGAACCCTATCTTTCCACCCAATGGTTTGTGAAAGTAAAACCTTTGGCTGAACCGGCACTCAAGGTAGTGGAAGATGGTACAATAAAACTTCATCCAAACAAATGGATTAAAATTTATAAAAACTGGATGGAAAATGTCAGAGATTGGTGTATTTCCCGACAGCTTTGGTGGGGACATCGCATTCCCGTTTATTATTGTACCGACTGTGATAATATAATGGTAAAACGAGAGGCGCCTGAAAAATGTGATAAATGTGATAGCGCCAATATAAGACAGGATGAAGATGTTTTAGATACCTGGTTTTCTTCCTGGCTGTGGCCTTTTTCAACGATGGATTGGCCGGAGAATGCTGCAGAGTTAAAATATTTTTACCCAACGAATACTTTAGTAACTGCGGCTGATATCATATTTTTCTGGGTAGCACGCATGGTAATGTCCGGAATCGAATTTATGGGAGAAGTTCCTTTTACAGATGTGTATTTTAATGGTGTCGTTCGGGATGACAAGGGTCAAAAAATGAGTAAATCGTTGGGAAATGGAATTGATCCTTTGGCGATGGTTAACAAGTACAGCGCCGATGCTGTTCGATTTTCCCTGATGATGCTCACATCTGAAGGACAGGACATAAACCTGGCAGAATCAAAATTCGAGATTGGCAGAAATTTTTCCAATAAACTATGGAATTCATTCCGGTTTTTGACGCTCAATTTTAGCGACAACGAAATTTCTGAATTGATACGTAACAGCGATTTTCTGAATAAAAAAAATCATCTGCAAGTTGCGGACAGATGGATTTTGAGTCGTCTCCATAAAACGATAAAAAAGGCGACGATAGCTATTAAAGAATTTCATTTCAATGAGGCGGTTGAGAATATTTACACATTCTTCTGGCGGGAATATTGTGACTGGTACCTGGAACTGATCAAGCCAAGGTTGTACGGCGAAAATCCTGAAGCAAAAAAGTTTGCGCTGGGTATTGGTATTTTTGCAATGAGAAATATTGTTAAATTACTTCATCCCTTTATTCCGTTTATCACTGAAGAAATCTGGCAAAAAATAAAGCTGGATGATGAAAAGGATTTGATTGTTTCCGATTGGCCGCAATTTGATAAAATATATTTTGATGATTCATCCGAAAAGGAGATGGAGCTTATTCAGCAAGCTATAAGTGCAGTGAGAAATATTCGTGGAGAAATGCACGTTCCGCCAGCTAAAAAAGCAGATGTGTTCATTAAAAGCAGCGATAAAAATAATCTTGAGCTGCTTTCAAGAAATGAAATATATCTTACTTCATTGGCGCAACTTGAAAACGTCGAATTAAAAGAGGATATTAGAAAACCGAAACATTCAGCCAGTTCCGTAGTCGCTAATCTTGAAATATTTGTGCCATTGGAAGGTTTGATCGATATTGAAGTTGAACGTAATCGGCTAACAAAAGAAGTTGACCGATTAGAAAACCAGATCAAATCAATCAAAGCAAAGCTTATGAATCAGGATTTTATTAAAAAAGCGCCGCAGCAGGTTATTGAAAGAGAAAAGAAAAAATTAACTGATTTTGAGCTCAACCTTGAAAAAGTACAGGTAAATTTAGAGAGTCTTGAAGATTGAAAAAGGTTACTGGGTAATTAGTTTGTTGGGTAACTGGGTAATAAGGTAATAGGGTAATTGGGCAATTAGGAATTCAAAGTTCTGATTCTTTATAATTTCCGAATTTCTTTTTTTCAAAATTACTATTAAAGGTAATTGTGTAATTGGGTTTTTAGGTAATTGGGAATTCATTGCACAAATAATGTTATAATTACCAAATTTACCTTATTACCAAACTCCCTTATTTCCCAATTACCTAATCACCCAATTCCCTTGTTACCAAATCATCATATCAAAACTGGAGGATAACACCATGAAAAAATTATTTTTTATTTCAGTCTTTCTTTTAATTAATTTAACACTATTTGCACAAGATAGAAATGTCGCCATCACTGTTTACAATAACAATTTGGCGGTCGTGAAAGATTTGAGAATGCTTGAATTGAAAAAAGGGATTTTTGATTTAAGCTACAAAAATGTGGCATCAAAGATCGATCCCACGTCTGTTCATTTCAAATCGATCACAGCGCCTGACAAGGTGAATATTCTTGAACAGAATTACGAATACGATTTGGTGAGCACAGCTAAAATTGCCCAAAAATATTTGGACAAGGAAATTTCTGTTTATTTGAAAAATGATGCTGAACTTAAAGGTAAACTGATCAGTTATGAATTTGACAATTTGATCCTGCAAACAGCTAATGGCAGGATCAAATCTCTCTCCAAATCAAATATTGTTGATATCGACTTTCCGGCGCTGCCTGAAGGATTAATTACAAAACCAACCCTGGTTTGGAAGATTGAAAATGGAAAAGCTGGAAATCATAAAACTGAAGTCAGTTACATGACATCCGGTATGAAATGGCATACCGAATATGTTGCCGTGGCAAAAGAAAATGACAAAAAGCTGGAATTAAACGCCTGGGTTTCCATTGATAATAAATCAGGAGCAACATATCCACAGGCTAAATTGAAGCTTATTGCCGGTGATGTGCATAAAGTTCAGCAGCCAAGACGCCGCAGGGACAGCGAAAGGATGATGTTAGCAGCCGTGGCAAAAGCAGAACCCCAATTCGAAGAAAAAGAATTTTTTGAATACCACATGTACACACTTAATCGAAAATCTACTTTGAAAAACAACCAGGTCAAACAAATTTCACTTTTCCCGGCTACTGAAACTAATGTTAAAAAAGTTTATACTTATGAACCAAGACTTGACAACAAAAAAATTCGCGTAAACCTGGAATTTGTAAATAGCAAAAAGGCCGGGCTTGGAATGCCGTTGCCAGCTGGTAAAGTCAGGGTTTACAAAGAAGACCCTGCTGACAACTCCCTGGAATTTATTGGTGAAGACAAGTTAGACCATACGCCCAAAAATGAAAAAGTAAAATTATTTCTCGGCAATGCATTTGATATAAAAGCTGAACGCTCAATGATAAATAAAAAATCTACCAGCAAACGATCGCATGAAGAGACCTGGCAGATCAAAATCCGAAATCACAAAAAGACAAATGTTGAAGTGCTGGTGATTGAAAAATTTTATGGATTCTGGGAAATAAAAGAATCCACTTTGGAGTATAAAAAAGTTGATGCACGTACACTTCATTTTTTGGTTAGTGTGCCAAAGGATCAGGAATCGGTTTTGACTTATACGATTTCTTATCCGAAAAGATAAACAGATTCAAAAACAAACCACTAATTGCACTAATTACACGAATTAAAATTGCACATTTAAATTAAATTAGTGAAATTCGTGTAATTAGTGGTTCAGAAAAAATAATGACACCAATCATGGAAAACTATTTGCAAAACAAAGAAAAACTTTTAAATACACCTGTTCAATATCTCAAAGGTATTGGCGAAAAACGAGCGCAAGCATTAGAAAAAATTGGGATAAATACGTTTAGCGACATGATCCAATATTATCCCCGGCGTTATTTGGATCGTAGTAATATCACGCCCATAAAAAATCTTAAAGTTGATGAACAAGCAACGGTTGTTGGCAAAGTTCAAACTTGCGGGATCAAAAAGGGAGCTCGACAGCGCTTTATTCTCCTTCTAACTGATGAAACAGGATTCCTTTCATGCGTTTGGTTTCATCAGGTACAGTATTGGCAGAAGCGGTTTAAACCCGGACAACTGCTTGCAGTGAGCGGAAAAGTTGGCTATTTTGGTGGCAAGCAAATTATTCACCCGGATTTTGATCTGTTGTCTGAAGAGAGCGAAGACCTGACAGATGATTTTCTACATACCGGCGCTATCATTCCAATTTATTCATCAACAGAATCTTTGAGCCTGGTGGGTCTTGACAGCCGCGGTTTTCGCAGGATCATAAAAAATCTAATTAAAAATCATACAGATTCATTCGAAGAAACTCTGCCCCAATCCATCGTCTCAAGAAACAAAATATTACCTTTTCCCATTGCCTTAAAAAACATCCACTTTCCTGAAAACTTTCAAATGATGCAACAAGCGCAGCAAAGATTAAAATTTGAGGAGCTTTTCCTGCTGCAATTTATGTTAGCCCTGAGAAAACAAAAAATTCATCAACAACAATCGGGAATAGTTTTTTCGGATGTGGGAGATCGAACAAAATTGCTCGCAAAAGAACTTCCATTTGAATTGACAGAGGCTCAAAAAAAAGTGCTCAAAGAAATTCGCAGCGATATGAAAAGTACGCAACCAATGTACCGCCTTATCCAGGGCGATGTTGGTTCAGGAAAAACAATCGTGGCGCTGGTAACCATGTTGATCGCCATTGAAAACGGTTATCAAGCCACGTTAATGGCTCCGACAGAAATACTTGCCGAACAACACTTTCTAACCTTTCGCGGGCTGTTAGCAGATATGGATGTGAATATTCAATTGCTGGTCGGCGCACAAAAAAAATCCATTCGGGATTCGGTTACGGGGCAGATTGAAAGCGGTGAATGCAACATTGTCATTGGGACTCACGCTATCATTCAGCAGAATATAAAATTTCAAAACCTGGGTTTAGTGGTTATTGATGAGCAGCACCGGTTCGGTGTTTCACAACGCGCTGAACTGTTTGAAAAAGGAGAAAATCCGGATGTGCTTGTTATGACAGCAACGCCAATTCCGCGAACATTATCATTAACAGTTTACGGAGATTTGGATGTTTCAATCATCGATGAACTTCCTTCGGGAAGGAAACCCGTTATAACCACCTGGCGCTATTCAAACAAAAGACCTGACATTTATAAATTTGTAAAATCAAAAGTCGATGAGGGCAGCCAGGTTTACATCGTATTCCCCCTAATTGAAGAATCAGCAAAACTGGATTTACAGGCTGCAACAGAGAGTTATGATAAAATACGGGAAGGTATTTTTGCTAATAATAAGATTGCGCTTCTTCATGGCAGGATGAAAAGTGAGGAAAAAGAAGCAGTCATGGATTCGTTCAAAAAGAATGAAACACAAATTCTTGTCAGCACCACCGTGATTGAAGTTGGCGTTGATGTCCCCAACGCAACGATCATGCTCATTGAAAACGCTGAACGGTTTGGTTTGACTCAATTGCATCAATTGCGCGGAAGAGTGGGGCGCGGCAGTGAGCAATCGTACTGTATTTTAATTGGCAAATATCCTTTAACCGAAGAAGCACTCACCCGGTTGAATACAATGGCAAAAACCACTGACGGATTTAAAATCGCTGAAGTTGATTTGGAGTTACGCGGTCCTGGTGAATTTTTTGGAACAAAGCAACACGGTTTGCCTGAACTTAAAATTGCTAATCCTCTGAAAGATTCTTCCCTATTGATTCAAGCTCGAAATGAAGCGTTTCGGGTAGTGGAATCAGCGCAGCAGAAAAATGAAATAATAGAAATGGTGGAACGTAATAGTTTCTTCCAAAATTATAAAGATAAAATCGAAATGATGCAAATTGGGTAACTTTTTATACTTGATTTTCTATGAACTATATATTATCTTCTTACTAGTTTTAAACATTTCTAAAAAAAGTTGGAGAAAAAATGAACATTAAATCCGTTGATTATTTGAAAAATCATTCCGATGAAATTTTAGATTTAGTGAATGAAAACCATGAAACCATCATTATTACAAAAAATGATGAAGCCAGGGCAGTAATTCAAGATATTTCCTCTTATGAAAAATTTCGGAAGGCGTTTTTCCTCCTGAAATTTTTAGCAAGAGGTGAAAAAGATTATCAAGAAGGAAAAGTTATTTCTCATAACGAACTAAAAAAACAAATGGAAAATAAATTAAAGAACTTACAAAATGTCGATAGATAAATATTTTGACATTGAATGGACCCATGCGGCAAGAGATGACCTCGATGAAATAATTGATTATATTTCTTTAGATAGCATCAATAAAGCGATTAAAATTAATGACAGATTGGTTTCAAAAGTTGATACTATAGAAAGGTTTCCTTCTAGAGGTAGAATAGTACCCGAATTGAAAAAACTTGGCATCAAATCCTACCATGAAATTATAAGTCCTCCTTATCGAATAATGTACAAAATTGAAGAATCCAAATCGTTGATTATGATTTTAGGTATTTTTGATGGTCGCAGAGATTTGGAAACCATCTTAATTGACAGATTATTTGACGACTAAATCGAAACCGCTCAACTTTTATTTATTATTTCATACGTAGAAATAACTTCAAATTTTGCTTGATTTATTTCAGAATTTTCATTACTTTTGAAACTATTTTTTTTTGCAATACAATATGTATTATTTACTTTCGCTCAGCTTTTTTTTACTGACCGTTTTAACAATTAGAACAATTCTTTTTCCAACGGATTCAAGAACCCAACTGAGTCCGTTGGATTCTTGTATTCGTTGGAAATTATATTCGTCTGTAACTTGTCGGTTTGAGGAGGAACTCCGTAAAATAGTTACATTTGATATTTTAATCATTATTAAGATCAACATAAATGAAAGAAAACATAAAAACATCAACAAAAGATCACTGGGAAAAATTCTGGGAAGAGAAAAAAGAAATCAACCAGGTTTACTCAACCGGTGATCGGATTTTTTCAAATTTAAAATCGTTGGCAGAATTTAAAGGAAAGAAAATACTTGAAGTCGGCGCTGGCAGCGGAAGAGACAGCTTTCGATTAGCTCACGAAAAAGCACAAGTTTTCGTTTTAGATTATTCAACAAAAGCGTTGGACATTATCAATAAGTTAAATGATAAAAACGAAGTGCTGGTGAACTGTCTTCAGGCAGACGCGCTCAATATGCCAATTCCTGATGAATCATTCGATATTGTTTTTCACCAGGGGCTTTTAGAACATTTCAGATATCCGCTCCCCTTGTTGCAGGAAAATTATAGAATTTTAAAACCAGGTGGTTTATTATTGGTTGATGTGCCGCAGCGCTATCATATTTATACAGCTATCAAACATTTTCTTATTCTTATCAATAAATGGTTTGCCGGTTGGGAAACAGAATTCTCTATTAACCAGTTAAACCAATTAATGAAAACAGCAGGATTTGAGACAAAGAGGGAATATGGTAACTGGATGCGCCCCAGCCTGTTTTATCGTATTTTTCGAGAGGTGTTAATAAAGATTAAAGTAAAGCTTCCCCTGTATCCGAAAGGATTTAAATATACGCGTAAGTTAAGGGACTTTTTCAGAAATAAGTTTTCTAACCAAAAATGGGCATTTTATACATTTCTTGATATTGGGGTCATCGGGCAAAAAACAGGTCAAGGTCGAGATTGAGATCCAGAATAATCGTAACCGTTTATTTGGTAAATAAACTTGGATGCGGTTGCGTATGTGAGAACGGAAAATTTGACCAACGGATGAGCAGCCAACGGATTTGGCTGCCGATTAATGTAGATTTTTTAAAAGAATGTCTCCTAATAAATATTGATTGAACGAAAATACCAGCAGACATTAAATGCAGAAAATCTTTCAGGCTTGATAAAAATTCTTATTTGTATCCGTTGGCCGCTCATCCGTTGGAATTTATAATCTTATCTTCACTAACATCTGGTGAATGTATACAAAGAATCCAATTTTTCTTGATCTCGATCTCGACCTTGATCTTGGTTGTTGAAAGAAAATAAGTATTAAAAAATCATTGCAGTTCAAAGGAATTCTGGTTTGACCAGGTTTGAAAATAACTATGGGTTATAACATACTTGTAATCAATTGGCAGGACATCAGAAACCCATTGGGCGGTGGAGCTGAAGTTCATTTACATGAAATATTCAAACGTATTGTTGAAATGGGGCACCAGGTTACTCTTCTTTGCTGTAAGCATAAAGATTTGCCTGGTGAAGAAATAGTTGATGGTATCCGCGTTATTCGTCGCAGCAACCGAAATTTTTTCAATTTTTCAGTTCCTTTTTATTACCGGGAACTTAAAAAACAAAATAACTTTGACATTGTTATCGATGACATAAATAAGATTCCATTTTATACGCCACATTTTGTCAAAGAACCAATTATCGGAATTATTCATCACCTGTTTGGATCAAGTATTTTCATCGAAGCTGCGTTGCCAGTAGCGCTTTATGTAAAATATGCTGAAAAACTCATACCACGGGTTTATCAGAATATTCCAATGGCAGTCGTTTCAAACAGCACAAAAGAAGAACTCGTATCCAAAGGTTTTCGCGAAGAGAATATTTCACTTGTTTATAATGCAGTGGATGCTTCTGCTTACCAATATGAACCGGAGAAAAAGTCATCAAAGCCAGTGATTGGCTATTTGGGCAGAATAAAAAAGTATAAAAGTGTCAATCATTTAATTTTGGCATTTGATGATGTAATAAAAACTATTCCTGAAGCCGAATTGATATTAGTTGGCGACGGCGATTATTTACCCGAAGTAAAAAGATTAACAGCAAAATTAAATTTGCAAAATAAAGTTACATTCACCGGCGCTACTCATTTTCAATCAAAAATTGATTGTTTGAACAACATGTGGTTTATGGTCAATCCTTCTCCAAAAGAGGGATGGGGATTGACAGTGATTGAAGCGAACTCATGCGGTCTTCCGGTAATCGCAGCAAACTCACCCGGGCTGCGCGATTCCGTAGTCGATGGTAAAACCGGGTTATTGTATCCCTATGGCGATACAAAAAAATTAGCACAATTGATGATAAATTTAATTCAAAATAATAAATTAAGAAATTCATTCACAAAACCTTGCATTAATTGGGCAAGTCAATTTAATTGGAATAAATCAGCAAACGATATGATAAAATTAATAACAGATGTTTTGACTCGGAGGGAAACTGATGCAAAATAATAACCGATTAAATCGAATTTTAGCTTTTTTAGTTTTTCTAATTTCAACTGTAACTTATCTTCGAACCATCGCACCCACCACTTCCTTCTGGGATTGCGGCGAATTTATTACCAGCGCTTACACGCTTGGTATTCCACATCCTCCCGGGGCGCCGCTCTATTTAATTGTTGGTAGAATTTTCAGCATGATTCCTTTTGCACAGGATATTGGCTTGAGAGTAAATGTTATTTCTGCCCTGGCAACCGGACTGACAATTATGTTTACATACCTTATTATTGTCCGTCTGATTGTTATGTACCGCGGAAAAATTCAAGACATTAGCGATCAGTTAGTTGTTTATAGCGGCGCTTTTATTGGCTCTCTCACCCTTGCATTCACCGATAGTTTTTGGTTCAATGCTGTCGAAGCCGAAGTTTATGCGATCAGTATTTTTTTTACGGCTTATGTTGTATGGCTTATTCTGGTGTGGTACGAAAAAGCAGATGAGCCATCCAGTGACAAATATATCCTGTTTATTGCCTATTTAATCGGGCTTGTGATTGGTGTGCATCTATTGAGTATATTAGCCTTGCCTGTCATTTTTCTAATAATCTACTTCCGAAAATATAAAAAATTAAATTTAAATAATTTTCTTGTTTTTAGCGGATTGGGAGCGCTGGCGTTTTTAGCAATTTATCCCGGCATTGTAAAATGGATCCCAAATTCAGCTTTGACGTTGCAAAAATCAGCAGGACCTGGATTCACGGCTGTATTTTTTCTATTTTTGGCAGCCCTATTATTTTTTGGAATAAAATCAGCCGCTACAAGAAACAGGCGAATTATGTTCTTAATTTTGTCGTCATTACTGATTATATTGGTAGCAGTATCAACCTATTCAGCAATCTACATCCGATCCAATTTGAATCCGGATCTTGATGAAAATGATCCGGAAACTCTGGAAAATATGGTGAAATATTTGAATAGGGAACAATATGGCGACTGGGGCTATGTTGACCGTCGCGCGCCTTTATGGGAATATCAAATCAAAAAAATGTATATTCGGTATTTCGGCTGGCAGTTTATTGGACAGGGATCAACACTTGGCGCTGATGGCAGAATTATTGAAACTTTGAGCATCCGCGGTTTATTCATGCTGCCATTTTTAGTTGGTCTTTTCGGTATGTTCCACCATTTCAAAAAGGACTGGAAAAATGCTTCGGTAATAATGCTATTGTTCATTATGACTGGGATTGCCATTGTCCTCTATCTTAACCAAGAGGACCCGCAACCCAGGGAAAGGGATTATGTTTACACGGGGTCGTTCCTAGCTTTTGCGATCTGGATCGGAATTGGCGCATCGGCAATTCTGGATTATATTCGTGATCTCACAAAAAAATTAAATAAAACTCCGGGCTTACTCGGTATCGGAGCCGTGGCATTAATTCTCCTGATCGCAATGCCGATAAATATGTATTCATTTCATTACCATTCTCACGACAGAACCGGCAATTATGTCGCTTATGATTATTCCTATAACATTCTTCAAAGTTGTGAACCAAACGCAATTTTATTTACCAACGGAGATAATGATACATTCCCGCTCTGGTTTCTGCAATACGTTTATGGTATCAGAAAAGACATTCGCGTCGTCAACTTAAGCCTGTTGAACACACATTGGTACATTAAACAGTTGCGCGATCAGGAGCCTCGTGTACCAATTAGTTTGAATGATTTGCAGGTGGACAAACTTCAGCCCATGCCCTATAAAAAAGTCAAAACTGTACGATTCAAAGTTCCCAAAGAAGCTTATAAACAAGATATGGAAGATGCGCTGGAACAGAAACCGTTATTACAAGATATTGATACCGAACCTCCTGAAATTTCTTTTGAATTAAAACCAACGCTTTATGGCAGAGCGATCAGGGTGCAGGATATTATGATCCTGAATATCATTCGCAGCACGCAATTCCGCCGTCCTATTTATTATGCATTGACTGTATCAACCGAAAATCAAATTAATATGCAGAAATATTTAAGGATGGATGGACTGGTCTATAAACTTGTAACTTATACGGATGAAAGAATATCACCTGCACACCTGCGCAATAATCTTTTGAACAAGTTTCAATTCAGGAATCTGAACAGGTCAGATGTTCATTATAATGAGAACATTAAAGGATTATTGCGAAATTACCAGGGTTCGTTTATCAGCCTGGCTAATTATTACTTAAGAGAAAATATGCACAAAGAGACAACTGAAATTTTAGATAAATTGTTCACTGCCATGCCGGACACGGTCATTCCCATGCGGCATGAACTTCAACTTCAGTTTGCTTATATGTATTATTCTGCAAAGGAAAAAGATAAAGCAATAGAAGTTATGGATCGCCTCATGGAACGTAATGACATTCCCCTGGATGATAGGTTGAAACATGCCAGTTATTATACCCAGCTATTTACCGGTAACGCTGAGAAAGGTGTTGAAGCTGTTCAAAATTTGTTAGAAGAAAATCCCAGCTACGGTAATGCAGTTTACTGGTTAGTCACCCATTACCAGCGAAATAAACAGTATGATAAAGGATTGGAAGTTCTCAATTCATTTATGACGCGGAATCCCAGTGATAAAAATGCAGTCGCCATGAAGAATCAATTGCAGCAATTAATGAATATAGCAAAACCTGATTCGACTGTACTTGATTCTGCTAAAAGCGATTCTGTGAGCAATTAAATTCTACGCTCCCTGTTATTACGCCTAAAGATCAAGTGAAACGTCAAACGTGAAATACCCTGAAACGGGAAAGACATTTTTTTTATCTTTTCCGTTTCACGCCCAGTGCCCGCAGGGTATTTAACATCTCACATTTCACTATAATCTTTGGAAAGAGAAAAGCAAAAATATTATGCTAATATCGGACAGACCTAATTGATTAACAATCCCGGAGACGCTGCATGTTTGAGAAAGTTTCGTATCACAGGATTTTTGCATCAGCAGTTTTTTTAATATCGTTTTACGTTTATTATTTAACAATCGCGCCAACAACATCGTTTTGGGATTGTGGGGAATTTATCACCTGCGCTTATACTTTAGGCGTTCCCCACCCTCCGGGCGCACCTTTTTACCTGCTCATCGGTAGAATTTTCTCCATGCTGCCCTGGGCTGCTGATATTGCCCTCAGAGTCAATATAATATCTGCTATTACTTCTGCATTAACAATTACTTTTGCATATTTAATTTTGGTCAGATTAATTTTAATTATTCGGGGAAATCCGAAATATTTTGAAGACCGAATAATTCTGTATAGCAGCAGTATCATTGGCGCGCTAACTCTTGCCTTTTCCGATTCGGTTTGGTTCAATGCTGTTGAAGCTGAAGTCTATTCAATCAGTCTGTTTTTTACGGCAATAATTATCTGGCTCATTCTCGTCTGGTATGAAAAAGCGGATGATCCTTCAAGCGACCGCTATTTGCTGCTCATCTCATATTGCATTGGACTGGCTATTGGCGTACACTTATTAAATATTTTGGCGCTGCCGGCTATTTTTATTATCTACTATTTTCGGAAACACCAATTCCAGTGGATGTCTTTTGCCATATTTTCAATGATTTCCATTCTGATATTTTTTGGTATTTATCCGGGGATAGTTAAAGCGATCCCCAATTTTGCTTTATTCTTGATTTTAAAATTTGGAAATTTGCCGACTGCATATTTTTTCATCCTGTTACTCATAATACTATTTGCTGCGCTCACTTATGCGACAATAAAAAGAAATCGTCTGGTCACCACAATATTATTATGTTTCTTATTAATTTTGATTGGCGCATCAACTTTTACTGGTGTTTATTACCGATCAAAGCTGAATCCGGTCATCGATGAAAACAACCCTGAAAATATGAAAAATCTTGTCAGCTACATCAACCGCGAACAGTACGGCGATTGGGGCTATATTGAACGGCGCGCTCCACTTTGGGATTACCAAATTAAAAAAATGTACCTGCGATATTTTGGCTGGCAATTCATAGGTAAAGGGACTTTAAAAGATGAACGGGGATTATTAAAAGATACGGTCAACTTTAATGGATTATGGGGGCTGCCCTTTTTGATCGGATTGATCGGAATGACGTATCATTTCCAAAGAGATAAAAAGCGGGCGCTGGCAATTTTTGCTTTGTTTTTATTAACGGGGATTGCCATTGTCCTCTATCTGAACCAGTATGAACCTCAACCACGTGAAAGGGACTATGTTTATCTCGGCTCTTTTTTCGCTTTTGCCTTATGGATAGGTATTGGTGTGGCAGCTATTCTTGATTTTATTTCAAAAACAATGGGAAAAAAATCACCATACC
>JACKQG010001640.1_pt1 | contig 30488 bp, 50 predicted proteins | sample 8237621 | NCBI WGS metagenome assembly JACKQG01 (sample SAMN15677084, study PRJNA649215) | marine metagenome | biome: marine; feature: Black Sea; material: saline water; isolation source: suspended particulate matter (SPM) from the Black Sea western gyre | collected 2013-06-09/2013-06-10 | depth... | reverse complement strand
AATCAATTACAAGGTGTTTTAGGAAAAATAGAACAACGATTGGGAGAAACGCCTACGTTACAATTATTTTTGGATGGAAAAGAATTAACAGCAGAAGTAAGAAGGGAAATAGATAAGAGAACAGTAAGAGGAGATGCATACTAACTTAATTTCAGTTGTCATTATTTTTTATCTATGAATTTGGCACTATCTTTTTGGGAATTTTATTAATATGGATGAAAGTTATATTTTTACTGAAAATTATTTATATCGTGATGGAATAGCGGCAGCAGGTAGTAATCCAGCCGATGAGGACAATACTTATGATTACGATTTAACAACATTCTGGGAAAGTGTTAATCCTGCGCCCGCTCCACCACTTTGCTATATCAATTATCAATTTCCTGCAACTTACGATATTGATTATGTTTGGTTGAAATCAAGTAACTTAGGTTCTTATACTGTGTGGGAGTGGACAGGAGCTGCATGGCAACAAATAGGTGGCGCACGTACACCAGACGCTAATGGAATTAGTCTTGAGGATATCACTCCCGCACTCGGTGACCCAGACAGATTAAGGCTGGAATTTACTTCAGCCTCACCAGGGGTAATTTATATTTATGAAGTATTCTTTTTTAAATTATTACATACATTACAAAACTCAGATGATAGTTTTGCATCAAATATAATTGTGACACCGGTTGACCGAATTGGCGGTAGTTATATGTTAGTCGATGGATCTCAAACATCATATCGCGGCGCTAAGATTTATCGCGACATTACTTTTGAATATGAATTTACACCACAGGCGAGTAGAGATAGTTTGTATGATATTTATTATTCAACAACTTATGGTATACGACCTCCTGTTGTGGTTTATCCCAATCCAGATGAGTATCCCGAGGAAATCTATCGTTGCGTATTTGAAAGGATTGATTTTCCCTTTGGTTACACCATTCCTTATAAAGGAAGTGGTTTTTCAGGCACATTGAATTTCAAGGAGTATTAGAATGGGAGTTACAGAACGTGAAACGAATTTGATATTAAATAATATTTCTGATTTAAAGCAGGATTTACGGGATTTTCGAGAGAATATTGAACTAAAATTGGTAAGTTTTGGGAACCTTGTTCAAGTACATGATAGCAGGATAGATGATATAGAGAAAAAGCAAATTGCAAATAAAACGGAATTTGAATGTTGGGTACAACAATATAAAGTCGAGTTAGAAAGAGTACGCCACATTAAAGAAGTAAAGATAAAGAGAATAAGTTGGTTAATACCTTTAATTGCAACTACTTTAATTGGTCTTAGTGCTTTAACAATGTCGTTATTAGGTTTAATATTCAAATAATTTTTTTGATTGACATTGTAGGTTTTGTAGTGTTATAATTATGAGACGAACAACAGTAAAGCATATCGCAAATGAAGTTAATCTTCATCCAAATACTATAAGAAATTGGTGCGATAAAGGGATTTTGCAACATAATCGCACAATTACAGGCATTCGATGGTTTACGAATAAATGTAAAGCAATAAATAAAGTTAATAAACTTTTGGGGATAGACAAATGCCAAAAAGTGTAACCGATGAATTTGTAGCTGAAATAGAAAAACCCCACTGGTATCCAATACGTCGGGCTTATATGCTTGATAATGTTGATGCCGATGTAGAAATAACTGACAAGATAGTGAAGTTCGATCGTATTCTTTGGCAAATAGAACAGCAATATCAATTAAATCAATTTGCTGCGTCAAATTGTACTTTACATTTGAAAAATGAGAATGAGGAATTTGATGTTGATAATGCTTCTAATTATTTCGTTACTGAATTAAATCGCACACAAGACGGTTATCGTGTTCCTGTACGCATTGAGGTGGGTTTTAATCTTCCAGATGGCACAGATGAATATATTTCTCTATTTTACGGTCATATTGTAGATATTGATGTAAATGCACAAGACGATGTGGCAATTATAGAATTACAATGTCCATCCACAATTTTAAAAACAGCATCAACAGATGTTATTGGTAACGATTGGACCGGGGAAAGTCTTTATGGCGGTAATACTTATTGCTATATTAATGACGCGACAGGTGGAGATTCTGGGACTACCATTTATGTAGATAATAATCCGTCAGGTAATTTTGCTGCTGCTTTTCCTCCACATGGATATATTAAAATCGAAGATGAAATTATTCGGTATGGTCGTTTATTGGCTAATGCTTTTGATGGTTGTTTACGTGGACAATTAGGTACACGACATATAGCACATAGTGACGATACTTTGATAACGTTACAACTTTTGGATGGCAATGATACTAAAGGGAAACGGTTTCAATTTCTCAATTATCCAATTAGCTCTAAAAGTGTTGATAATATATCATCAAGTGACGGTAATATTACTATTATTGAATCTGATAGTTTGTTGGGCAGTTATGCTACAAACCGATACGGTTGGGTAGATTACGAAAATGGGATTATGACACTGGGTGAAGAACCGTCTGATAGTTCTTCTATAATAGCAAGCTATACATCTACTTTTAAAAATGTTGCATATCACAAATTAGTAAAAGAATTATTAGATGGAGAAGGATTTTCAACTGCTTTAGTTGAAGATGCTGTATTAAAATATTGTAAAAATATCTCAGTGCCATCGAGTTTAGGGCGTATTACACATGCGTATGATAGTGGTATATTAACCGATTTAGGAATGTTTTCTAAAGTCTATTCTCTATGTGTAAACAGTGATGATAAATTATATATCGGTATTGATGAATATTTAGTATCATGGGATGGTGAAGAATATACCTTAGAAGAGGACCTTGGTACTAATAATCACATGCTGCGAATGCAAAGTGATGATAACGATAACATTTATGGGATTATGGGAGATTACGGTGGTTCTAGTTTGCGAAATGTGGTCAAATGGAACGGCACAACTCTTTCAACTTTACAATCAGGTATTGCCGCTTACTATGATATGAGTCATAACCTTGGCCGTGGTCAATATCGTGGTTTGTCTATTGATACGACTAATAATGTAATTTGGTTTTTGTATGATGATAGTTCAACTATCGGTGTGGCAAAATGTAATTTTGATGGTACAGGATTGACAAAATATAGCCGTTCTGCAAATAGTAATTATCAAATGGATTTTGTTGACAGGGGAAATTATATTGATTTTTTCTATAACACAACTGGTGCGACTTTACAGTATGATACATTAACCAAAAGCTCTGGTATCTGGACAGCAAATGGCTCGGTAATAACCACAGCACCCGCAATTTCTCCTATTGATGTTACATATGTATCAAACGATAACAAAATTTACTTAAATGGTATTTATTTCAATTCTCCTGATTGGTTAGGATGGTTTTTTTCCGTTACACCGGATTCTACAACGACAACAACTTTAAAAACCTACACTACAGATGCACGACGTGGAAGACTTACAGGCGGCACAGTTTATGATGATGCTGCATGGTATATAGAGGGAGACGAATTAACGGATGGTGTAAATGATCCGGCGACGGGAAAATTATATAAAGCTCAATCAGATACTTTATCTGCAATTGGAGCGTTAATTTATCGAGCAGATCGATATGAATATATTACTGGAACATCAACTGTACTAACAAGTAGAGCTAGTGACGAAACTATTTTTGTGATTTGTTCGGATTTAACGGGATATGATTCGCCACATGGCTATGTTCTTGTACAGTATAGTCCTTATTTAACTACAATTGTTAATGATGCAAACATTAATGGAATGACAATTTGGGAAGTTTTATCCGAATTGGCTACTTTAGTAAATTATGAATTAGGCGTTACTGGCGACGGGGATATTTTTTGGCGTACTCGAACTTCAACCTATACCTATCTGAATGGTGCTATCAACGGGACAGTGACAACAATAACTGTTGATGATACAAGTAACTTCGGCGACGGAACCGACCCGCCTGGATTGCTTCAGATAGATAGTGAAATTATCGGCTATACTGGAAAGACATCAACAACATTTACTGGTTGTGTACGTGGTCATAAAGGGTCCGCTGCTGCAACACATACAGATGATACTATTATTCGCAGCATAGCACAAGTAATGATAAATCAGGCGCATGACAAAAATCTCAAAGCACTCAAAAAATATCCTAATTGGGATGAAATCTATAATGTAATCAATGTTAAGTATGGAGATAAGGAAATAAGTTTTAATTATAGTATGGCAGGCGAGAGTTATGCTGGTAGTTCAGAAGCAACTTACGGCAAAAGAGTATTGGAAATTGCAAATATATTTTTAACCAATAATGATGGATACTTGGCTGAAACAATTGGTTGGAGATATTATCATCATTATAATACGAGATGGTCTCTTTATGAATTGGAGACAAAATGGCAACCACAGCTTGATTTAGCAGACCCAATAAGCATTAAACAAACATTTAGAATATTGGCTGATTATGTTGTAGCTTTCATAAAGCGAATAGAAGTTGACATGACTAATTTTTCTGTTCGATTACAATTGCCTTCGCGCCCTAATATTGACGCACCTACAATTTATGATGTGTGATTTCTCTTGCTTTTCTACATAGCTATATGGTATACTTAAAAAATGAAACAGCATAAAAAAAATATGAATTTGCACCGTTGGTTTATTCAAATTCCGGTTGAGTTATGGTTATGGATTCGTGATTTTGCAAAGAAAGAAGCAAAAAGCCAAAGTTTACTTATTACTGAGATTCTTGGTGAATTTAAGAAAAGACACAAATAATGAAAATATTGTTTTATCGAAATAGGGAAGGTATCGGTGATATTGCAATGATGGTACGTTCAATTGAGCTTACGCGCTTAAAATATCCGAAATCTGATATTATTGTGCAATGTCGGTATCCTAACCTTTTAATGTATCATCCCGCTATTGATAAAGTAGCAGATTTAAATGTTTTGATAACAGAGTATGATATTTTGATAAATTATAATACCTGTTGTTCTGATTATGAAAGTTCGGCTAAGAGAATAAACAAATCAAGGCATCAATTATTTTGTGAAAGTGCAACAAAACAGTTAGTTGATGGAAACAAAGAGGCTATCCAATGGGATGGTATCAGTCAATCTTTGTGGATTTCGCAATCACTCAATAAATGGGCAACTAATTTTATTCAGAATGCTAGTAACGACAAAATCTCCATAGGGGTTTTCGGAAAAAGTGCTCAGGCATGGAAGTCATATTCTCATATAAAAGCTTTGTTGAAATTGCTGATTGCGGATAAAGATTTATCTATTTTTTATTTTGATGCAGAAGAGGAATTGTTATTATGGGGTATTCATCAAATAATAGGATACTCATTAGATAAAGTGCTTGCTTTGGTATCTGGAATAGATATGATAATATCTGCTGATAGCGCAGGGCTGCATCTTGCTGGCAGTTTTAATATACCCGCTATTGGGCTTTTTGGACCTACGGATCCTTTGTTATTAACTGCTTTATATCAGCAAATGACATGGATTCAACCGATTAAATGCTCTTATCATCCATGTTGGTATCATCATTGTGCTGGATTATCTTGTTTGCAAAAAATTAAACCACGACAAATTTATTCAATGGTTTATAGAAATAAAGACACAATTAAGCAAATGTCAGAAAAACGAATACCGAATATAGTTAATGCAGAAAACAAATTATATGTTTTACCAAAAAAATTATCGGATTCAATAACCATTTCCAACAAGCCGGATGAAAATAAACACAAAATAGTTATAGTACGAATGAAAGGTATTGGTGATGTGTTGATGACATGGTTTGGATTAGACGTTTTAAGGAAAGAATACCCGGAATCGCACATTACCTATATAACCAGCCGATATTGTGCTGACTTATTTCATGGACAGAAAGAATTGGTAGATAAAGTAGTGGTATCTTCCTGGGATTATCCGCCTAAAGGGATTCCAAAACTTCCATTCGAAATAAGTAATATGCCCGCAGATAAATTGATAGATTTGACTAATAGAGTTGATTTTCATGATACTATTGAAAAAAGTCTTGGTGATAGGAAATTACTACACACTTCACCAAGAGCCAATAATTTTGCGAAGCTTATGGGTATTTCGCTTGATGAAGTTATTAGCCACCGAATGATTAATATTCCAGGGGAAACGGCAGAGTGGGCTTATAAAATTATTACACAGAATGGTTTAAGCAACCAAAAACTTGTTTGCTGCCAGCTTGATGCACAGGGTACAACGAGAAAATGGCACATTGACAGATGGGTACAATTAAGTGAATTATTAATTGAGAAAGATTATAGCGTTATCTGGTTTTCTATAACGCCTGAACATCGTATGATAGATTTATCCGGTGTACTAAACTTTTCCTGCCAAACATCATTAGTACAAATGATGGCTTTAATGGCTAAGTGTCAATATGCTATTTCAACTTGTTCGGCAAGCATACATATAGCACATAGACTTCCAAATGTAGTGCCTATTGGTATTTACGGCTCTACAGATTATAAGTTATTGGCCACATATTATGATGATCTGATTCCTGTAACTAATTACGAAATGGATTGCGCGCCTTGTGCTGATTGGGGACATGAATGTTTAGGGCAACCAGGAGAGCCTTGGTGTATAAATCAAATAAATCCTCAAAGAATCATTCGTATTATGGAGGAGCAATGATGACTAAGGAAGACCAAGATTTTTACGATAATGTAATGAATAATGTACAAGGTGCAGTAGAAGAGGATGAATATCAAGAACTATTTAGAATAAGTGAAAATTGCAAATATATTATCGAAATTGGGGCATGGCATGGAAAATCAACTATTTTGCTTGCTTATAATGCTAAGAAGAATAGCGGATATGTTATATGTATTGAAGCGAATGCAAACACAGAACAATATCATCAATTTCAAACCAATATTCGGAATTTTGGTGTTGACAGCCATATAATTTTTATTAATCAGTATTCTGAAGTGGTTTATCCGTTTTTGTCTATTGAGGCGGATATGCTCTTTATAGATGCAGGGCATAATTATGAAGAAACCTGTCTTGAGATTCGAGAATATTCCAAATTTATAAAAGATAATGGTATTATAGCATTCCATGATTATGAACATCCATGGACGCCAAAGGTAACACAATCCATAGATAATTTAGTATTAAGTCAATATCCTGAATTATATGAAGGTGGGCAAGTTAATAAATTATTATGGTTGAGAAAACCTAAAGACTTTGTATTTGCATATAATACGAAAGGACGGCGTAGCATTATGGGCGAATCTTTAAAAGATTTCTTAATTAAAACGTATGATATCGAAACAATTGAAACGTATATGAAGTATTATGGGCTTTCCGGCGTTTCAGATTGGAACCCATGGTATGTACAGTTATACAATTGGATTATAGATTTTTGTGTGCCAAATACATATATTATAGAGTTAGGATGTTGGGAAGCGGGAAGTACACTAACTATGGCATACGCGGTGCAACACAAAGGATTGGATGTGCCGGTAATTAGTATTGATATTAGAGGCAGGGTAGAAATGCAAGCCGAACAATTTTTGAAGTCTGATACATTCAATCGTTTAATTGCGACTTTTATAGCAGAACGAAATATTGCAATTTCAGGAATTGGAAGTAGTATCATTAGTATTACTGCGAGTACGCGGAAAGCAATTGATTTTCTGCGTGATAAACAAGTATCTGTATTATTAGTAGATGCTGACCATGATTATGAAAGTGTTAAACATGATATTGAAACTTATGGGTCTTTACTTATCCCTGGTGGGCTTATCATCTGCCATGATTATTCTCCTTTAGGCGACCAAGAAGATGGTTGCTCAAGAGCGATAAATGAGATGGTTCGGGATTCAGATAAGTATATGAATTTTAATATAGGGGGGATAACAGCGACAGCTACAAAATGTTAAAATTACTAAAGAAAAGAAATAAATTAGTGATGAACATAGTCACTTTAAATAGAGAAGAAAAACTTACGCGTTTGCTATCAAAATGCGCAGATGTTTTTGACGAAATAAGAGTTTGCGATGGTGGTTCAACTGATGATACTTTAAAGGTATGTAAAAGGTATTCTTGTAAGATTATAGAAAATGAATGGGAGGATAATTTTTCAATACAACATAATTTATTACTGGATATGGCATCACCAGGAGACCGTATATTTATTTTAGATGATGATGAATATCTTTCAGAACAGCTGATGCAAATAATACCTTCATTGACTTTTGAGGAGTATAATCAATTGGAGATACCAAATATAATGGTTATTAATAATATTCAACAATTTAAGTCAGTTGATGAATTTATACGATTAGTCAAAGATGAAGGACATGAACAATTTTGTAAAACTCTCTATATTAAATACGAGCACGGTATACGTATGGAAGGCGCAAGTCATTGCGGATTAACTGGAATTGACTGGCGAAGGAAGAGAATAATCGCACCTATTATCCACGATAAATCCAGTATAGATATGATATGGGGTAATATTTACAAAGCCATTATTGACCCTCAAGCAAATGGTTATACTGAAGAAGAAGGAAAAAGATTCTTAACTGCCTGCCATAAAGAATCAATTTATACGTCGAAACAATTAGAAAACTATCTAGAAGGGCCGATTTCAGATGAATTGAAACAATTATTTATTGAGTGGCAACATCCGGATCATAATGAAAAAAGAAAATTATTTCAATATTATTTTTTAATTAAGCAACCGACAGAATTTCTTACTTACCGAAAAGATATTTTCCCCGCGACTATTATCGCACATATTCGTGATATGAGTGGTTATAATGCTATTTCTTGGTGGGAAAATGGATGCGAATATTTATCAACAGCAGATATAAACCCTGTTCTTCAATCATTTTATGGTCCCCGTTACAATATTGAAATAGATTCTAATATTACAGAAAATACGCAAGACCATAGTAGTTGGTGGAATAGTGATGAAATAGTTGAAATTGAAACGATGTCAGATGATTTTAACCCAGAGGATGATAAGCATATGGATATAATTAATGAGATTGCAAATTGGGCGGATAAAAACAGGTTGCCAAATGATGCGAGAATATTAGAGATTGGTAGCGGCGGGGGGAGAATGCAATCTTTCTGGAATGTTTATAAAAAAAGAGCAAATAAATCTTTTGTAATAGAAGGCGTAGAGCATGCCGAGAAACTGATTGAAGGTGCAAAGAAAATATTACCAGAAACTATGTTTTATAATATTGACGCTAAAGATATGTCATTTGTACGGCAATATGATGCTATATACACCTGTGTGATGTTGCAACATAATTCCTTATGGAAAGTAAAATTAATCTTAGCCAATATTTATAGGGCATTAAAGCCGAATGGATTGTTTTGGATGGTTCATGAAGAAACTGTTTCTGCAAATGTGCAAAACCCATATCAGCAAAGTGATAGAGGGAATACTGGGACGGCTACTTGGTGGGTGCGTTTAGTTGCGAATTATGGTTTCCAGTTACTTCATTTTGAAGGTGGGACTTATACATGGAGAAAAATATAATGAAATGGGGTATAATTGGATGTGGCGAAGCAGGTCGGTTACATCTTGCAACTCATGCGCAACTGGAAGGAATTGATACTATTGCATGCTGTGATATAAATGACGAGAAATTATTTGCTTTTAGTCAATCATACCGTATCTCAAATACGTATACAAATTATCTGGACATGATTGAAACTAACCAATTAGACGCTGTAGATATATGTACGCTGTCCCCAAGCCATTGTGAGATAACGGTAAATATTGCTAAACAAAGGATAGTTAAAGCCATCATTTGCGAAAAACCTATGGCTTATACTTTACAAGAAGCAGATGAAATGATTGAGGCTTGTACTCAATATGGTGTTAAATTATTTGTAATGTTACAAAGACGATTCGCATTACATCACACAAAAATAAAAACGCAAATAGATCAATATGCAATTGGGGAATTACGGCAACTATATGTGAGTATGTATGAAGATTTTTTTGATTATGGTCCTCATTTTATAGATTTAATGTTAATGTATTGCGGAGAAGTAGATTCAGTACTAGGACAAATAGGTTCTATCCCAAAAGAAAAAACGAAAGGATATTATTCTGCTTGGCCTGTCATCGGTGCAATCAAGTTTAAGAACGGTTGTACTGGATTTATAGAGAACATTGATAAACATATTGGGACATTTCGTTTCGTTGGTACGGATGGTGAAATAATTACGAATCTTGATGAGTATAATGTTTTCCCTGCTCCGTTTATTACAGCATTCAAACAAATATTGAAAGATATTAAAGGGGAAGGAAATGCCCTTAGCACAGCTATAAATGGGAGAAAATGCTTAGAAATAATTCTTGCCATTTATGAATCATCACGTTTAGGTAAAGAAATAAAATTGCCTTTAAATATTGGGTATAATCCATTAGAAATCATGCGTGGGAAAAAAATCACCACCAGTGCCAAAAAACAAGCAAGGATACTAATTGGATTTGATGCAGCTAGTTATATATCTAAGGATATGCCTGTACATTCTCGTGCTGGTTACGCATTGCGAATGGCCGATGCTCTAAATGATGCGAATCATATTGTACATTTTTATAATAATCGACAACATTTCAATTATCTTACTTATGATACTGTTCCTGTTGATTTTAATATTTATGACAGAATTATAAGTTTTGCTGATCCTGATTTTTGCGATTATCACTCTGAGATGGGTGAGTTGCTAAAAACCATGCCAGCGGAAAAGTTATATTTAATTACTCACAAGGAAAATATATTTAAACCGATATTGGAGATAAACTGGTCACATATAATCTCATTTGATTATATGTCCGCAGAATTATTGAAGCATCAATACAATGACAAAAAAATAAAAACTTGGTACCCCGGGATAAGGGTGCTTACTAATGATGCCGAAAGACGATATGTAATAGCAAATGTCCGGCATTCAGAGGATGCCGAGATAACATATAATATCTTAACTGCACTTTACCAAAAATTTGGATTTCGATGTTATGCGCTGTGTGGGGAGTTTTTGATGAATACAGTTGAAGGAGTAACAAGTTATATGAAGCTACAAGATTCGGGGTTTGTTGACGTACTTTCTAAAATGCCTTATCCTTCTTTTTTGAAAATGTTAAACCGATCGATTTTATTTCTTGAACCTACTACAAATTATCCAATATGGAACGCTGCTGAAGCACTCGTACAAGGTGCGATGGTAATTCGTCCTGAAGGAATCGACGAATTTCTTATCCAAAAAAATCCCTTAGCTATTCATGATTTGAATAATATTGATATAGAATCCTTGATTTCTAATGTTGATAAAGTATTAACTAATGGTGGGGAGAAACCACTAATAGCAGAAATGCGTCGAATATTTGATTTTCAACAACAACAAAAATTATTATTAGATATATTACAATTAACTTAAAAATAGTAAAGATATTTACTATGAAAATTATTCTTATTCAACCACCACAAAAAAAAATAGATGATGACAGAATGGAATATCCACTTGGACTGATGTATTTGAGTGCAATTTTAAAACAAGGGCAACATGATGTTTCAATATTAGATTTTTCAGGCGGATTTCACCACGATATTCCCCAAGCAGACTTCTATGGTTTTAGTACATTTACACCAGCTTATTCGTGGTGCTTACAAAAAAGAGATGAAATAGCAAAAAAATATCCTAAAGCAAAATTCATGGCTGGTGGCCCGCATGTATCTGCACTGCCTAATGAATGTTCATCAGATTGGAATGCTGTAATTGTTGGCGAAGGGGAGACTGCAATCAATGATATTATCAATGGACAATCGGGTATAATTTACGGTAATTCTATGGAAATAGATAAAATCCCATTTCCAGATTATGATAATATAGATGCTTATTCGTATACCAGAACTATTAATGGGCAAAAAACAATTAGTTTTCTGACATCACGCGGTTGCTCATATAGTTGTGCTTTTTGCAACTCAATAGTAGTCGGTTCACGGTGTAAACCGCGTTTGCGAAATCCAGAATTAGTTAAAGAAGAGATTCTTTATATTAGAAATAAATATTCTGATATTTCATCTTATCGTATCGTTGATGATTTATTTGTATTCAATGAACAACGAGTTGAATGTATGACAAAGATGTTACGACCTTTGAATATTCAATATCGTTGCAACGGCAGGGTGAACATATTCAATGATAATATAGCCAAATTATTAGTTAGCAGCGGTTGCGATTTTATTTCTTTTGGAGTCGAATCTGGTTCTGATGATATTTTGTGTAGGATGAATAAAAAACAAACAGCTAATGATACAAGAAAGGCTGTAAGGTCAGCCAAGAATGCGGGACTAAAAGTCAGATGTTATCTTGTTGTTGGGTTCCCCGGTGAAACATGGGATACAGTGAAACAAACAATCTCTCTTATGTTAGAAACGAAACCTGATGATATTTTAATATTCGCTACTATTCCGTTCCCGGGCACACCACTTTATCATTATCCTGAACGCTTCGGAATCAATTGGATTTCAAAAGATTTTGATAATTATTTACAGATAATATCCAATAAAGGAAGCAATTATTTATTTTCTCATTCTTCCGCTACTGCCGAAGAAATAAAAAAGATGAGGACATATATGATAGACAAGTTGGTGAGCATTGCATGGGTAAAATAATGGACAGTTATGCTTGTAGTGTAACTGTTCCTGTGAAAATATGTTTCACAACAATTGCCACAGATGACGGGAAAATTATTCCACGTCATGCAACAATATTTCCGACAAATATTTGTAATTTGAATTGCCCTTTCTGCTCGCACGCAGACTGCGACCGAAAATCCAGTATAGATTTCCAGTATTTAAAGGAAATGATTAAGGAAGGGAGATATCTTGGACTTAATGCTATTACATTGTCAGGGGGCGGAGAACCACTTTGCTATTCCGACATAATAAAGTTGCTTCAGTTTATTCAGCAGCAAAATATTAAAATAGGACTAATTACGAATGGGAGTTTATTGCATTCTATTCCAAAAGTTGTATTACATAACTTAACTTGGTGTAGGATTAGCATGTCTGATACTCGTGATATGTTAGACAATCGTATTATTGATATTATTAAGAGTGTAGATATAACATGGGGATACAATTATATTCTAACAGAAAATCCTAACAAACAATTACTATTAGAGCTTTTAAAGCAGGCGGCGCAACTTAATTTTGAATACTTTAGAATAACTACTGATCAACATAATAACAATATTAAATCTCTTGATATTACGTTGCCTAAATTCGCCTATTTTTTTAATCGTAACATAAGAATGCGACGTGGAAAAGAATGTTATATTGGTTTATTGAAACCAACTATAAACGCTGATGGATTCATTTATCCATGTTGCCATCCAACTACAATGAAAGGGTTAAATTCTCAACATATTATTGCGAAAAGTTTTCAAGAACTTTATGATAAGCAACCAGTATTTGATGGACATATCTGCTCGAAATGTCCTTTTATGGAATATAACGAAATACTTAATAAACTTAAATCTATTACACACACGGCATTTTTATAAAAATGATTTTCGCAGTAATATTGCATACCAGAATTTTTTAGCACATAAACGAGGATATAAATCTGAAATATTTGAGGTTACAGTATGACAGTTTCCGTTTGTTATATAACAGCTTTTAATCATCAATATAGAAATGAGACCTTAACTGCCATATTACAATATACTCCGCCTAATACTGAATTGATATTTTTGAAAAACGGCATTAATTTACCGTTTACACCTCCGCGTGGAAAAATATTGGAAAGTATTATTACATTAGGGATTCCTGAAGCGCGGCAATATTGTTGTGATAATGCAACTCATGATATGATATTATGGATTGACGATGACATAACAGTTTGTCCCGATTATATTGATAATTTTTTAGCACCATTTTTAGTTGATAACGATATTGCCATTAGTGGTTATGAAGGTGCAGTAACAAATGATTCCTTTACTACTCAATGGTATGTCGATCCTTTGGAAGTAGAAGCGGATTATTTTGATCCACCTTATGCAATCAGAAAGTCAATTTTAGATATGCTTGGTGGATATGATTTAAATATAGGAAGATATGGTTGTGATAATACTGATTTATGTTTACGTGTTATAAAAGCAGATTATAAATTATTTCCGATAGTAAATCCAGGTATAGTTCATTGGCGTGAATCATCAAAATATGCCATTGGCGAAACAAGATGCGACTTATTTTCGGAAACACAGAAAAATATTATTTATTTACAATCAAAACACAGACAGGACTGGCGGGCAAGGTATGGAATGGAAAAACCTCCATTCATGGTACGTCCTGAACTACAATTCCCTAGAAAAATGAAACGAACATCCGGACCTGAAATAATTAGAATTTAGGAGAATCTTATGAATATTAACGCATATTTATATCTAATCCGTGGTGAAGAGTATAAATTCCCTTATGAAGAGTCTATAAAAAGCATTTTACCTTTTTGTAATAAAGTCCATGTACTTACGGACCCCCGTTTTAGCGATACTGACACAGTTGTTTCTAAATTAGAGAGGTTATCTTCTGAAGTTATTATTCATCAAGAAGAGTTTGATTTAGATGACCCTGGACTTGATGGAAAATCAAAAGCCAAAGTCAGATACTACGCGTCGCAAGATGGATGCGATTGGTTATATCAGACTGATGCAGACGAAATATTTAGAAAAGAAGATATAAAAAAAATAGATAATGTTTTATGCTCAACAGAGGATGATATCATTTCATGTGGAGTGCTAAATTGGTTTAATGGGGACAATATTAAAATAGATGCTCCATGGACAAAAGAAAGATTTTCACGTAATAAAAAATACATTACTCATGGAATACCCGTTCAATTTAGACAAGAACGGGAAGATGGATTATATTACGTAGCGTCTCATGCGCAAACTGATGGAGCTGGATATATTGATATGGGTGGTAATTCTCTGGCAGGGAATATAACAACATTTATAGACAAACACAATTTGATTGATGTGGAAAAAGGGCATAAATATTACATTAATAAAATGTTTTATGATAGTTTAAAAAAAGATATTTGGGTACATCATTACAGTTGGTATGCACTTCCGCTACGATGGTTGCGTGAAGCTACATGGCAATATTTCTGGGGAATATTGCGAGGCGACTACGTATCTTTGGAAGATTTTGAAAATCAAGATGGCAAAAAAATTGATTTCTTTTCTATATCAGCATTACGAACTTCTCAATCGTATCTGGATGCAATAGGGGATGAAATGCGGAAGAATAGCAAGGGATTATTTCAATTCAAATTAGTTAAACATCCTGCTATTGTAACAGAATGGTTAAGTTTTGCAAAAACTTATATTTATGGAACAACACAAAAACGACTATTGAGAAAATGGACATCTATATTACCTAATCGCCACACAGTAATATTTGAATAACTATATGCAAAACACCAATCAGTTGAACTTCAATAACATTGAAGGACGTTCACGCATTTGTTGAGCAACCGTTTCAACACTAACACAATTGATAAAAAAAGTATAATAGATTCCGACATTGGGCAGTTATGCGCCTCAAAAAAATGATTTATCTCTGCTAATCCGCTCTACAAAAGGATTGAGTCGAAATCGCAAGAATCATGGTGAAATGAATTTCTATCAATTTCATCTAAACTCCCTAATTTCCGCACGTCTGCTATCCACAGTTTATCTGGGTTGGCGGATAATTCAAAAATTTACATCCAACATCTGCTCAATATGGGTAGATGCACGAATTAATCGTATTTCGGAGAATCAGGAGGGGAGAATGTCACAACAACCGCTTCTTTCTAAATTTTCTTACACGGTCATAATGCCTGCTATACACGCCGCATAATCTGAACCTTATAACAAAGTTCATTATAGAATTCGTTATAGGCCCGTTATAAAGCAAAACATCTTTCTCACAATGTCTTACCCAAAAGGGAACTGGACGGCTTTCGCCGGGCTTCAATTGTTGTCCATTGCGGTATACCGGGTCTGATGGTGTACTATGAGTAAGTACTTCATCCCAATTAGTCCCGTCCCAAGTAGAATCAGCATCTTGCCAACTAATAAATCCATTTGTTTTATCCATAAATTACCTTATCTTTATTTACTTGCCATTGGCTTTTTTCGTGAGTTTGCCTCGTAGTAACATAGACGTTATTCTTTTAACATAGTACCTCAAACACATGAAAAACAAATGTACCATTATCAACAAACATCGTATTAATATATCTCAGATTTTCATACTGCTCAATGTCTTGCCCAGTAGCCAATATCATAAATCTACGTTTTTCAAAGTCCTTGGTATCAGGATTAACTGCCGCCCATAGAAATATACCACTTGATTGCATCTCTACTCGGAGAACTTCTGCCCCAGACGGCAACTTAATTGTACAATTCTCGCTATTTAATTCATATTTATATATTCTAATCATTTGCTCCCCCATCTTGAATCAACGAAGCTAAATCTTCTTCTAACTTCTGACGTTCTACGACCAAGCACTGTTGACCATTCCCAGTTGAGACTAACACTACATGCTTATCATCAAATCCTCTTACTTCCATTCTTGTTGATATTCCATCTACATTCATTTTGATTATGTCACCTATTAACATTTCTAACCTCCTATATTATAACCTGCTCGCTGTTCCCAACGAGCAGGTTAATTCAGTGAAACTAAAATCAAAGTTAATACCAATGACTGCAACCACCTTCAACAATTATAGTGTTAGGTGAAACTTGTCGAAAGGAGAGCCTCCTATTACTTTCATTAGTATTTGACCACTTCAACCTTTAGGGTTGTCACGGTCACATTCAAGACATTCCTTCTTACCTTTTACATCACCATTTGACTCACTTTTAATTTTTGGAAATATTGCTATCATCCTGTCTGTTTCATACCTATCACTGTTTTTCTCATTCTCCTGTAAATCCTTATATGCCATTTCACATTGCCTTTTCCAACGCTCAACTAAACTACGAGGAATAGTCACAGAACCATCTTCATTGAGTGTTGATTGGCGAAACATATATTCCATCCAGCTAGCCTAAGCATCATGTGCATAATCGGCTAATTTCTCACGCATATTATTCATTTATTCCCCCATGTGTTCTTCATCTCGGTATTTCTGCATTTCTACTAATACTTCATCGAAAATAGGGCAATTTGAAAAAATACCAGCAAATTCCATCCAGGGGTTTGAAATCTTATCCTCAGCAAAGTTGTTTACAGCCGTTCTTATTGATTCTGAGAACGTTGTATTATGAGAACCTGCATGGTCAAATAGAAACTTGCGTTGTTCTTCTGTCAAAAATATCGTTGTTCTAATCATCATAAATCACTTCTTATAAATTATTCTATTACTTTACCTGTTGCTAATTTGACGGTATGGCCAGTTCTTACCGTTCCGAAACCGTCGTAAACTTCGGGCGCTATTGTGTACCGCCTAACCAAATTAATCATGTTACCTCCTATATTTCGTGAAGGTTTCGCGAAACCTTGTGTCTTTTTTATTGCACATTGTTTATACCTCCTTGATTCAAGAAATCTTCTTCTAACTTCTGACGGTCAACAATAATGCACTGCTGACCATTACACGTTGAAACTAACACGACGTGTTTATTGTCAAATCCTTTGATTTCCATTATTGTTGGTATTCCGTCTACCTTCATAGTTATTTGCAATCCTACTTTCATAATTATTCTCCAACTTTAGGTGGTTTATCATAAACCGTCAAATCCTTTTTACGCGGTCTGTAACCCGGACACCACACAGGTGTTTTTGTTCCATCATCAAGAATAAGAGTTACATCTCCATAAATCCCTGAAGGCGTGCCGCACCATTCCAGTCCAATAATTTGCCGACCATCTTTAAGATATTTATTCCTCCACCATCTTCGATAACATTGAAATCTATCGGGCGCTGTAATCCCTATTTTTATTCTCATTTAGTCTCTCCAATTGTTGCATAAAGTGTTGTATGTCAGCAAGGCAGCCAGTAGAATAGACTGTAATCGTTTGTGGTGCGTAGACATATTGGGACCAGTGTTTGTGTGTGTAGATTATACCAAGAGACTTGTTTGTCTTATTATTTCGACACTCCCAGTATTCATCAAATTCCTTGAAATGTATGTGGTTATATTTTGTTTTCATTCGCCTCATTGTATAATTTCATACAAACTCCTTTAATTTGTCCTCGTCAATGCACAAATGCAACCCTGTGCCGTAGTGAGTTTCTTGCCATTCGAGGTACTCACTTAGTATTTTCACTTCTGCAACTCGCTTGCCAGTTGCTAATCTAACAGTATGACCTGTTCTTGTAGTTCCGAAGCCGTCGTAAACTTCGGGCGCTGTTGTGTACCGCCTAACCAAATTAATCATGTTACCTCCTATTGTCCAGCCAGACTTTCGTAGTGCAGTAGTCATTCTTTCACCATTGGGTCTTTGTTATCCAAAAGCATTGACAATTCTGCTACCAAAATGCGCAATATATGTCCGTCAGTACCGTGTCCGAAATCATTGCGGTATATTCTGCAAAATTCTATTTCTCTCAGTTGCCTATCGTCAAAGTTATCACGCCAACTGGTGGTTAATCGCTTCACCTTTTGTTTTTCACATACTTTTCTAACTTGTTCCGTCAACTCTTCTAAAACTTTGTCTGGATTTACATTCTTGTCCATACCTTCCATTGTTACCTCCTATATTATCACTATTTCAGACAGATTCTAATTTTATACCAACTATTTCAGCAAGTGCCCGTAAGAGAGTACCATCATAGCAATTATCAGATTGGTACATCTCGCCTTTCATAGGTTTTAGTGTATCATCACTCGAAACTAATTCTCCGTAATATCTATCATTCGATCAGCTTCATATCTGTCAGACTCTTTTTCTCTTTCTGGTAAATCGGCGTAAGGTGTTTTCATTTGTCTATACCATCTTTTATACGATTTACGCGGTATGACGCAATCCCCTTGCAGATTTATTGAACATTGCTCAAGCAGGTACTCCATCCAGCCAGCCCAAGCATCATGTGCATATTCAGCTAATTTTTCACATGCTATATTCATTACAAACCCCTTCTTCAACAATCCTTTTTTACCTCCTGATTTTCAATCATTTCCATTATTCTTTCTTGCAACTTTGCATCTTCAATTATAGTGTGCCCTTTGAAAAATGGGCGCATACTATTCACATAAGTGTCAATCATTTCCATTATTCTTTCTTGTAACTTTGCATCTTCAATTATAGTGTGCTTTTTGAAAAATGGGCGCATACTATTCACATAAGTGTCAAATGACATAGAAACGGTCACTTCTTCGCGAGCATTTTTTATACCAGCATAAGTTACTCTAATCATTTCTCCCTCCCATTCAACTTCGTAAGGATTATTCGTTTACGCGTAATAGTTTTTATGTTCCATTCCAATAAAATTTTCATTCATATACACATTGTATCTGTATTCATACTCTTCGCACCTTTTGAATTCTGCAACCCATACCCGCAGTTGTAGAAATTGGAGCAAAATAATCTTCCTTTATGTCCTCGTATCCGTCATCGTCTTCCGCAAATACCCTGAATTCTTTCCCCGAGCATTGACCAAGTATATTTATCTGCCAATCACGAATACTGACTGGTCTTTTCATATCAATAATAGTTCGGTGAAGTGATTCATTGATTTGTCGCTCTAAGCTATCTTGGGGCAAATTATCCCATATAGGCGGGTCGAAAGACAATTCGTTTCTTTTGCGGTATGTTTCGCTATAGATTTCAGACATCAGATTATCTGTCAGCGAGTCTTTAAGTAAGTATCCGAATGGCGATAATGCAGTGGGTTGGACAGTCAAAAATACACCGTCCATTGATGTTTGTACAACCCATTGGCATAGTTGCTTGTAGGCGTCCCAACCATTCACCGGATACCCAAACCTACGAAAGCCGTAAGCCATGATGTCGCTTACGGTAAATTCATTCATATCGCAATAGTGGGATGCTATCCATGATGGGTAGAATAACCCACTTGTAGCTCCCCGGCAATAGGTTATTTCACTCATACTCTCTATTGGCATGGCGAGAAAGCCATCCCTGAATACATCAGTGTCCATTTCCTTCTCCTTCATTTTCTGGGTATGTCGTAGATTGGACTTTCACTCCTATTCCGAGCAGAAGTGTTGTGACTTCTTTCAGCGCGTCTTGAAATCCTTCTTCATACCAGTGTGAGAAGGTGATTTCTTGCCGCCTTTTACTCTCATTCATCATCCTCTTAATCTCAGGTAAAACTAAATGTTTATTACTCATAATACATATTCCAGTAATCATTCATTTTACAAACACCTACTAATAACGAACTCAATAAGTAACCCAATATACCAACAACAAACGGCGTTGCAATCGTCAACCAAAACCAAATCATTTCTTACCTCCATATTGTAGGATGATATTGCAACAAATCTATGTCACAGTGAATATAGTTAGTATAGATACCAATACGCTGAAAACCTATATGAATTAAAGCATTAAGAATCTGAAATCTATGGTAATTGTCTTTCACTGCAATATCGGCTGCCAAGCCTTTCAGGTGCGCTGAATCGAGTACACCGCCAACTTCCTTGTTCCATGCCTGGCACCTGTAGCCACTCGAAATCTTGAATGGAACTTCAGCATTATGCCGAGCGAAATCGAGCATAAGTATTAGCCTCTCACTTATTATTTGCTCATGATTCTCACCGCAACGACAATAAAATTCCTGTGTGGTAAAATGTTCATAGTTCATTTCAATCCCCCATTCCGATGCCGAAAGTCCAGTGAATCGTGCTCTAAACAAGTCAGCAAGGCTGCGCGACATATTGCTAATGGCGCAGTATCGGCAAAAGCTACCGGATTCCGATATAACCGTCTCTGAAGATTGTCAGTAGTACTCGTATCCATCCATAACAACTCACAGACCGCCCGGCTCATAACCTTGTTATCATCGAAAACGATAAATGGAAATCCTTCAGGCATCACTTTTATAGTTACAAGCCAACCATCTGCTTGTAATTTTTCAACAATATGCCAGGCGAATTTTATCTTTTTAGAAAATTCCGGCACTCTTTTCGGCCGGTGTGGCGGTATCGAACTTCCCTCATGTTCATCTTTAGAAGCCATTATTGTTCTCGAAAGAAGCATATCCATGTCTTTAGATGCCTCCATGGTCTTTATCTTTTGTATCATGTGATCCCCCTTCTCCATCCGAAAGGTATTTTCAATGCTTGTCTTCTTTCATTCCACCCTAATTGCTTAAACACTGCTTTCTTGTCAATAATATCAACAAGAGTTTCATCATCATCGTGGTCGTGGTTGGGACGGCGGATTAAGCGACGATGCTGAATATGGCTATCTTTAATCAAGATTCGGTAGACTTGAAGCTCACCTTTCAAAAACGACAAGTACAACGAATCGCCAATATTAGTAATTTCAAGTTTATATTCTGTGTCATCAATCTGAACCTCTTCGATTAGTAATGGATTTCTTTCTGTACAAGTTGTTATTTTTGTCGTAACTTTGGCTTTCATGCTGTGTCCTTGCAACATCAAGTTCTTTTCTCAATTCAATCTTGTCTTGCTTTAATTCCCTTACTTCGCATTCTTGTGCTGCAAACATATTCTCGTAAAGTTTCAGTTGCTCTTTTAATTTTACAATCTTGCTTGACATTTCATTATATTTTGTTTGTGCTTTTTTAGTTAAATAGCGTCGTGATTCTCCTTTTCTACGTCGAGCTAATCCAGCCCGCCTACAAGCATCACTGCAATACATTTTAGCAACGGCAGGTTGTTTAATCTCGATTAACGTTCCGCACATTTTGCAAGGTTTATATGTCATAGTTTTATTTTCGTAATGTATAACATATCCGAAACAATCGTCACGCGCTTGAACTCAGATGCGTTTGCTTGCGAATTGTCGCTACTAGCTATACATTCATCGCAATATACACACCCATAGAATAGCAATGTAACTACAACTGGACGAAAGCAACTAAAGCATTGTACCACACCGTGTGTAGCAGCCTGTGACATGGTGTGGTATGTCCTGTTATTACTTGCATCAGTTGAATCGTTGTCATTCATGTTTATTCACTACTTTCTGAACAGCAATTCTTTACAGACAAAACCGCTTGCGCCTGTCTGCCTTCGTCACAGGCAGGCCGGAATGACCGCCTCCACCATATTTGACTGCTATTTCAGATACGTCAATGGTTTCTGAGTATGGACTGTAACTATTATTTACTAACTTCTACAACACTACTTTCAATTTTTATCTTCTTGTACTTTGTTAATATTTTAATACTACTTCTATTCTTGGGTTACTTCTATCAACAAAAAACTTATCACTAAAATTACCTATGTATTGCCAAGTGTCATCAGGAATTATATTTGCTAATTTTAAGCCATCAAGAATAAATTTTTTGCCAGCGGAAATATTATCTTTATCTTTCTTGTCATCTTTACAATACCAATTACAAGTTATATCAATAGGGTATTTAGTAATTGGTTTTAATTCTCGCATTGCAAAAGATGAAACAATACTATCATAGCCTTTTTTAATTTCAGCATACTTAGACCAATGTGATTTTGAGCTTTTAATTAAAGAGTTAAAATCTGGCAACTCAATTGGTATTGTTAAAACCTGTTTAGCCATATTAATTACCCCAAAGCTATTCTAACACACTTATTTACATTTTCTCTAATTGCTGTTCCGGTAAATCTAAATACTGTTATTCCTAATTCGTTAAGTGCTTTATCTTTAGCTTTGTCACGTTTTTTAGCATAATTTGATGAATGCCAATAATCCCCATCACATTCAATAACAATAAAATGTACCGGCAAGTAAAAATCAGCAGTGTATCGACCAAATTGATATTCTTGAAAGTAAAATATTCCTTGGTGCTCAATAGCTTTACGCATAATTGCTTCAATATCTGTTTCAGCGGTACTTTGCATAAAGCATTGACGTGAGCAATATTTACTATAACCTTTTTTAACTTTGTTCGCCATAGCATTAAATTCTTTTTTGCACACCAAGCATTCTTTTTTTACTTGTTTAATTTTAGCAGCATGACTGCATTTTTTTGAACAGTATGAACAGGCATCATGTTTCAACTTAGAATTTAATACCATAAAAGTTTTGCCACATGTTTTACAAATACGGTTTACTGTTTTGGTTCTGTGTCCCCTATTTGCTATTCCAAAACATATTCTTGAACAGTATTTCTGTGACTTATCCTGTTTTGCATTAAAACTTTCATTACACACATTGCAATATTTAATAGTATTTGCTTGCCTTTTTGCTTCATTTGAACAATGTTTAGAACAGAACTTTGCTGCATTCTGTTTGACTTTGGATGGTAGTAATGTAAATGTTTTGTTGCAATACTTGCATTGTTTTGTAATTCGTTCTTTTCGCATTGACTGAGCAAGACTTTTATATCTACAGTCTTTAGAACAAAATTTCCCTCGTCCTGATTGTGCTGTGGAGAATGCTATCGAAAATGATGTTCTACACCACTGGCATATTTTGCTTACTTGTTTTTTGGGTCGCCCCATATTATTTACTCCTAAAACTACAAGTACTACAACTTTTCTTTTTCATCCAATTTTGCTAATATTCTATCTACCAATTTACTATCCACAATTTTAGCACAAGTATTATAAAATAAATAGGATGATAGTTTAAATAATGGTTTAGTTATAGTATTCAACATTAAAATAGGCAATGATAAAAAGCGTTGTGGTTTCATTATGTCTCACCAATATTTTGTTCTAATGTCCAATTATCATTATACTCATCTGCAACATAAGTACCTTCTTTTATACTTAAATTAGAAGTAAGTATTTGTAATGCAATATGAGTTTCACTGTGTAATTGTCGAATTATGCTTTCATCCTCATCAGTATATCCATCTATATTTTCATCATATTCGATTGGTAAACTAACGATATCAATTACATCACTTAACATTGAACTATTACCATAAGGGCGTTTTGGGTTGACAGTAGGTACACCCCAATTGTATCCAGTGCCTGCCCAAGAAATATAAAGTCTTTGTAGTAATTTAAGATGTTGTTCTGTAACTGTAAAATATTGTTTCTTACCTTCTATTCTAACTATTGGGTTTACTTTTCTACCATCAATTTCATCGAGCATAAATCCCCTGTCTGATTTAGTAAAATCATACTGTGAATAATCAGGTGCTATAATACTAATTCTTGTTTCATCAACATTACTATTGAGTCCTTTTGTTTGAGTAATTTCTTTTTCAGTATATGTAACATTTGGTGTAAATAACATTATGTTCTCCTAATTAGAACTATGCTAAAACTTCCATACTTAGCTCAGGTTGCGTTGTTGAACTTATCTGATAGAATAAGCCACCTTAACAGCCAAATATGGAAATCGTTTCAAATTATTACTTGCCTAAGTTGTTAAACTTAAATATAATATCACTAACCATTTCCTTCACTATTCGTAACCTTACTGACAAATGTTCTAATGCAGATATTATTGCCAATTTCCTGTTATGAGCTACCACTCTTGGGTCTGGTGTTACTTCCTTTTGTACTGGCAGTGGTAATTCATCAGTAATTGGTGTTGTTATTAAGTATCCAGCACCGGAAGACCTATAGTTTATATAACCTGCGTTTTTTAGTGCTCGCATTGCTTTTGAAGCACTACCACTTTTATTAGTATTTGCTTCTATCATATAACCAGATACTTTCGCTATTTCACCTGAAGTGACTACATCGCCTACTTTTTTAGTCTTCAAAAAATTGAATGCTTTTCTTTGCTTATTTGTAAACTTCATCTTGTTCTCCTTGTTTGACAATCTCATTATTAATACAATTAACAATTACATCTTTTAGGCAGGTTCCACAAAGTTCACCTTCATTCCAAACATTGCCTATCGCTACCATAACTTCCACTGACACATTATTATAATTAGAACGTAACCTATTGCCAACATAATTTCTTGTTAATTCTTGTCCACAGACATCACAATAATACTTAATCATAGTATTGTCCTTTGGTTAAAAGTACCAGTAAATTCATATTTTTCATTAACTTTTTGACCTTCCATAATTTCAATGGGCAATTAGACTCATATCTATATTTTCTTAATTTCATGTTTTTGTTGAGTAGTGTTTTGATTACAATTTTTAATCGCTTCTAGTGCAAACTGTAATCCATTCATGTAAGGTGCCCAGTAACTATCAGCTTCACCAAATATTTTTATCAACATTTCTGCTGATTTAATTTCACTATTTATTTGTTCTATTGCTTTATTTATTTTTTTGCACACAAATTGTTTTTATCGACACACTAACCTTTTTTTGATTGAAAACTATCAATAGGTACAACCCCACACATTAGTAGTTAGCAACCTCCAAAACCTAACTTGAGTTGGAAGATATTTTGTTCTGGACGTTTTTACGAATGTCACCACCTAGTCCTTTTCTATTTGGGTTACGACCAAATCTGCAATTGTATAATGCGCAGTTATCAATAGGGTACAGTTTAATTTATCCTTTCAGCCAAGAAGTCCACTTCTAATTCTTTGAATTAGGAGGGGATGAATGCGGCATTACTATCCATTTAAATTTATTATCTTGATTATTTAACGTCAATTGTATTTATTGGTTTACATATCATTCAACTGGATATTTTTGATCTGTTCTAACGCATTTGTTATGTCAGTTATGCACATTATATTCACCTTACGACTTCCATATTTACGTTTTAAGCCACTTGGTTTTCGTTATGAATAGTTGACTACACAAATTATCAATGAATGGCTTCACCGGCCTTGCAGACCCCTTCACGGCGTTTCTAAATTAGAATTACCATTTTGACCTTCAACTATGTCTAATTCGTTGGCATCTAGTAACGCTTTAATAATTTGTTTCATATCAATAATAATTCTAACCACATCTAGTTTCTCCAATACTGCTTTTTCCAGTTCACTTTTGTCAATAGCTATGTTTAGTACTATTTTATTATTCAAACCTATACCTACTTTCTTTTGGACTAAATATCTAAAACTAACTGTTGTTGTTCTTTTTATTACTTGAGTGCCATTTCATCCCAAATATTTCAATGCCCCCAGGGACATAAGATAGCGCTGCAATAGCTTTAGCAAGTGCATTAAATGCTTTAGCACTTTTGCCTTCAATTCGATATAATACTGCTTCAGCGCATTCACCAAAAACTTCTTGACTTTCATTCATTACGTTTTTTAGTTTATCCCAACTATAATTTCTAAAACTTTCTACCCACAGTGGCACTGCTACTTCTAATGAAGAAGTTAATAATGTTTTTGTTATTTCTTCTTTAGGCATTTTTTCTCCTATTTAATTCTTTTTGCCAGCGGTCTAAAAAAGGTTGAATTATTTGCTTACCTTTTTCTTCTTGACTATTCCCTAGTACTTCTTTCCACATAACAATATTAGCTTGCAGTACATCACTTGGCATTTCTTGAAATGAATTGTAAATTAGATACTCCATTTCTTGCTATCTCCTCACAACTTTTTGCTACTTCATAACAAATTCGTGGGTTAATGTTTTCTACCCACTTAGCTACTTTATCTATTTCCCATTCAGTAATATAAGGTATATTTTGCTTTAGTGATTCTGCATACAGAATAGTGGCAGCTAAAGCAATATCATGAACATAACCCTTACTATAACCTTCTGGGATAAAGTTTTTATAACTATATTTATAATAGTTATCCAAGTCAAATTCTATTTCAGTTCTTGGCGTATAGCCTTTTTGGTAGTTACTGTTCATTTTAATTATTCCTCTTTTACTATTTGTGATATTAGTAAGACTTTACCTTCTTGTCCAAACTTTACTTCAAATTCGTCCAGAAAATATTCTATATCATCATTGGTTGCCCAGTGACAAACTTCCATACAATCATCAGTATCAATTATAATATAGCCACAGTATATATTTACAGGTTCTTTTTCATTATCAATAACTACACTTAATAAGCTATCAATTTCTTTAGCTTTTCTGCTTATTTCATTAGTATTATCATCGTAATCAAAGTAGTCTGTTAATTCATCAATATTTAAGCCGACAAGTATTACAGCTTTAGCAGTCATTATCTTCCCCTTTTAGTTTATTGTAATATAACATTACTTGTTCTTCCAAATATTTAGGTTCAACACCTAAGTATTCTGCGTCAATATTTAATTTGTCTAATAATTCACTTTTAGGCAATCTTTTATTTGTATAGTCATCAATTAACTTAACATAAGTTTCGCACACTTTGTTAGTAATAGGTACTTTTCTGAGTTCTTCTAATTTGGTACCAAATACTTCAGCAAAATAATTGAAATGCTTTTTATTTTTCGCAACTGTTACATTATAAGCTGATTTAACAGCTTCAGGTGATATTTTTATAAGTCTTAGTAATTCTTTACCAGTAATAGTTTTAATATCTAAGTCTGGTTTATATTGTTCATCACCTGTCAGGATGTACTTATTACCAACCATCATATCAAATATTTCTAATTGTTCTTCGTCTAATCTTCTTCTACAACTTTCAAATTTTAATTTAGTCTTTTTGTCGTCAATTCCTGAATTGACAAAAGAATCTTTTGTATTATTAGACTTCTTATTATTAATTACTTCTTCTTTATCGGAAGTTTGTCGCCTGTCTTGACCGGAAGCTATCTTCTTATCTTGACCGGAAGTATTTTTCCTATCCGCGTCCCACAAGGGTTTCAAGTGTTCAATTTCAGGTTTGCAAATATAATACTTATTGGTTTTATTTAAACCTTGTCGTTCCGAAAATATTATACCAACAGATTCCAGTTCTTCTATATAAGTTCTAATAGTTCTACTTGACACGCATAATAACTCACCTAATCTTTTCTGCCCGGGCCAAGCACAATTATCATCTCCATGATATACATGCGCGGCTATAGCAATATAGCACAGTTTTGCACCTTGTGATAATACAGACGATGACCATATTTCATTACGAACAGGCGTCCATTTACCAGACAATAAGTCATCCTTGCTAATTATTTTATTACTCATTATTTTATCCTCCAATTTTATCATGAAACTGTCTGTGGCAATTTTGACATAAGACTATTTTTGTTACTGCCATTTTCATTCTCCTTCTTATCAAAATATTGTAACAATGCTTTTTCTATAATTTCAGACTGTGGTTTACGTGTAAAATATGCGGCATCCCTTACTTTTTCTGCTAAACTTTTACTCATATAGAATGTTTTTCTTATCTTATTCATATTTTAACCTTTCATAATATTGTAATTATTACAACGCCCAAAAACAACAATGGTTTACAACTAAAATAATACCCATCAACTTGTCTTGGTTCATTGTTATCAAACTTTATTTCTTCCCTTCCATTATTCACTTATTTCTGCTGCATTCCATAAACGAAAAACTTCTTGTTTGTCTGGTGGCGATAATTTATGGTTTCCATCATACAATCCGGTAATACGGTCTCGCCATGAACCCGATGTATGAAAAAAACCATAGCAATTATTATAGCAGTTCAAAATAGCTTCATCAATTCCACACATATTGTCATCTAACCACCCTATAACCGGAAAGTCATTGAATGAATGCCCCGATTTGAATATTGCTGAAGTAAGAAATAACACTTCGCTTTCTTCATACGGTGTATTTTTTACGTTTGGATACACCTCGTCTCTTGCTATTTCAACAAAGTCATCCATAGACGTACCATATCTAACGTCAACTAAGGTAGTCTGATTAGTGCCTTCTATTGCAAATGTAGGTGACCAATTGTTAATATTGAATGGTCTATACTTATATGTCCAACCAATCTTCTTGAAAAATTTTTCCCATCGGTTGTATAGCGGATATTTTGGAGGCACCAAAGTAGTGAAGATTTTCCTAATAATTTCTGCTTTTCCTTCTTCATATCCAGTATAATAACCATGCCCCCATTGTTTTTTACCCATTTTCATTCTCCTTAAAATAGTTAATAATAGCTTCCCTAATAATATCAGCTCTATGTCGTGCTTGTTTTAGTGCTATACTATCAATTTGCTCGCAAAGTTTTTCTGGAATCATAGCACATATTTGTTTATCAAATTTCTTTCTCATAATATCACCCCGTCACTCATTTTCAGTAACCTCCTATATTTTATCCAGTGTGCGGTGTTTAGATCTATACTGACTTATAATGTCATATATCGCTTCTGTATTTACTTGTTCCGGCGACATCGACAGAGCTACATACCAATTTTTTCCTAAAAAATGGTCAATTAAGATTTCTATAGTTTCCCTGTCGCTTATGGGAGGAGGGCATAAGCCATAATCACCTCTTGTACTTATAAGTTCTTCAAACTCTTTAACTTCCATTTTCATTCTCCTTCTTATCAAAATAGTTAATAATAGCTTCCCTAATAATATCACCTTGCTTTAATTTACATTACTGTTCAAACATTCGTACCAATTTTCTTGTCTTAAATTGATATTCTTTTTCTTTTAACCTTTCTGTTTCCAATAAAGCAACAGCTCTTAGACTATGTTTATTTTTAGCGTTATCTAAATGTTGTTTATTTCTTTTATGAATAAGTCTATCCATGTGTATCCAGTGTGGCTCATTGTGTATTATGCAACCACATTCCTTTTTCAATTGAATAATATTGCCACATTCTGTTTCACCATACCACATTTTACAAAACCTCCTTAATGCCTGGCAATTATCACAAACTAATTGCAACTTAACATTATAAAGTTTACAATACTATTATTTAATTGCGTGCTTTTATTATACCAACTGACATTTATACTATTTAATTGCCCACTACAATTTAAGCATTTATAACGCTTGCCTATATACCGTCCAAAGTAAGTTGTTCCGCTTTTTTCTTCTTTGGTTCTTTCGGCTTTTTCTTATTTCGTTCTTTCCATTGTTTATTTGTCTCTTTGAAAGCTACACCTGCTTCTGGCAAGAGCATGCCATGTGGTCCCCAAAGCGCCAGAATAATTACCGATAAGCAGGTTATGGGGTCAGATCCGAGTATTAGCGCTGTGGTATAGTTTGGTTTTCTGATGTGGATTTCGGTTTCGTGGTAGCGTTGTATTTCAGCGCCTTGGGCTTTAAGGATTTTCTCAAGGTCAGTTACGTCTTTATCAAAAGAAGCACGAATAGCAAATTCAGCTATTCGTTTCCCTATTTCAGTCATTCTCTCCCCCTATTTGCTTATCCTTAAAAAACGGGTTCTTTGGGTTATTCAAATAAATAACCCACCTTTCCCCGGTACTGCACCAATCTTCGTCATAATGAGGATAGCAAACTAAACAATCACCGCAAGTATCGCAGAAGTCTTCCCCGCATACAGGCTCACCCATTTCCATGAGCTTATAACTACCGTCT
>JACKQG010001639.1_pt1 | contig 30500 bp, 28 predicted proteins | sample 8237621 | NCBI WGS metagenome assembly JACKQG01 (sample SAMN15677084, study PRJNA649215) | marine metagenome | biome: marine; feature: Black Sea; material: saline water; isolation source: suspended particulate matter (SPM) from the Black Sea western gyre | collected 2013-06-09/2013-06-10 | depth... | reverse complement strand
GGGGGGGGGGGGGGGGGGGGGGGGGGGGGGGTGGGGGGGGGGGGGGGGTGGGGGTGGGGGTGATGGCGATTTCGGTGACGAAGATGCGACAGCCAGGGAGAGCATGCCCCCCCTTCGTATTGCCGTTGCGGTCGGAGAGGATGAGATGGATGTGTGGGAAGAGTTCGCCATCCTTGGGGGATAGGTTTCCCGACAGGGAGACAATCTCCCACTCGCCGGGGAGTTCGATGGGGATGTACTCCTTAGTCGTTTGGTCGTAGAACGCGACTCGGGCAGCGGACAAAGCGCCGATGCCCACGACCCAACCACCCGCCACATCATGTTCTTTTGCGACCGTGAGAAGGGCGTCGAGGAGATCGGCGTTGTGAGGCAAGGACGCGAGGAGGGGATTCATCCTTATGGTGCGGGGGTGGTTGCGAGGACGTATTGAATGAGTTCGGAGGGGAGGAGGAGCGTGCGGGTACGCACCCATGTAGGGATACCCTCAAGAGCATCGCCCCAACGCGCTGCATCTTTTGTCGTCAGGATGACGCCCCCATATGCGCGGGCTTCGCGAAGCATGCGATTCCGATGAGCATCCATTGGAGCATGGTCGGGGAAGGGGATAAGGAGGGGGTCCAATCCCTCGGCACGAAGCTCTTCTAAAAGAGAGTTGGGGTCGGCTATAGCAGCACAGAGAGGGAGGTTTGGTGGGGGAGCGGTTGTGGCGTTGTGATCTAGCGTTTCCCACCTAGGGCTGCCCCATGAAAGAGAGAATCTCGTGCCGCCGGGTGCCCATTCGTCTAGAAAAGCGGTGTTAGCACCAGGCATAATCAAAAGCGCATCAGCACGCCCATAAGCACTGGGCCATTCGCGAAGACGGCCCTTTGGGAGGACTGTTTCACCCCCTGGCGCCCCTGATACAACGACGAAATCAAGGTCTCGGTGCAGCCCCGACCACTGGAAACCATCCTCCAATAGGATGAAATCTACCCCACCTTTGGCAAGGGCGGTTGCGGCGGTGATGCGATCCCTACCCACTGCTAAGACTGCACCGGGTGCCTCACGGCGCAAAAGAACAGCTTCATCACCCGCGTCTTTCACCGAAAGTGTGCTGCCGGGGGCAGAGAGTTTGGGTGGGGTATCACCTCTCCCTAAGCGCCCCCCTACCCCCTGTATTGCAACACCCACCAAAAGCCCCTCTTCTTGGAGTGCCCTACAGAGGGCAACGGCGACGGGGGTCTTACCTGCCCCCCCGGCTTGAAGTGCCCCTATTGAGACGACGGGAAGATCCAGTTTTAGAGGCGAACCACCATGGGCACGTCGCCGTGCCTCGCGCACAGAAGCATAAAGAATGCCCAAGAACCCACCAGAAACGGTATCTGCTCCCATAAAGGGATTCTATTCTGGGCTCTAGCATGGTCGGTTTTTTCCCAATTTGGGAGGGTTTAGCCATAAACGGGATAAAATCTACCCCATTGAAGATTGTTCCACCCTATCTAGGCGAGATTATCGTTTATGATGTTGGTAGAAACAGGCAGAAAATGGCAACTAAAGGCATCTTTCATGCGGTTGAACCTTCGGGTCGACTCCTCGTTCCTGCAGACCGCAGGCGCATTCTTACAGGGGATACGGTCGTGGCTTTTGTGAATGATTTAGACCCGTTTCATCCTCTACTCCTAATGGAACCTAACCAACAAGAAGGATGGTTAAATGGGCTACGCAGTTTGCTGCGGCGTCTAAAGCGAAGTGCACGGGAAGTCTCTGCAATCGTTTCAGGGATTGAAGAGCGTGCTGTTTTGCGGCGCTTTGACCCCTCGGGTCGCATCACCTTACCCCCCGAGATGCTGGGGGAAGCCGGCATCACCGATAACGCCGTGATTGTGGGTTCGGTCTCGATCAAACTGCTAAGTCCCGAATCTTGGAAAAACCGCCAAGCCGAACGAGAAGGGATTATCCAAGAACTAAGTTGGGACGAGCGCATGGCACTATTGGATATCCCTACGCAAGAGGGCTTTGGTGGATGAGTATCACCCTAGCGCCCTACTACGGGAGACAGTGGAGTTTTTCCACCGTCTTCCGAAAGGCGCCCGAATCCTTGATGCCACCTTGGGACATGGCGGACACGCCAAAGCGCTCTTGGACGCAGGGTTCACCATTACAGGCTTGGACTTGGATGCTCAAGCATTGGCCAAAACCGAAAAACGCCTCCCCAAATTGGAGACGATCCTCGGCAAGCACAGCGACCTTCCTGCCCTCTTGGGCGAAAGAAAGTTTGACGGTGTCCTTGCCGACCTCGGCATTCGACTGGACCAACTTGAAGGGGATGGGATGTCTTTCCACAGCACTGAACCCCCCGACATGCGTCTTGATCCCACAACGACTGAGACCGCTATTGACCTCCTTCTGCGTCTTGACAAAGAGGGTATCAAGAGACTCTTTTGTGAGGGGGGTGTTCGCGCCGCCTCCCTCCTTTCATCGCGGGTTGACAAGAACCGCGACCGATTGGAAAGAATGGACTGCCAAGACTTGGCTAGGCTCCTTAGCGAACCAGGAACCCACAAACGACACCCCGCTACGCGTGCCTTCATGGCGCTGCGCCGTGCTGTCAACGACGAGGAGGGGGAACTATGTGCCCTCCTTGCCGCCCTACCCTTACTCCTCAACAGAGGCGGTATCGCTGTGTTGATTGCTTGGCACCAAAACGAAGACCTCCCTGTGAAGAGGAGTTTCAAGAGGTGGGAACGAATGGGGATAGGAACGATTCTGACCCCCAAGCCCCTAAGACCCACGCCCAGTGAGATCAAGGAGAACCCTCGATCTCGCTCGGCGCGATTGCGTGCCATTGAGTGGTCGCCAGCGACTGCTTACCCAATCCAACATAAGGAGATTCATACATGATGAATACGAACCGACGGCCCCATACTTTTGACGTTTTCTTTGAGCTTCTCGTTCCGGTCTTTTTCCTTGTCGTCCTGACAGGCTACTTCGTTCTTTCTAGCCTCGTCGTCTAGTGCGACTCGCGCAACTGACCCACGGGCTTCCCGCCCAAATCCATACTCCTGGGGGGGGTGGCACCTCCCTAGGTCCTTTTGTGCGTCATGTCGTTGAAGACAGCAGGTGTGCACGCCCTGGATCGCTCTTTGTTTGCCGTGCACCTCTTTCGCGCACCCCCCTATACGCACGCGATGCCGCCCGACGGGGTGCTTGTGCCGTTGTCACACCTCATCCCCTTGAAACGATCACGATTCCCCATGTCTTGGGCGACCCCCAATCCCTCCTCACTCTCCTCTTAGGACGATTCCACAAAACGACCCTAGAGCGTGTCAAAGTGGTGGGCATCACAGGTACCGATGGAAAGACCACAACGACCCACATGGTGGCAGCGATGATGTCAGCTGCGGGTAGGAAGACGGGAACGATCGGCACCCTAGGGATGGATGCCCCTGGATACCACGGACCCAACAGTCTAACGACGCCCGCCCCTGCCGACACCGCACACGCCCTTGAATCATTCTCTCACCGTGGGGTGGGATGGGCTGTCATGGAATGTAGTAGCCACGGGCTGGATCAAGGACGGCTTGGTCCCGTAAGACCGATCGCCGCGGCTCTAACCGGACTTACCCGAGACCATCTGGATTACCACGGCTCGCTGGAGAACTACTTCCTGGCAAAGGCCAACCTCTTTTTGGGTCTAACTGCGGGATCTCTAGCTGTCGCCAAAGACGCCACTGGGTGGACGAATCGCCTCCAAGAGATGCGACCCGATCTCCACTGGATCACTTGGGGCAAAGGTGGGAACTTGGACGCTGAACTGACCGAGGACTCCCTCAAGGGCATTTCGCTCCTAGTCCATTTTCCCGACGGCTCAACGGCGCCTCTAACGACCCGCTTGGTGGGTAGCTTCCAGAGAGAGAATATCCTGACCGCTCTCGCCCTTGCTGAAGGGCTGGGTATCCCCAGAGAAGCTTCACTTACTGCTCTCTCCTCTCTACGCCCCATCAAAGGACGGATGGATTCAATAACGACCGACCTTCCGTTCAATCTGATTGTGGACTATGCCCATACTCCCGATGCCCTTGAAAACTCCATCGCCTCTCTTCTTCCCTTGACCGAAGGGCAACTTACCGTCGTTGTGGGTTGTGGCGGAGACCGAGACAAGGGGAAACGCCCCCTTATGGCTAGAGCCGCGCTCCAAGCCCACAGGGCAATCCTGACAAGTGATAATCCGCGGAACGAAGAGCCCCAAGAAATCATAGATGAAATGGTCGAAGGGCTCCTACCTGAAGCCAGAGAGAGGATGGAGGCGATTCCTGACCGCCCTACAGCGATTCGACGAGCGATTGAGCGTGCCTCCCCGGGAGATACTATCCTCCTAGCCGGGAAGGGGCACGAATCGGTTCAGATTATCGGTTCGACACACCACAGACAGTCCGATTACGGTATCGCCCGCCAAACGATTCAGGAGATTTCAACCAAATGCGCCTAACCCCCGAACAGATACAAGACGCTGTGGGGCGAGATTCTGTAGGCACCCCACCACCCCACCCCCTTTCGGTGTCAACCGATTCGCGCACCCTAAACAAGGGAGAGCTTTTCGTCGCGCTGGATGGTCCCAATCACAAGGGCGTGGACTACACGGCAGCCGCACTCCAAAAAGGGGCTGCTGGCGTCCTACTACCCCTCGGCACCCCTGCCCCTGAAAATGTTTGGACCCTTCGTGTACCCGACACCCTTGCCGCTTACGGCAGACTTGGTGCTGCTTCTAGAAAGGCATGGGGCGGACCCGTCATCGCCGTAACGGGCTCGCTGGGGAAAAGCACGGTCAAAGAGTTGACTGCAGCGGCTCTGGGTACACCCAGTACCGTTGCCTCTGCCAAGGCGTCCTACAACAACGAAGTAGGTTTGCCACATACCCTGTTATCAGTGGAAGAGAAGGATGAGTTCTTGGTTGCCGAAATGGGTGCCGGGAAACCCGGAGACATCGACTACCTCCGAAAACTCGCCCATCCGAATACGGCGCTCTACACCCCACTCTGTGTCAGCCATGGAGAGCACCTTGGTGGCATTGAAGGCGTCATTGAAGAAAAGTCCTCTCTTTCTCGATGCTGGAAAAAGAACCAAACCGTCGTCCTTTCCACCACCCACACCCACCACAGAGTCCTCGATGCACGCTCGGGACAAGCCCGCCGGATTCGGTGCGGCGTCCACGGGGATATCTGGGCATCCCATGTCCAATATGACGAACTCCTTTGCCCCCAGTTCATTGCCCACACTAAAGAGGGCTCCCATTCGGTAAAGCTCCGCTTACCAGGGACATTCCAAGTAGAAAACGCACTCTTAGCCCTTGGAGCCGCCCTTTCGTACGGTATTCCTCTTGGTGAAGCAGCCCAACGGTTGACTGGGGTAACCCCCCTTCCTCACCGAAAAGAGGTCCATCACCTCCCTCAAGAAGGTCTCCTTTTGGATGATGGGTATAACGCAGGTCTTACGAGTACCCGAGATAGCATCCTTTGGGCGCAATCGATTGCCAAGAACCGACCCCTAGCGCTCATCCTTGGGGATATGTTGGAACTGGGGGCAGGAGCTGCAGGCACCCACATTGCCCTTGGGCGAATGGCAGCACGCCAAGGTTTCAAACGCCTTTGGTCCGTCGGTCCCCTAGCTGCATTGGCAAGTCAAGAGACAGGGTTGCCAGGCGGATCATTCTCCCATGTGGACGACTTGGTTCAAACCCTCAAGGAATGGTCTGGTGACGGTTGGGTTGTCTTGGTAAAGGGGAGCCGAGCCAACCACCTGGATCGCGCTGTAAACGCCCTCTTGGGGGCTGCCGCCTGATGTCCCTTCCTTGGGGACCACCCACCCCTATCGGTATCGTCCTATCGGGTGGTCTCTTCTTCCTCTCTTTTGGGTTTCTTCTGCTCCATCTCCGTGTGGCTAAAGCGAGAAACTGGGGTCAGCCTATCCGAGATCAAGGTCCCCAATCTCATCAAGTGAAGGATGGTACACCGACGGCTGCTGGGTGGGCTTTCTTGCCCGCCTTCATCGCTTTTGCCCTCCTTGTTGAACCTTCTGGTTCGCCTATTGGGGGGATTATGCTCCCTATTCTCTATTCTGGAATCACTCTTTTTTTGGTGGGGCTGGGGGACGACATCCAGAAGCTGCGAACGGGGACTGGTCTCCTGGCAAGGTACCGACTCCCCTTCCAGCTCATCATCGGTGGTTACTTGGGTGCTACACTCCTCCCTGATTGGGGATGGGGTGGAATCCTCGCGGGAGCCGTTATTCTTGGGGCTTCTGTCAATGGAGTGAACTTTACCGATGGAGCTGATGGTCTACTTGCCTCCACACTGATGGGCACCTTTGTGGGCGTAACGGCGGCTGCCGTTCTCTTTGCACCTACTCTAGCCAACGATGATACGGCTTGGCGCATCCTCCCCTTGGGGTTACTCCTCCTTGCATGGTTCCCTCTCAACCGCCACCCTGCTAAGCTCTTTATGGGGGAATCAGGCTCTTATCTCTTGGGCGCTTGGATGGGCATCCTTGCGTTGTTGGTCCTCCAAGTTCAGCCCTTCTTAGCCCTAGGACTCTTGGCGATTCCTCTCCTAGAACTCGCTAGCGTCGTTATTCAGGTAGGTTCGTTCCGCTTGACCGGGAAACGACCCTTCAAGATGGCTCCCTTCCACCACCATCTGGAAAAGAGCAACTGGTCCGAACCAAGAATCGCTTGGACATTCGGACTGGCCCAGTTCGCTCTCTCATTCGTCTTAGCAGGGTGGCGGGTATGAAGAACTGGACACTCGTTTTTGGCTTAGGAATCTCGGGGATGGCGGCTGTCCGTTATCTAAAAGAGAACGATCTTGAATACTTCGTTATGGACGACCATTCAGAAGCAATAGAAGACCACCCTCCTTTCCTAGGAAACTGGGAAGGGTGTGTTTCACTGGTCGCTTCTCCAGGTATCAAGGAGAACCACCCCCTTTTGGAGGCTGCCAAAAAACAAGGCATCCCCATCCTCTGTGACATCGCATTGGCTGTTCCTCACGCTCCTAAGCTAACGATTGCTGTAACGGGCACCGCTGGTAAAACGACCCTCGTCCACTTGCTCTCTGATATCCTTGAAGCATCTGGGGTATCGAACCACATGGTGGGCAACTGTGGCACGTCTCCCCTTGACACCCTTGGTGATGAACGGGACGCTTGGGTCGTAGAGATATCATCAGCTCAAGCACGACGGTTGGGAGATTTCCATCCCCAGGTTGCGATACACCTAAACTTGGACGAAAACCACCTTGATTGGCACCCAAACTTTGCCGATTACCAAGATGCCAAGGAAGCTCTCTTTGCCCATCAGGAGCGCGAAGACCATCGCCTCTTAGGTATCTCCGTCCCCGTTGAGTCGATGCCGGGAACAGCGACCACTCATCTCTTGGCTGGGGATTACATGACGCCGCACGCCTTAGAGAACCCCCAACTCTTTGATGAGACGATTGAAGCGGCTTACTTGACGGGAAAACTTCTCGATCTAGACCCCAAGAAAACAGCCCATGTAATCAATACCTTCCAACCCCTACCCCATCGTTTAGAGCGTCTTGAAACGGCGGACGGTAAGATCTGGATCAACGACAGCAAGGCGACTTCTCCCCTAGCGACGATGGCTGCGCTTGACCGAATCAAGTCTCCCGCCGTCCTCTTGATGGGTGGGTCCGAGAAAGAGCTAGATTATGGAGAGCTCTTGGGGGAGATTGCCCAAAGAGGCATCACTCTTTTTCCCTTTGGGGAAGTGGGTGAGAGATTATCCCAAGAAGCGAGCGAGATTCCCCACCTAGAGAGTCGACCTGCACAAGATTTGGAGGATTGCGTAGAAAACGCTTCCCTCCTCCCTAAGGGGACAACGATTCTCCTTTCACCGGGTACAGCTAGTTTTGATTCCTACACCAGTTATGCCCAAAGAGGCGACCATTTCAAAGACTTGGTCACACATTTTACAGATTCCGGAGTTGCTTATGAACCTGCCTAGATCAATCCACTTTACCGCGATGGGAGGAACAGGTATGGAACCCCTTGCAAGATGGTGTTTAGAGGGAGGGGTAAAGGTAACAGGTTCGGACCGCGACCCCGTTGCGGTCAATCGTCTGCGGCGGGATGGATTCCAGTGCTATCAAGACCATCGTGCCAGACAGGTGCCCCGTAATGCAGACTTGCTCGTTTGCTCCACCGCTGTACCCAAGTCGAATCCCGAAATTGCCCAAGCACGGGCAATAGGTATTCCCGTCATGGAACGCCCAGACTTCCTCTCCAAACTCTTTGGTGGTGCTCGTACACGCATAGCGATTACAGGAACCCACGGAAAGACGACGGTTACCTCGATGATCTCCCATATGTTGTCTGAGGCGCACCGAACCCCTGATGCCATCATAGGGGGAAAGGTGATGGGGAAGGGGTCGTATTACAAAGGTGATGGCACACTCTTTGTAGCTGAAGCTGATGAAAGCAATTTGGGGTATCAAAACCTGAACCCTGATGTGCTGGTGGTCAATAACCTAGATTTTGACCATGTGGATCACTACCAGAACCTCCATGCCATTCAAGAGAAAATCTTAGCATTTATGGCCTCTAGGCAAACGAAGACGACCTTCGTTCTTCCTCAAGATGAAGGTGAAGGAACCGGTCTACTTCTTCGAGGTAGCCTCCGAATGGGAAGCCTCCTCCGCACACAACTAAGGACACTTGACACTTTCGGTTGTGGTGCGATGGTGGACCGCGCTCAGCTAGAGGGTCTCATTGCCGAAGAAGGACCAAGAGGGATGCTCCTAAGTGTCCTTTACTACGGCATCCCCTTTGGGGAGTTTTCGCTTCCGTTCCACGGTGCTTACAACGCCAGAAATGCCCGTTCAGCGATTGCCGTGGGCATTAGGCTGGGGTTGACTGCAGAAGAGATTGCTCTTGGATTGGCTCAATTTCCGGGTGTTCACCGTCGGATGGAGAAACTCGGTGCTACAAGAGTGGGTACGATCTACTCCGATTACGCCCACCACCCCACAGCTATTCGTAAAGCGATTGATGCCTTATCTATGAAATACCCCAACCGGTGCATCACCGTCGTCTTTGAACCCCACCGCAGTTCTCGAATGGAAGTCCATTGGCAAGGCTTTGGGGACGCACTAAACCACAGCGCTGTGGATAGGGCATATATCCTCCCCCTTTTCCTAGCAGGTGAAGCACCCCGAGAAGGAATCGATAGTTCACTTGTCGTGCGCGCCTGCAAGAAGGCCTCTTTAGCAACACCTACAGAGATCGCTCACATTGACGAAGATCCCCACCGTATCCTCCTCTTTTTGGGAGCCGGCCCCATTGATGAGATTGCCCGAGCAACCATGAGAGAACACTCCTTTGCCTAACCACCTAGCCATCCAAAAAGGCGTTCCCACCTCTCGCCTCACTACCCTCAAGGTAGGAGGAGCAACTCCTGAACTCCTGACAGCACAATCTTCTAGAGGGCTTGGTGAAGCTCTTGAACGGCTTAGCGATTCTCCCCCTTGGTTGATGTTGGGGGCAGGGAGCAATCTCCTTATTGCTGACGAAGGCGTCCCGCCCATTCTTCGGTTGGGAGAAGCGTTTCAAGAGTCTCGAACGGAGGGGACATCCCTGATATGTGGTGGTGCCATGCGGGGTGCAACTGCTCTCCGTTTCGCTGAAAAAGCAGGGCTTTCTGGTCTGGAGCCGTTTGGAGGGATGCCTGGATCCGTTGGAGGATGGGCAGCCACGAATGCAGGTCCCGCAGGAATTGATTGCTTGGATAGGGTTGCTTGGGTTGAAGCGCGTGCCCGCACAGGAGGGAGAACGAGACGGTTTCTTCCCCATGAGATTTCCCGTGGGTATCGAACGAGTCCCTTTAGGAATGCTTGGGTCGTTGAATATGTCGCGTTTGACCTAGTCGCCGGAAAAAGAAGTGATGTCCACCAAGCGTCACGCCTTGCCCGAGACCATCGCCTTTCGTCCCAACCCACGGGACCCTCTGCTGGATGTATCTTTCGAAACCCTGAAGGAGACGCAGCCGGTAGACTTATCGACGAAGCGGGTTTCAAGGGGACTACGGTGGGTGGTGCATCCGTCTCCAACAAACACGCTAACTTTATCTTGAACTCAGGGGGGGGCACTGCCACCGAAGTCTGGCGGCTCCTCCATCAAGTTCGCCACCAAGTCCAGTCCCAGTTTGGGGTGAGATTGGGCTTAGAAGTTGAGACTTTCGGCACCTTTACCCATGCGTAATGTCGTCGTCCATACACCAGGTCGCCCCGCCACCTGTCTCCATGTTTGTCAGAATGAAAACCGGTTTAGAGTGGTGGGGACACCCCCAAGAGCTCGGTCATTCAATGTCGCACTCCGCGAGGTGGTCTCTGAAGGAATGGTAACGATCGAAACTCAAACGAGGGTGTTGCCCTTTTTCCTCAAACCGAAACCCCCCCAGTCGCAGGGGCATGGATGGGTATTGGAATCGTCGGTCGACAACATACCCATCGCCCCCAGTTCAACCCAATGGGGATATATTCGAGTGGATAGGTGGTTCCATTTACCGCAACCAGCTCCCAAACGATCCCTCCCTCGACCTTGGGTCCATGCCCTTGTGGGGGGAAGCGGACGAGCGACCCTCCATGTGGATACCAGTCCCCAAGCGACTTACCTTTCTGTATCTACCCCCGAGGGACCTTTCCCCCTCGTTCTCACCCTGCCGACCTTCAAGACGCTTTCAGATTCTCTCTCCACGCAGTTGAGCCGAAATGTTGGGAGAGGAACTCGGGGTTGTTTCCGCACGGTGGCACTCAGGAAATGGACCCAAACGGTCAAAGAGGTGTCTGCCCCCTTTGCACCGGCAGGAATTTCCTGCTGGGAACTTTCGGGGCAATCACCCGATTCGCCCGATGCCCGCGAGGAGATTGAGAGATGGGCAGGGATGGAAGTGCTTTCGGCAACGGCAAGTGAACGGTGGGCAGAGCAAAAGGGATGGTGGACCTCACCAGCAGGTGCTCCTTTTAGGCGAGCAGCGATTTTGGCGACAGATCCTCGATGGAGAGCGTGTGCCTGAGAATCTATTTGGTGATGATGCCCCTCGTCCGGGGCTCTCTCTCCACATCATCGGTGTCGGTGGTGCAGGGTGCAACACCCTCCTTCGACTCCGCCGTCACCTTAGCTCTACCGTCGTCATGACCGCCCTTGACACCAGCCAAGATTCCCTTGCTTCTTGTGGTGCGGGTATCCACACCTGTCTTCTTGCCAACAAGCGGTTTGGTGGGCGGGGCGCTGGCGATGACGCTGACGGACTAGCCTTGTTTCTTGAAAGTGAGAAATCGTTGCCCTTTGAGGCAAACCCCTTGGGGACCGATCTCATCGTTTTGGTGGGCTCTTTGGGGGGTGCTACAGGTTCGGCTACCCTTCCCTGGTTGACACAACGATTGGCTGATACCACCGACCCCACCGACGATTCCACGATTCTGCTGGGGTTCTTTATCCAACCTCTTGCTATGGAGAGTGCACTCGCCGTAGACCGTTCTGAACAGACTCTTGAATACCTTTCCCACGACCTCAACTCTTACATGGTTGTTCTGAACGATCGTCTAGCGAATACGCAACCCAAGGGGACATTCTTGGAGGATGCGTGGTATGCAGCTGATCAAACCCTCGTTCACCTACTGGATGCACTCTCACCCAAAACGACAGGAACATTAGAGATTGATCCAGGACACATCTTGTCGTTCCTTCGATTTGGCGGACAACTCCATTTTGGGACGGGGACAGGTGAAGGAGCGAAACGAGTGGAGGAATCCTTAGAGGGCGCCGTGAAAGACGGTTTCCTACGCCCTCTTCGTAGTCCACCCCACCGCGCCCTTGTCTGGGTGGATGGTCCAGGCATTACGACGGAAGAACATAAGACGATGGTGGAATCTGTGGCTGCTCGACTTTCTCCCGCTCCCGATGGTCTTACGGGATCGGTCCGCTTGGCTCAAAGACAGAAGAACGGAAAGATGACCCTTTCTCTCTTGCTGAGTCCTGAGGCAATACCCGGAGCTCGACTCCGGGGGTATCAGGAGTCCTACGCATCTTGATTTCGGATGTCGTTGCTGAAGTAGAGACCCAATCTGGGGGAAGAGGAAGCATCGTTGCCGCTGTAAAGCATAGAACCGATGAAGAGCTCTCTTGGGCTCTAGAGAATGGGATTGTTCATCTGGGCGAAAACCGCGTTCAGGAACATAAGAACCGCACCCTACTCCCCACCCAAGCTGTGTGGCATTTCATCGGACGCATCCAGACCAACAAGGCAAAGTTGATCGCTCAGGGGTTTTCTTGGGTCCATAGTCTCTTTCGGCTCAAAGAAGCAGCCGCACTGGTCAAGTCGGAGCCTCCCTATCCCTACACCTTGATTGAGGTCAACTTGGGAGAATCTTCTAAGGGAGGTCTTTCCCCAGAAGAACTTCCCGCTTTTGTGGACTCGGTGAGAGACCAATACCCCGAGCTTCCTTTGAAGGGGTTGATGGCGATGCCCCCTCCCACAAAAAACCCTGAAACAAACCGGGCATCGTTTGCCCATTTGCGCCAACTAGGGGACGCTCTTTTTGACGCACCCGTGCTCTCTATGGGAACGAGCCAAGATTGGCAGATTGCTTTGCAAGAAGGTTCCACCTTTGTTCGGTTGGGAACAGCACTCTTTGGAGACCGTAACGGATGAAGCAATCCTCATGATGCCTCTCGTTTGGCAACAAGCATTCTTGGGTTTGCTTCAAGGACTTACCGAGTTTGTACCGATTTCAAGCTCGGGGCATTTGGCGATTGCGCGTGCTTATTTGGGTATGGACCCCGAACGGAACCTTGCCACGGTCGCCATTCTTCACTTGGGGACGCTCGTCAGCCTCACTTTCTGTCGCGGTAAGGACCTTATGGAGGTCGTTGTTTCCAAGAGTCCATTCCGGAATATTGAGTTCCACGCCCTCCTCGTTACGAGTCTCACAACGGGGCTCATCTATGCGGGTTTTCGGTCTTTTTTTGACGATGCCTTTTCAACGCCCCGAATTGCGGGCGTGGGGTTGGTTTTTACGGCTTTCTTACTCGTTTATGCCGAACTTAGAAAAGCCAAAGCCCCCAGACACCTTCGTCACACGAGGTTCTTTGACTGGATCATGTTGGGGGTGCTCCAAGCCTTTGCCATCCTCCCCGGTGTTTCTAGGAGCGGTGCCACGATTGCGGGTGGGTTATTGGTAGGGCTTGACAGGAAGGAATCTGTGCGGTTTGCTTTCTTGTTGGCTTTTCCTCCCATTGTGATGGGTGCGATTCTCCATGGCAATGAGATTCTCTCATTCATCAAGAGCAATCCATTGCCTTCAGCTGTAGGTTTCCTGGTCTCACTGGTCACAGGTATCTTCGCCATCAAATTCATGTTCCAGTTCGTACCTAAACGTCGTTTGGAACCCTTTGCGCTTTACTGCCTCATTTTGGGTATCGTTGCGGCACTCAGTCGATGAGCAGTATCAAGAAGTTGCATGGCGGGGTTCTCCCCGGAGTTATCTTCTTTATCCTCCTCCACTTGACAGCGACTACGACGACTTGGCTGGGCCCCTTGGGTAGCCTCTACAAGAGTACTTGGTACCCACTCGTTGGTCCTTCTGCTCCTTTCTTGCCCTTGATCATCTTCGGAATCGTTCTCTCAGCATGGGGCGAGGATCAATCGAAATGGCGGTATGCTTTGCTCCCTTACCTTCCGCTTGCTTTGGGGAGTTTGGGATGGGGAGGAGCGATGGGCGATTGGACCGTGGACAAGCTCACCTACATCTTAGGGTCTGGAGGGGTTGAAACGATCCATTGGGGCGCTATTATCGCCATCAACTGGACTTTCTTTGGCGCGTTTTGGCGGACCCTCTTTAGTGCCACAAACGAACGCGAATCCGAAAGCAGACCCCCAACTCAAACCAAACGAAGAAGAAAACGTCAAACCGTCCCTCCGACCCTTCCTGAAAGTCAAGACTCGCCCCCCAAGAAGAGAAGGAAGAGGGTAAAGAAGAAGGTTGCTTCCTCCCCCGAATCCCCTACATCTCCTGAAACACCCCCCTATGCAATACCTCTAGAACTCTTGACCAAAGCAGAGAAAGCACCCTCTGAACCCAAGAGAGAACTGAGTGCGATTGCAGATGCGATTGTGAACACCTTGGCAGATATCGCTCAAATAGAACCTGTGTGGTTGAATACCGATGTGGGGCGAACGGTGATTCGGGTTGAACTAGAAGTGCCCCACAGCACCAACTTGGGAAAGGTGCGGGGTGCCGCCGAGAATATCGCTTTGGCTGTCTCTAGCCCGGGCAAAGTCCGCGTCATTGCCCCCGTGGTGGGGAAAGGAACGATAGCGATTGAGATTCCTCGCAAGAAGAAGAGCACACTAAGGCTAAGAGAAGTCCTTGAGTCGGAAGCTCTTTCCCACGACGACCACCCCCTAGCTTTTGTGATGGGTACGCAAGTAAGTGGGGGATTGCTTGTGGAGAACCTAGCCGAGATGCCCCACCTCTTGATTGCCGGCGCTACCCAATCAGGCAAGTCCGTCTTTGCCAATACATTCCTCCTAAACCTTATTTATCGGAATAGCCCCGACCAACTCCGTCTGATTCTCATGGATATGAAAAAGGTAGAACTTACCCTCTACAAGGATATTCCCCATCTGTTGGTCCCTATCATTACCTCCACTGAACATGCCTTGAATGCACTCGATTGGGCTTGCCGTGAGACCGACCGACGGTACGACCTATTGGGCGACTTGGGTGTAAAGAACCTCAAAGAATACAACCGTCGAGCAGAGGACCCTTTGCCCTATATCGTTGTGGTTATTGAAGAACTAAGTGCGTTGCTCAACCAGAGCAAAGGACGAGTACAGGAATACCTATCCGACCTCTCCGAGCGCAGCCGGGCAGCGGGTATCCACCTGGTGGCTACGATGCAACGCCCCGACTCAAAGAAACTTGATGGGAGTATCAAAGCCAACCTACCGGGGAAGATTAGTTTTAGATTGGGCACACGGGCAGACAGTATTACGATCTTTGGGACGAAAGGTGCTGAAGACCTCCTAGGTCGGGGCGACCTTTACTTTGATGGACCCAACCATCCGGAACTCGTTCGGTGTCAAGCGCCCTTGGTTGAAACGAAGGAGATTGACGGTGTTTTGGATTACTTGCGGGACACATTCGGCATGGCAAAGTACGATGAATCACTCTCAACTGTGGTCAAGAGTGGTGGCGGTGGTGGAGGGGGGATGAGAGAGGGGATACCTAAGAAAGACCAAGATTTCCTTGATCAGATTCGGGGTGAGATTGGAGAGATGGACAAGCTCTCCATCAGTGGTCTCCAACGCCAGTTTGGGATTGGGTATAACAAGGCAGCCCGGTTGATGATGTTTATGGAAAAACTGGGGTGGGTTTCTCAGGATCCCGATTCAAAGGCAGGGCAAAAAGGTTTTGTGGTCCACCTCTAAGTTAGGATTCCTCCTTAGGAGATGTGATATCTATGTCCCTCAAACTTCAGTTCCTAGGTCAATCCGGATTCTTGCTCAAAGGGTCAGAAACGACCCTCGTCATTGATCCCTTTTTTACGGACAATCCCAAAGCGCCCTTCCCGTTATCAGACCTTACTGATGTGGACTGGGTTTTAGCGACACATGACCACCATGATCACTGGCCTGATGTTATCCCCTTGGCAAAGGCAACGGGTGCCGGAGTTGTGGCTCAGGTTGAGTTAGCCCTTGCGGCAGGGGAAGCGGGTGTATCGAAAGTGGAGCCGATGAATATTGGTGGTGCCGTACAAGTAGGCGACACGATCGTTCACTGTGTCTACGCCCAACATACAGCCCACCTTGGCGACCCCACAGGTTTTGTGATTGAGATGGAAGGACAGACGGTATACCACGCTGGCGACACAGGATTATTTGGGGATATGGCTCTTATCGGTGCCCTTTATGCCCCCACAATCGCCCTAGTCCCTTGTGGTAATCGCTTTACGATGGGTGCCGACCACGCTGCCGAAGCTGTCCGCATGGTGGGGGCACCCATCGCTATTCCTATGCATTACGGTACATTTGACATCATTGAAGATAATGCAGATGCTTTCGTTGAAGCCGTAGGACCACAGATTACCGTTCATACCCCCGCCCCAGGCGAATGGGTAACGTTTTAGCGGGGAGTTTTGCTTATGCATCCAGAGATTTTTACGATCGGTAGTTTTACACTGAGATGGTATGGGCTTTTTATGGCCTCTGCCGTTTTCCTCGCTTTTTGGTGGACAGCTCGAACGATTCGTTCAAGAGGGGGCGGTTTAGAGCCTAAGAGCTTTGAGGATGGATTGGTTTGGGCGGTTATTTCTGGAATTGTGGGTGCCCGTTTCGTCTATGTGGCAACGAACTGGAGCGATTTTCAAGATTCAGGAGGTGAAGTTTTCGCCCTTTGGCATGGAGGTCTATCCTTTCACGGTGGCATTATTGGAGGTATCTTGGCGTTTGCCGTTTGGGGTGCCAAAAAGAAGATCCCTTTGCGTCGCCTTTTAGACCTATTAGCCCCCCCTGCTGCGTTAGGCATCATCTTGGGACGCATGGGGAATGTAATGAATGGGGATGATGCGGCTGGAAGGCTGACGGATTCACCCCTTGGGTTTACATGGCCAGAGAGTGCCACCGGGTATTCGGGAACTTGTTCCAAATGGGGGGTTTCGGTCTGGGACTGCTTGAACCAAGGGGGAGAGATCGTTCGGGGACCCGTCCATTTTTCACAACTCTATGGGATGGCAGTCGGTGCTATCCTTTTTGGAATCTTGTGGTGGGGTGGCAAGAAACTTAGGGAAGAAGGGTGGCTTTCGGGTTCTTACATCATGTGGTATTCGGTGTTGCGCTCCGTCATTGAAGAGCCCTTTAGAGATAACCCACTTTATCTGAAAGTCTGGGAAGACCCTTCTTTTGGAGGTGCGTCCTACACCCTTACCCAATTGGTCTCTTTCCCCCTTGCCCTGGTGGGTTTGTGGATGGTTTTATCTGCCAAGGGGAAAGGTCCCAGCCCTTGGACGGGCAATGTAGGCGAATGGGAAACGAAAGAAGAACTGTCCGAGCCGTCGCCTGATGGCACCTCCTGATCTTTCACCGTTAACAGATATCCTTGGTTTCCTTCTCCGTCTAACGATGGGTCTCTCGGGGCTATTGTTGATTCTTGGAGCGCTCAAAGCGGTGAAGGAAGGGATGCTGGTGCGTGGAACACCCGTCGCCAAAGAGAGATTCCGTATGGCAACGGTCGCTTTCATCTTAGCCGGATTGATTCTTTTCTGGGTTTTCTCGTAGGATAATACCCCTATGCGTTCTGTGGGTCTTGCTTCTTTTCTTATTCTAGGAATAGTCTTTACCTCTTGCCAAGGTGTGAACCTAGACCACACTCTTGTATACCTCGTCAACCGATCCCCCGATGAAGTTCTCGTTGTCGATGTAGACCTAGAGCAAGTTCAAAGACGGTTTATGGCAGGAGAGGGACTTTCAGACATCCATCTCTACCCCGAACAGGGGCTTGGGTATGTCACCAATCAACATGGCGGGACGATTGTGATTGTGGACTTGGCAAAGGGCTCTGTAAAGAGAGAACTTCAGACACCAGGCTTTCCGTTGAACTTGGCGATTGGTCCTGGTGGGAAAGAGGTTTTTTCTACGATTGCCCACCCCGATACGATGGAGGCACTGGGCGTTTCGGTTTTTGATGTGGAAACAGGCGAAAGAACGGGGTATATTGAACTGGGAAACACCGTTCATATGCTCCGTTCTAGTCCCGACCGTCATCTGATTTATGCGCTCCGGGCAAACTCTGCTAAGGTCTATATTATTGATGCTCAAACGAAAGAAGTTCTCAGAGTGCGCCAACTTTCCCATTCACCCAGTGACTTAGCTGTTAGTCCAGATGGCAAGTGGTTTGCTGTGACCCTCACTCAAGCAGATACCGTTCAGATTTATGATGCAATGGGCGAGACTCTCGCTCATTCCGTACCCGTTACAGACGCTCCTCAGAATGTGACCTTTAGTGAAGATTCCTCTTTGGTGATGGCAGCGGATATGCGCACTCGGTTTGTCCATGTTATCGATACACTGACTGGTGAAACTAGGGGAAAGATTCGGTTTGATATGGCACCCACCCATCTCTCTTTTGCTGAAGGATTGATTCTCGTTTCGGTAGACGCTCCTTTCCTCTTTGGCGCTGATCCCCTCACATTGGAGGTCACTAAGAGGATTCCACTGAACTCGCTTCCCGTTGATTTCGAGGCATTGCCTCGTGGCGCTATCATCCCGGATTCGGGTCGTTCGGTGGGACCGGGAGTCTTGGTCGCCTTTGGGGTTATTGCCTTTCTCTTCTTTAGGAATAGAGGGAAGAAAAAAGAGAAGGAAACATCAGGATGAAGCGCTCTATTCTCCTTATTGCGGGGTCCATTTTGGCAGCCTGTTCTGGTTCGCAACCCGGTCGAGCTCGCCCACCTTCAAGTGCACAGACCACCGCCAACCGGAAACCTGTCATTGAATCGTTGTCCACCATTCCCGCATTTGTTCCCGCTGGGGGTAGTGCATCGACCCGTGCTACAGCAACAGACCCCGATTTTGACCGCCTCGTTTATCAATGGAATATTCAAGGTGGGAAGATTCTCTCGGGGGGAGAAACGCCCTTGATTTCTTGGGTTGCTGATGACGATGCCGACGAAGTCGTCATTTCTGTTTCGGTAAAAGACAGGGCTCAGTTTGTAGAACGAACCGAGAAGATTACTCTTACCCACCAAGAACTTGAGATCATTATCGTTCCCCCACTTTCTGTTGAGGAAGGGGAAACCTATCTTGTTCAACTGAAAACGCGGGGTGTAGAGACTCTATCAGGTGCTTTCGTGAGGGTGTTGTTCCCCAGTTCAGCACTTCGGTTGCAATCGGTGGGCTTGATCGGTTTGTCCGCTCAAGAACAGAGTAGCTGGACCGTCTTGACAGACCTCGCAAAGCCAGGAACTTTAGATATCGCCTTGGTCTCCCACGGTAGAGAAGAGCGCGTTGGAGGTTCTCTCTTGGTTATCCGCTATGAACTCCGTGACAACGCCTTGCCCGAAGAGGGTTCAATAGGCTTTGCCACAGCCGCGAAAAACCAAGGGATTTGGGACAGTAAGGGGCAACCTCTTCAGGTTGCATACATCGATCCAAGTCAACAAGGAGAAATAAGATGAAGAAAACGATTAGCAAGAAGCCCGTACGGCCTTACAGTCAAGAGGGCGTATTCAACGAGGGAGATATCCTTTGGTTTGATGTCGTTCGAGATGAAAACGATCCTCAGAAGATTCATGAAGGTGTTTATGGCTTGGTGGTGGGCATGGACAACGAGAACGTTATCGTCTCGTTCCGTGAAATGGTTGAGGAAAACGGTTCAAAAGACCCTGGGTATTTAGAGAGACGCTTTCTTTCTCAGTCGGGGGGCTAGCCCCACCTTTTGTCCCACGCCCCTAGTGCCGCCCCACCAGGTCATTTGGCTGCGTGGTTGCGCTCGTTGGGGGCTATGCTCCATGCTGGAGTTTCGCTTCCCCTCGCTTTAGAGCAACTCCAAAGCACCTCGCCTCGAGCTTATCAAAGAGCGACCTATAGATTAGCGCAACGCGTAGGACCTAAGGGGGGGTTGGCGAATGCCCTTCTCCCCGAACACGCTCTCTTTCCGCCCTTTGTTTCCAAGTTGATTGGTGCATCAGAGTCGTCAGGACATCTCCCCCATACGCTCCGTGAACTGGCACATCACTTTGACGAAGAAGCTCGTTTCCAGAATCAAATCAAGGGCGTCATGATTTGGCCCGGTATCGTACTGGGCGGAGTTGCGGTTACAACTTTGGTCTTGGGACCCTTTGTCAATGGAATGTTCACAGAAGGTATGGAGGGGCTTGTAGATCAACCCCAAGGGTTGATTCCTGCTGGACCGGGCGGGTTTAGCCTCATCCTCTTGGGGCTCCATCTGTTATGGAAACCATTCTTGAGACGCATCCCCCCCCTCCGTGCCGTCGTAGAGGGGCTCTTGGGTATCACGCCCCTCGTGGCAGGATACCGTCGTCGTTTGGCACGCGCCCGCCTTTTGGGAACTCTCCATATGGGAATCGAAGCTGGACTACTCCTCCCCGATGCCTTGGTCTTGGCAGGAGAAGCTAGTGGCGAAAAGCGCACCCAAAGGGAATCTAGGCACGCTGCGGATGGGGTACGAACGGGACTAGACTTGATGAGCGCGATGAAGCGAATCAGGTTGATGGACCTGTTGGGTCGAGGGGCGATGTCCACTTGGGGGAAGAGTGGATCTTCTGAGGGGCTCGCATCGCTGGCCAAACTTCAACGCTCTGAAGCACGCATGGTAGCAAAGGGGATTGTGGGGGGCGTTCGCGTCCTAACCCTCTTGTTGGCTGCCGTTCTTGTGGGGATGGTGGTCACCTCGTTTTATGCGAACTATTTCAACGAGATTATGAAGATCATTGACTAACCAAAACTCCGGTGGGATACGGATATTGGGGGCAAGGGTACACAACCTCAAGAACATCTCTCTTGTGATTCCTCATAAAGCGATGACCGTCATTGCGGGGCCAAGTGGTTCGGGAAAGTCTTCACTCGCCTTTGATACTTTATGTGCTGAGGGAAGACGACTCTATCTAGATAGCCTCTCCGCATATGCCCGACAGTTCTTAGGTGAAATCCAGAAACCAGAGGTGGACAGGATTGAGGGGATTAGCCCTGCGATTGCGATTGATCAAGCACCTCTTTCTAGAAACCCTCGTAGCACGGTGGGTACAAGTACTGAGATTCTGGACCATCTTAGACTCCTCTATGGTCGTATCGCTGTGCCGTGGTGCCCCGAATGCGACTGCGAAGCCTCTGGAACAGACTTGGATAGGATTCTTGACCGTGTCTTGGCTCTGGAAAAAGACCGAAGGCTTATGGTATTGGCTCCTCTTGCTAGAGGGAAAAAAGGTGCATTTGGGAATCTCCTAGCCGCCCTAAAGACGGAAGGTTTCTCTAGGGTTAGAGCAGACAAGACCCTCTTGCGGTTGGATGAAGAAATCGTTTTGGACCCCAACAAACCCCACGACCTAGACTTGGTCGTTGATCGGATCGTGATGGGGAGTACCGACCCCATGCGCATTCGAGGCGCGTTGCGAACAGCTCTTGATCGGGGCGAAGGGAATCTCTACCTAACGAATCCTCAAGGAGAGGATGAGATTCTCTTTAGCGAATTGGCATCTTGCCCCAAGTGCCAAATGACGATTCCTCCCTTTTCGCCCCGTTTCTTCTCCTTTAATGCTCCCGAAGGCGCCTGCCCTCGCTGTAAAGGATTGGGACTGGTAGAAGCTGTTCATCGCCATAGTTTGATCAACCCAAAGAAAAGTCTGTTGCAGGGTGGATTTCGCCCTCTAAAGGAGAGGCTGTTAGATCGGTGGCACCAAGCGTCGGCACGGGGGGTGCTTGAAGCGATGGGATGCGACCCAACCACCCCCATGGGTGAACTCCCTACTAAGGTGCTTGATTTGCTCATCCATGGTTCAAAGGGAGAGAAGGTCGCCTATGTCCTGAGGAGCCGGAGGGGACGCAAATTCCATTTCAACCACCCTATCAAGGGGATTGCAGCTGCCCTGTGGAAAAAGTTATCAACGACGAAGAGTCCCGCCATCCGAACGAGGCTGAATCGGTACATTCGAGAATCAGTTTGCCCCCTTTGCACGGGCAAAAGACTAAGGGCAGAAGCACGCTCGGCGAAGTTTCAGGGTCTCTCCTTTTCGGACCTGTCTGGGTGGAGTATTACTGATCTCAATCGATGGGTAGAGGACCAACTGAGTCATCTCCCCGATAGGGAGTCTCTCGTTGCCAAACCCATTCTGACCGAAATCAAGCATCGCACTTCCTTCCTCTTAGAGGTGGGCGTGGGTTATCTCGATTTGGACCGCCTTTCAAGGACCCTATCGGGTGGCGAGGCCAAACGGATTCGATTGGCTCGACAATTGGGGGGACGGATGACGGGTGTTCTCTATGTACTTGACGAGCCCACAATAGGTCTCCATGCCGACGATGCCACACGCTTAGTTCACTCCCTAAAGGAGCTGGTTGTCTTGGGTAACACCGTCGTGGTGGTAGAACATGACCCAGCTACGATAGGGGCTGCAGATTGGTTGGTGGAAATGGGTCCAGGTGCGGGTGAACAAGGGGGAGAGGTTGTCACACAAGGTAAGCCTCAAGAGGCATTGCGACACCCTGACAGCTTGACGGGTCCTTGGGTCTTGGGCAACCCCACCCCCTCCCGAACTGCCCGAATACTCAAGAAGGGAGTCTCTATCAAGGGTGCCTCACTCCATAACCTGAAAGGAGGAGATTTCCATTTCCCCTCGGGTGGATTGGTCGTTCTTACAGGCGTATCGGGGTCTGGAAAGAGCACTCTCTTAGAGGGTGTTCTTGTCGAGGGGGCGAAAGAGATGGAGCAACTGGGCTCGCTCTCCCCTTCTCTAGCGAAAGCGATTAGAAATGTGGACCACTTTGAGAAGATACTCTTGATTGATCAGAGTCCCATCGGGCGAACACCTCGAAGCAACCCCGCAACCTATACCGACCTGTTTGGAACGATAAGGAAGCTCTTTTCTAGGGTCCCCGAGGCTCAAGCCCAAGGGTATGGACCTGGGTTCTTTAGTTTCAATGTAAAGGGAGGAAGATGCGAGTCTTGTAAGGGGAGCGGTGTCCGAGAAATTGAGATGCATTTCTTGCCCGACATCACGGTTCCTTGCCCCGTTTGTAAGGGGAATCGATATGGTCCCGAAGCGTTGGCTATCAAGTACAACGGATTAGATATCTCTGAAGTCCTGAATACCACCGTGGATGATGCCCTCACTCTGTTTGAGCACTCTCGACCCGTTAGGAGGCGATTAGAAGTCCTTGAGAAAGTCGGTCTTGGATATATGCGGTTGGGTCAGCCAGCAACGACCCTAAGTGGAGGCGAGGCCCAACGCCTGAAACTCTCCAGACATCTAGGCAAGACGAGAAAGGGGAAACAACTGATTCTGTTGGACGAACCGACCACGGGGCTTCATCCCACCGACATTGAACGGTTGTTGGCGGTCTTTGACACATTGGTTGAGGAAGGGAATAGTTTGGTGGTGATTGAACATAACTTGCAGGTGTTGGCTCATGCAGATTGGTTGTTGGAGTTGGGCCCAAGAGGAGGAGACGGTGGGGGAGAACTTGTCGCAGAGGGGGCACCCTTGGAGATTGCCAAAGAGGGTGTAGGACCTACAGGGCGCGCTTTGGAGGGATGGCTCAAGAAGTGATCAAGAGCGATTCCGCAAGAGGACTTCCCCGGCTTCCTGGTGTCTATCGGTTCTTGGACGATAAGGGTAAACCTCTGTATATTGGCAAAGCAAAAGATCTGCGTCATCGAGTATCCACTTGGCTGTCTCAACGGAAGGGAGAACCAACAAAAGCGTCTCGGATTCGCCTAGAGGCTTCGCGAGTCGCCTTTACAGTGACAGCGGATGAAGAAGCAGCATTGGTTCTAGAAGCCGCAGAGATCCGGCGCCATCGTCCTCCCCTAAACATCGCTTTGCGAGATGACAAGAGTTTTCCCTACTTGAGAGTGGTACCCGACACCTATCCCTATTTCGCTCTATCGAGAACGCCTCAAAGTCCTGGAACCCATTTGGGTCCTTTTGGGAGCGCCAAGAATGTGCGGGGAACGATTAGGCATCTCCAAAAGACATTTGGCGTTCGTCCCTGTCGCTATAACTTGGATTCGGGTCGTATCAAAGCGTGTGTCTACTACCGCATGGGGCAATGTCCTGCCCCCTGTGAAGCTCGTATTACTCCCCCAGCCTATGGTGATCTGGTAAAGGGAGCATTGGCTTTCTTGGAGGGAGATGTCTCGGAGACACTCCAACGGCTAAGATGTGACATGGTAGAGGCGGCGAAAGAACGTCAGTTTGAAGCTGCTGCTCGGTTTAGGAACAGGATTTCTGCTTTGGAGGGATTCCTGACACAGCGGAAAGGGTTAGCACCTCCTACCGTCTCTTTAGATATTATCTCGCTTGCGCGGCACAAAGTAGAGGCTTATTACGCCATTACTGCGATTCGGAAGGGGACGCCCTTCAATCCTTTGAGGTTTCCTCTCACAAATCCGTTGGGCGAGTCCGTGGAAGAGATGGTCAAACGCATTCTTCAGATTCATTATGCCAAGCGGACACCTCCAAAGACGATTCTTGTTCCTGTTCCAAAAGGGGACTGGGAGGGGCTAGAAAGGACATTACATCCGCGAAGAAAAACCCGGATTCGATCGCCCTATTTTAGGTGGGAAAAGGAACGCGTCTTGGAAGCATCTAGAGATAGTGTGATTCAACTGGATCGGTTACTGGGACGAGAGAATCGGAAAGTGGGCGAATGGGAACAGAAAGCGATGGAAGACCTAGACCGACATTTGGGATTGGGCTCATTGCCCCGCTTGATAGAGGCTTTCGATATCTCTAATCTGATGGGAAAGGAGGCAGTCGCATCCAAAGTAGCGTTTCGGGATGGTGCATACGATAAATCTCTTACGAGGAATTTCACGATGAACTGGACCGGAGGCGCTAACGACCCTGCGATGATTGCCGAGGTGATTGACAGGCGGTGCCGTGGTATTGCCGAAGGGGGAGAGGCGCCCGACCTTTTCTTGGTAGATGGGGGTAAGACACAGTGTGCCGCAGCACAAGCTGCTGTCCATTCGTGGTTCTTATCGATTCCTGTTGTGGGATTAGCGAAGCGCTTCGAGAAAGTTTACGGGGGCGACCCCATGAGTGAGATTCCTTTTGGGAAGCGCTCATCGGGGAAACACCTCCTTATGCGAGCAAGAGATGAATCCCATCGGGTAGCAAACGCCCACCACCAAAAGAGATGGGGAAAGCGTACACTAGGAAAAGACTAGGATAGAAGCGATGGTTCTTTTCTTGTTAGCTCTCGCATTGCCTCCTTTGGATGTGGAGACGACTGGGTCGGAGCTAAAGAATCCTGTCTCGATCGTCTTTGTTGGGTCGTGGGGATTTGCGGTGGAACAAGAAGGGCGCGTTATCGCTTTATGGGAAGGTAAGAAGAGAGCTGTTGTTTTGGACATCACCGACCGTGTAGCCAGTGGAGGAGAGAGAGGGCTTCTATCAATCGCTTTTGGGCCGGGGCATTACTTACATCCATCAGCCAAATGGATCTATGTGAACTATACCGACAGAAAAAGCGGAGGCGCTACAGTTGTATCAGCTTTCCCCATCAATTGGGACAGTGATCCTAGCTGCCGGGTTTTTTCGGGTCCGAAACCAGGCACAACCTGTTTGGAGGTGGACAAAGAGGGGGAAGTCGTTCTGTTGGACATTGAGCAACCCTGGGCGAACCATAATGGGGGACAAATCGCTTTTGGCCCCGATGGATTCCTCTATATAGGGATGGGTGATGGTGGGGCAGGTGGAGACCCCAAGAACAGTGGACAAGATAACGATTCCCTCCTAGGGGCGATTCTTCGTATCGACCCTACACCGTGGGAGAAACGTCCATACAAGATTCCCAAGGACAACCCCTTTGCCCATGGCGTGGGGGGGCGTACTGAGATTCTCCATTGGGGGGTAAGGAACCCTTGGCGGTTTTCATTTGACCGTGCTACGGGGGACTTGTGGATCGGTGATGTGGGTCAAAATAAATGGGAGGAGGTGGATAGGGTGCCAGCAGGCGCGGTTGGATTGGACTTGGGATGGAAAGTTCTAGAAGGTAGCCACTGCTTTGAGCCCGCATGGGGATGTAAGAAAGAAGGGAGGTTGTTACCCCTATACGAATATGACCATACTGAAGGGGCATCTATTTCTGGCGGCTTCGTTTACAGAGGAAAAGCGATTCCAGAGTTGGTGGGTTGGTACCTCTTTAGTGATTTTGCCAAAAGCTGGATTCGGGCTATTGATACTGCCCATCCCCAACGAGGTGCCGTGACGCTTGACATAGACTTTGGTGGGGGCATAGTGGGATTTGGAGAGGATGCAGAAGGGGAGATACATATCGTGACGCATTGGGGAACGATTGCGAAAATCGTCCCTCGCGGGTAAAGAGCTGTAAGATAAACTATGGAGGTCTATACATGAACAGTTGTTCGGATAAGAAAAGTTGGTTGATGCCACTCGTGGTGATGGTCGTTGCATGGCTAATCACTAGGAACGTCACAATATCTGTGGCTATTGGTGTGCTTGTGGGGTTCCTTTGCCCTTGCTGTAAAAAGAGTTGCTCCACTAATGAGAGCGAGAAAGATCCTGATGCCGGTGAAGGTGCGTGTTGCTCCACAAATTAAGAGACCGTTGTTATGGAGGATAAGCAGACTAAAAGGATGTGGAATCCCTGGGTCTTTATTGGTGTAGGGGTCGTGGTTTTTGTTTGGTCGCATAGCCCCATTTGGGTAAGCGTGGCTATGGCTATCCTCCTTTGTACAGGAGGCTCATTGCCCAAGAAAATCCCCTCGGAGTAAGTTAGGCGGGGGGTTGTGGCTCTCCCAGCCACTATGTCGGATGCTCCGGCACAGAGCCGGTCGCAAGCGTCCTTCTCTGGTCTCCGTCCCTCATGTCCACGCCCCCGCATTTGGCGGCGCGTGGAAGGGTCCCCAAACGGGAAGGGAGGGCGTAGGCGACAGATCGAACCGTCTCCCTAACGGGGTAGAGGGACAATAGATGTGGCGACGATTGGAACCGTCGCCCTAAAGTGGTGGTTGCCCTAAAGCCCTCCGTCCCTCATGTCCACGCCCCCGCATTTGGCGGCGCGTGGAAGGGTCTCCCAAACGAGATGAGGGGCTAGGGCGTGCTGGTGGTTTGGAAAGAGAGCCCCGCCTTTTCGAGGCGCTGGAGAATCGTGGTCGTTGGTAGATCCGCTTCGTGGCGAAGGACACCAGGCTTCAGTTCACCCTTCGCGGCCAATCGAACGACTTCAGCTGCCGGAAAACCGGTCGTGCGCTCCATCGCTGTTAGCCCTGTCTTTGGGTCATTCTTTTCTAGAAGCAATGCTTGCCACATCCCTCCCCTGCCACTGACCTCCGCTCTCAATACCACCAAGTCTTCGTCGGGGGTGGGCAGGTCACACCCCAACTTCTCTTCGATCGCTCCTAAGGCGTCTTCCTGCCAATCGCTGGCTAAGAACCCATCCCTAGCCCACCCTCCCACCACATCCCAATGCCCTGGCCACCGCAGTGTCTTATAGATGTAGTTGTCCAATCTGCCCAAGAAGGTCGCTGGGGCTGTGCTTACGCCACCTCGTGTTACAGCAGCCTCCAACACCCCCACGCCTGGGATCTCTACACTCTCTTTGCCCGATAAACAAGGGATTTCTACTGCCTCTCCGTCCACCAATATTGTCTCGGTGCCTCGGTACTCATTCAGCAATCCCTCTGCCGCAAAATAGAGAGCGTGGCGCCAAGGGTTGTTGGGTGCAGTTGGGGGTAATCCTCCGCAGGTAAGCGAGACAGAATGGGGGTTTTCTACATGGAGCAACCCCTCGGCAGCGAGAATCTGAGCCAAACCCGGCGCTAAACCACAATCTGGAATGATCGAAACAGCCGCATCTACCGCAGAACGATGCCGTTTATGTTGCGAAGCGACCACATCAGGATTGCCCCCCAAATCGACCAAGTGACACTCTTTCTCGATCGCCCAATCCGTAAGAGATTCACTTAATGTATAAGACGCTGCATTCACAATGACATCAGGGATGCCCACAAACCCCCAAGTCTCGGGTTGAGAAGCATCCAAAGACTGAATCTGAAGATTAACAGAAGGCACAAATTGGGGCAACCAAGTCGAGATCGCTAACAATCTTGAAGTATCGCCATCCCCTACCCACAAGTCAAAGTCGGGCGCCAAGTTTAGAGCGATAGCGCGACCTTGTCGCCCTGCCCCAAAGATTAGCACCTTAGCCATGCCACCCATCCTATGGGGAGTGGGCTTTATGAAATGAGGAGAGAATCTGTAGGGGCAAGCAATCGGTCCAAAGGCACTCCACCTTTGATTCTCGGATGGACGGAGCACACCACCCCCAAAAGGCAAGGGGGGGTTGACCCGTGCCAAATGATGAGTCTGGGGAGATGTCATGGGGGATGGTTGAACCATTAGGGTTGGTGAAGAGTAAAATGAGGGTATGACCCTTGATACCCTTATTGCCCATCCCGCCTCTACTTTGGTTCTCTATCCCTTGGTGGCTTGGATCGGTGTAGCGATCGTTCGTGCCATTCTCCATCCACGTCTGATTGCCTTTCTTCAAAAGAAGGAGGCACAGGATGCTGAAAATGTCGTTTCTCTTATTGAGAAGCCCCTCAGTTGGCTCTTGATTCTCCTTGCCCTCCGTTCGGGATGGGCATCTAGTGAATACAGTGAGGGGGAAGGTGCTGAACTGGTGGGCAAACTCCTCTTTCTTCTCATTGCGGTCTCTCTAACCCTGCTAGCTAGACATCTTCTTACATTCTTATTTGCGGCAGTTCTAGAACCGATTGCCGCCAAGACTGAAGGTGAGTTGGACGACCAGATCATCTCGGTCCTAAAAAGCAGTACGGGTTTCTTGGTTTGGATTGTGGCAGGTGTCGCCATCATCTCTGGTTTTGGCTTCGATATTATGGGGTTGGTTGCCGGATTAGGTATCGGCGGCTTAGCGTTTGCTCTAGCTGCTAAGGACACGCTCTCGCAAGCATTTAGTGGGGTCATTATTTTCCTTGATCGTCCCTTTGGAGTCGGCGATTCCATCAAAGTTGCTGGAGAAGCGGGAACGGTCAAACAGATTGGTCTTCGCTCAACGCGGCTCCGCGGTTTTGATAAGACCGAAATCATCCTCCCTAACGCAGTTATTACAGCATCAACTATTATCAATCTCAGCCGTCGAGAAGGATTTAGGCAGGCCCTTTCTCTAGGGCTTCTTTACGATACGTCTCCCGACCTGATTCGGAAAGCGAAAGAGACTCTTGAACAGATCATCGAAGGCCATCCCGATACACAAGACGAATGCTGGGTGAACTTTTTAGCCTTCGGGGATTCTTCTCTAGATTTGGAAGTGATTTACTGGATAGAACTGAACTCGGGCAAAGGGCTGAGAGATGTCCGACACGAAGTGAATCTCTCTATCTTGGAGCAGTTCAATGCGTTGGGGCTTGGTTTTGCCTTCCCCACGGTCACGCTTGACCCCCCGCCTTGTGGAGAGGATAAATGACGCCTCTTCTCTTGCTCCTTCTTGCAGCACGCCCCATTCCCCAACCTGCCGAGATTATTCGTCCCTTGTGGGATGCATTCCTTTCTGTAGAGGGACATCCCCCTACCCGCTGCTCCGATTGGGTCGGTTCACCTGCCTTGTTCATGATTCCTCAAAGTACACTGGGGCAAGCTCTGCGTTGTCGCGACCTAAAGGTAATGCCCCATTCCGGAGCAGGAGAAGGTCGGTATGGTCTATTCGTTGAAGAGGGGGTTGTCTTCCTCTATGGACCAGACGCCCTCTTGGCGGAGCGACCTATTGCTACCCGCAACTCGCCTGTTGCTTTGGGAGCTGCTTTTGCTCGCTTCTTAGGCTCTATCCGTTCTTCTTGGAGCCACCAATCTGATAATTCTCCCGAGTGGGGCGATCTCCAAAGGTATGGCGGCAACCTACTCGATCTGAGCATCTCGCATTCCCTGTGGGGTGGCTCACTAAAGGATCACACTCTTCCTGGAGATCTCTCCCGTGCACTCTCTCGTCTCAAAGTGCATCAGGAGGGTTGGGTCGTTGATCTTGCCTCTGGCTGGCTTTACGAAGTGACGATTACCGACGATGGGGCTGTCCTTTCTCCCTACCCGTTTGTCTAGCTTGTGTCTCTTTCTCGCTTCTTCTCGCCTTTGCCTCCTGCACTCTTTGAATTAGAAGGTGTTTGGGTTGTGGGTGGAGCTGTGCGAGACGCCCTCTTACTTATTGAGGGCACTCTACAGAAAGATGGTTCTTGGGAATATGACCTAGTTTCTAGAGAAGAAGATTGGGAGAAAGCGAAGGAGATACTGACAGCTTCTTTTGGAAAAGGATACGAAGTCAAAGACCGGTTTTTGACCACGAGATATACGGGTAAGAATGGCGTTCTTGTAGATATCACAGTAGCACAAGGAAGCGTAGAAGAAGATCTCAAACGTCGGGATTATTCGGTGAATGCTCTTCTGTGGCGTCCCCCTACAAAGGGTGGCAACGGTCTCTTTGACCCTCTCAGTTTTGCTTCTGATGTGCTGGATAAGAGACTCGTTCCTATCCATCATGATTCCCTTTCAAATGACCCTTTGAGAGTCCTTAGAGGACTGCGCCTTATCGCCACACATGACCTGACGGCGACACCAGAGATTTGGGATGCCTTCCGCCACGAATCACCCAACCTTGGGGTTACTTCTGGAGAGAGGATTCGGCATGAAATGGCTAAGGGATTCTCCGCTTCACCCAGCTTTGGTCGCCATTCGGG
>JACKQG010001638.1_pt1 | contig 30501 bp, 28 predicted proteins | sample 8237621 | NCBI WGS metagenome assembly JACKQG01 (sample SAMN15677084, study PRJNA649215) | marine metagenome | biome: marine; feature: Black Sea; material: saline water; isolation source: suspended particulate matter (SPM) from the Black Sea western gyre | collected 2013-06-09/2013-06-10 | depth... | reverse complement strand
AAGATTTATCTACCAAAAACTTATGTGTCAGAAAAAAAGGAAATTCCTATGCAATTAAATTAAATAGAAAAGGTTTTTCTTTATGCATCCCGAACTTCCTCTCTTGCATTTTAACCCTTCGCAAAGCTTATCAGACATTCCTTAGGCACTTAATTTTAATATCCTTACATCTTTTGGCAAAATATTTTCATCTATAGCTATAAAGCCTTTATTAATAAATGTTCACACCATTTAAATTTTAGCACAACTTTTTTGATGTTTTATTTTTCGATCTTTCTCAGTGCTCTCAGTGTTCTCAGTGGTAAATTCTTTTTGGTTTCGGTTTAGCCGAGTTAGGTAAGGTTAAAAACCAAAAACCTTCCGAATGGTCATAAACCTCTGGAATGGTCACGACAAGTTAATAAATATTTGTGGCTCATATCATATAAGTTTATTAGATTTAAGTCAAGGGATTATTTTTTTAAGGGTTTTATTAATCAAGGCGACCAAATCCGCTAACTCAAAGGGTTTAAAAATTATATTGTGTAGACCATCTTTTTTTGCTTTAACTAAAACATGATTTGGGTCATATCCAAATCCAGTCATCATAATGATTGGTAAGTTATCATCAAAATTTCTTATTTGAGAATATAATTCATATCCATCCATATCCGGCATTGCAATATCACATAAAACAACATCTATTTTTTCTTCTCGTGTTTTTTGTAAAGCATCAAAGCCATTATCAACAGTTATGACATTGAACTGTTTTTTGGATAACACATAAGTAAGATAATTTAAAGTATCTTTCTCGTCATCTACAATAAGAATTGTAGGTCTCATAACAATGTCTTGGAAGTAATTTTTTGAAATGCTTGTAAATATCTTTGTCTTGTCTTGTTAATAATATTTTTTGGAAGCTGCAGAATGTCAGAGTTAGGAGCAATTTTTTTAACTTTATCTATTCCACTCTTGAGAAGATAGTCACGAACAAATTGCTTGTCATAATTTTTTTGTGAAATTCCTTTTTTATATGTATAAGCATCCCAGAATCGCGAAGAATCAGGTGTTAAAAGTTCATCAATTAATAAGAGCTTACCATCAATTAAACCAAACTCAAATTTCGTATCAGCAAGAATTATCCCTTTTCTGATAAGAAGGTTGTGTCCATAGTTATAAATTTTTATACTTGTTTCTTTGATTTTGTTTGATAATTCAAGACCGATTGTGTTTTTCAATTTTGAAAATTTTATATTTTCATCATGACCTTTTTCAGATTTAGTTGATGGAGTAAAAATTGGTTCGGAAAGTTTTTCAGATTCTTTAAGATTTGAAGGTAAATCTATACCACATATTTTTCCATTTTGTTTATAATCCTTCCATCCAGAACCGGAGATATAACCCCGAACAATGCATTCAAATGCAATTTTTTCAGCTTTTTTTACTAACATTGAACGCAAATTTAATTCTTCTTTGAATGAATGAAAAGCCGCTGGAAACTCTGAGACATTGTCAGTAATAAAATGGTTTTCAATAATGTTTTTTGTTTTTGTAAACCAGAATTTTGAAATTTGTGTTAATATCTTTCCCTTGTCTGGAATAAAACATGGTAGAATATAATCAAATGCAGATATTCTATCTGAAGCAACTATAAGTAGTTTATCTCCTAAATCGTAAATATCTCTAACTTTACCTTGTTTTAAGGGAAATAATTTTTGAAGTTCAGGCATTAGTTCCAAAACTTAAATATTTGAAAATATGCAACAATCATTTATTTTTTAATTTGATATGAATGAGTTATTAGGACTGTTTTCCTGAGCATAGCAGTAATTTCACAATAATGATTGTGAGACAGATTAATAGCTTTTTTAAATTTTTCTTCATCAAAATTACCAGAAATGTTATAATTAATATGAATTGATGTGAAGACTTTTGGATATTTGTCAGAAAGTTCAGCTTCAGCAGAAACAGAAAAATCTTTGAATTCTACTCGCATCTTTTTTAGAAGTGAAACAACATACATTGCAGTGCAACCAATGAGTCCCATTAATAAAAGTTCTTTTGGTCGTGTTCCCTGGTCAAGACTTAACTTTTTATCAGCATCAATAATGATACTATGGTTAGAGTCTGAAACTGCAGAGAATTGTAAATTATCAATATACTTAACTTTTGCGTTCATTTTCTTTGGTTAATTAATTACTACTTAAAAAATTTTTTGTCAAATTTTATAAAAAATATTTTGTATTTTTTGTCATATTTTAATTTATTATAGATAATTGAAAATAATAAAATTAAATAAATTACGGTTTTTCTTGACATAAAAAAATCTTACTATAAAAATAACAATTGTTGGAAGTCGTTCTAATCAAAATTAAGAAACCTTTCTGAAACTGGTTTGGAATGTTCTATACCAACAGTATTAATACAAAGGAGGTTTCTGTCTAATGGCAAAAACTGAAACAGGTACTGTCAAGTGGTTCAATTCTTCAAAAGGTTTTGGCTTTATTGAACGCGATAATGGTGAAGATGTTTTTGTTCACTATTCTTCACTTAAGGGCGATGGCTATAAAACTTTAAATGAAGGAGACAAAGTAAGCTTCGCTGTTGTTCAAGGGAGTAAAGGCCCTCAAGCACAGGATGTAGTAAAAGTATAACTTGAACAGATACTAAGTATGAAAGGTGCGGTGTGCATTCATTTGTGTACCGCACTTTTTGATTTTACATAATATTGTGTGAAATATCAAAAAACCTCGGAAACAATATCACAAATATCTGCAAAACAATATTGGTATAAATCCCAGCTACAATATCATCAGCAATTACTCCCCAGCCGTGTGGTAAAGATTGAATTTGGTAAATTGGAGGTGGTTTGGCAACATCAAAAACTCTAAAAAGCACAAAAGCATAAATTGCAATCATCAGGGAATGGGGGAGAAAAAGAATTGCAACACAATAGCCAATCACTTCATCAATTACAATTTTATGGCTATCTTTTCCCATGTCCTTTTCTGCACTTTTAATAATTGGCACAAAGATAATACTAATCACAACTATAATAAATAAAAATAAAATGTTTTCTGTTATTGTAAATTCAGGCAAGAAAAAATAATAACAAACTGCAGTTATTGCACTGGTAAGTGTGCCTGAAGCTATAGGAAAATATCCTAAGAAAAATACAGAGACCAGAAGATTTCGTATGAATTTATTCAATCTTTAACTCTTTCTATATCTGCACCAAGTTTAGCAAGTTTCTCTTCTAATCTTTCATAACCTCTATCCAAATGATATACTCTTGAAATTTCAGTTTTACCATTAGAAGCCAATGCGGCAATAATAAGCGCAGCAGCAGCCCTGATATCTGATGCGATTAAGGGTGCTCCTGTAAGCTTGTTTCCTCCTTTTATTATAATTTGGTTTCCGTTTAATTTGATATCAGCACCCAATCTTTGAAGTTCGCTAATATACATAACTCTATCAGAAAATATATTTTCATAAATAATACTTTTACCTTTGATGGTAGAAAGCAATGCTGCAAAAGGTGGCTGTAGGTCAGTTGGAAACCCTGGATATGGATTTGTAGAAATTTCTACTGGCTTTTTTTCTCCTTTATCTGTGATTGAGATTGTATCCTTACTAATTTGTAAAGAAAAGCCAATTTCTTTTATCTTATCCAGCACAAAACCAAGATGGACTGGAGAGCAGTTTTTGATTGTGATATTTCCATTAGTGATTGCAGCAGAAAGCAGAAAAGTAGCGGTTTCAATGCGGTCCGAAATAAGCGTTGTATCTATAGAATGAAGGGTTTTTACACCCTGTATAGTTAGAACTTCTGTTCCAATACCTTTAATTTTGGCACCCATTTTATTTAAAAAATGAGCAAGAGAGGTTATTTCAGGTTCGCAAGAAGCATTTTCTATTGTTGTAATTCCTTGCGCCAATACAGAAGCCATTAATATATTTGCAGTAGCACCAACACTCTTTTTTTCGAAAAATATCTTACCACCTTTAAGCTTGTCTGTATATGCATAGATATAGCCGTGCTTGATTTCAATAGTTGTTCCTAATTTTTGTAAACCCTCCAGATGCAGATTGATTGGTCTTGCACCAAGAGCACATCCACCAGGGAATGAAACCTTTGCTTTTCCAAATCTTGCAAGCAGTGGACCTAACACATAAATAGATGCGCGCATAGTTTTTACTAAGTCGTAAGGAGCTTCATAACGAGAAAATCCTTTATTGATGATTGTTAATTCGTTTTTGTTAAATACTACCTCTGCTCCAATTATACGAAGCAACTTAATCATGGTTTGAATATCTGTTATGTCAGGGACATTTCGTAAAATATACTTGCCTTCTGCAAGAATTGATGCAGCCATTATCGGCAAACCGGCATTTTTTGAACCGCTTGAAAAAATTGTTCCTGTAAGTTTTTTTCCGCCACGAACAATTATTTTATCCATAATTTGTCTCATTTCATACTATTTCATTCCTAACGCAAGAACTCTATAAAAATCATTATAATCCTTTATGATGTCAATAATTTTGAAATTAAAAGCCTTGATATCTTTTTCCAAATTATTCTTTTGTGTAGCACTGATTTCAAAGAATAATCTTCCATCTTCGTTTAAATACTTTTCAGCTTCTTGTAAGATTTTGTGATAATATTTTAAACCCTTTTTTCCGCCCAGCAATGCTGATTTTGGTTCAAAGTATTTCACTTCATCTTGAAGATTGTTTAACTCATTTTCAGAAATATAGGGTGGATTGGAGATAATGATATCAAATTTCCCAGATATATTTTCAAATAGGTTTGATTTTTTTATTTTAATATTTTGAGTTTTATGTAGTTCAGAATTCTTTTTGGCATTTTCTAAAGCAGTTTCTGAAATATCTATTGCTAAAAAATGAATTTTAATTTCCTTACTTATAAAGTATTTGCTGATTGAGATGGGAATAATGCCAGTACCTGTTCCAATGTCTAAGATATTCCAGTTATTCTTATTGGTTTGCTTAATATATGAAATCACAGAATCAACTAAAATTTCAGTTTCAGGTCTGGGAATCATAACTCCTGCATTAACCAGAAATTTGTATCCATAAAATTCTGATTCTCCTAATAGGTATTGAAGAGGATAGTGAGTAGCACGCTTTTTAAGCAGTTTTCTAATTTTTTCTCTCTCTATAGGATTTAAAGGTTTATCAAACTTAAGATACAATTCCATCCGCGAACAGTTAAGAACTTTTGCAATTATCATTTCCGCATTCAATTGAGGAGATTGTATATTTTTAGTTTCAAAATAGCGAGTAGTCCATAAAAGAACATCTTTAATTGTCCAGATTTTATGAGTATTTTGATTTTTCATAAGAGACTTTAAGTATCAATAGAAATTTTATTTTATTTCTATCTCTATTAATATTTTCTATTGGGAAAAATTGAGGATCAAACGCATAATGCACCAGACTATAAAATCTTTTGTTAATCATTTTACCACCTTTACCATCTTTTCAATATTATCAAACCAGTATTGTGTATAATTTGAGGGAACTCTTGAAATATCATCAGTTCTGAATTTTAGATCTATTTTTACTTTAAAACTATTATGATCAAAAAATCTTTTATCCCCATTTTCTTCAAATAATTCCTTAAAACCATTATCAATTTTATATGTCCATCCACTTATGTGCTCTATACCTTTAGGGTCAACAAATACAATAAAGTAATTATCTTCTTTCTTTAACCAGAAAATAAAATCTGGATAGAAATCGCTAATCATATTTGAATTAGGATTATAATATGGGATATAAACTTCATCTAGACTTTCGTCTAATTTACTAAAAAACCACCAATCAAAATCTTTAAATTTGTTATTACTTTGTGCCAAATAATCAACTAAATCTTCAATGAATTTTGTCTCGCTTTTAGTTTTAATTATATGTTTTATATAATCAACTTTCTCATCCTTAGATAGAACAATCGGAATGTAATAATGATTGGCAATAAATTTTATAATAATTTTCTTATGGTCGCTTTCAAAATCTTCTTCATCTTTTAGATTCTTTGCCATTTCAGTATATTCTTTAGGTTGTATTTTACCATACAATTCTTGTAATTCTTTTACTTGAATTGGATAATTTTTTACTCTCTCAATTTTCTTTTGTATCTCGTTAATCTCTTTAAAATTAACCTTAATATTCTTGAAATGTCTTATTTCCTCAGTCAATTCCTTTAAATTCTTAAACTCTTGGGGAACAATACTGAAATAATCAAATATCCGTTGAATCAATAAATCTAGATTTTTAAAATTCTTTTCTCCATACTTATAATTATCAGGAATATTTAAACTATCTTTTAAGATTTTAACCTTTTCTGGTTCTGTATTATACAACATTAGTAAGATTCTATCATCTGATATAAACTTAATAAATTTGTTAAGAACCTTAAAATCCTCTTTAGACATTTCAAATTTTTGTAATTTTTTATTTTTTATAAGAGGGTTAACAGCTAATTTATATGTTGGAATCAGCAATGTATGTTTTTTTGCCTCTTTGTTTATATCAAAAATTGTAAGTTGTTTTTCATTCTCTTTTTTACTTTCTTTTTTAAGTTCTCCAATTACGAATTCTAAAGCTTTTCTATTTGTACCGAATATGAATAATGTTTCTATTGATTGCACTTTATCTTTAATCTTGTTGAATAAATCCTCGTTAATTTCTTTATTTATCTGATTGAACAATTTAAATAGTCTTTTCCTTTTATCCTTTATTGGTTCAATTCTCACTCCTCTTCCAACGGATTGAAGTATAAATTTTTTTGCATCTGTTCCTATACCAATATTAATATAATTAATCAAATTTGGTCTATTGGAATCCCATCCTTCATAAAAGCCACGAGAACCCATTAAAATATTGATTTCAGAATCTTCTCTATTCAAATTCTCAAAATAACTTTCATCTTCAAATCTTTCCTGAATTTCATATCCAATAAGTTCCTCTTTAAGCCATCCAGAAATATCGCCAATTTTTATCAAAGCAAAAGGACTATTACATGTTTTTAACTTAAAAGCCAATTCTTTCCTATTTGATGGTCTTCTCAAAATTTCAATCTCTCCGCTTGTTTCAGCATTAAACACATAATTTAAAATATCAGTTTTGCTAATGCCTTTAAAAATCTGTTCATTTATTTTTATTTTCGAACCATCTTCAAACATAAATTCAGGTTCATGTTTTAATTCATCCCAGAGTTCATTTATTGAAGTTTTAAAAATATCTTTTTCTATTTCTGCTTTTCCAATTTTTTCAAGCTCTCTAAAAAATAGCTTTAAATCCGCATCTTCAGTATTTACAGAATTAACCAAAGTTAGAAGCAATGGTTTATGGTATAAATTAGAACGGATTTCCTTTATATCTTTGTAGAATTTTTTCACATAAGTCAAAAAAATTAATGATTTCAGTACTATTTTCTGTTTCTCCTCACCAGTATAGTCTTCATCATCTCTAAATGCTCTTATCTCTTGTTTCAAAATACTGATATGTTTTCCGTAACCTGCATTAATAAAGCTTGAAAGGTTAAACTCAAAAGCACAGGTAATTACATCCCTTGGGTCAATAAAAGTTGCTGATGAGTTAAACAAGAAACCATTTCTTGAGAGGATAGAATAAATATGTTGTCTTTTTGCTTCTTCTCTATCTCCTTTGTGTGCCTCATCAAGAAAGATATACCATTTCCCATCATTATCATAATTCTTAAAATCAATAATCTTCACTTTTTGTTCATCGCTCAGATTATCGGAACGGTAATAAAATATAGGAGTTCCAAACAACATCCTTTGCCTTTTAATCTCTTGATATTCTTTTAATTCTTTTAAAATTATCTTCTCCTCATTTGCACGGTTAAATTCATCAACCATCTTTTTGAATTGCTCTATTAAATCATCTCTATGAGTTAAAATCAAAATATCATAAGAAGGAATTTCTTTTCTTTTTATTAGTTCAGCTAAAATTTCAATAAGTTTGATAATAACAAGAGTTTTACCACTTCCAGTTGCCATCCAAAAGCACATACGATTTATAAAATATTCATAAGAGATTTTTTTATCTTCATAAGTATAATACTCTGTAAGAAGATTGAAAATATTTCTTTTTCTCTTATCTAATCTAATATCAAGATTTTCATACAATCCATTGTCTTTATACCAATTAAAAAACTTCTTTTTTCTTTCTTGATTTAATTCTAATGTTTCATTCTCTTGATAATTTACTAAATCCTCAAAATATTTCCATATAACTTTTATAGCATTTTTTACTGCTTCTATTTGATAATCCCAGAGCTTTTTACCTTTTGAAAAACTTTCTAAATCAAACGAATTCCAGTTATAAGGTAAATCCTCAAACCTTAAATCTTCAATTATGTCTCGTAAAAACATTCTTGCCATATTAATTTTTACCTTTTTCTAAAATATCTTTCATTTGTTCTTTTAATTCTGGGAGTTCTTGCTCAATAATACGCCAAACAATTGCTAAACTTATACCAAAGTATACATGAGCGATTCTATTTCTAAGACCGACCATTCCTCTCCAATCTACATCCTGATATTGATTTTTTACTCTATCAGGTATATTATTTGATGCTTCCCCAATTATCTCAAAGTTTCTGACTACAGCATCTATTGTTTTCCTATCACTCTTAAAATCCTTAAAATTCATATTTGCAACATATTCTTCAACCAATCCAATTGATTCTAAGATATCTTCAATAAATAGTTTCCATTCTCTCTTAGACATAGGTCAAATCCTCCATTATGTATTTTCGTCTATTAGGTTTAATTGCATCTGGAGTTATTAAATCAACCTTGGCTTTTAATATTTCTTCTAAAAAGTCTGCAAGATGAATAAAAAGAAAACCTACAGATTCATTAAACTCCACCAAAATATCAATATCACTTTTCTCATTTTGTTCATCTCTTACATAGGAACCAAATAGAGCTATCCTTCTTACTTTAAATTTTTCCTCTAATTCCATTCTATGTTCTCTTATAATTCCTTTTACTTCTTCAATCTTTTTCATTTTATCACCACCATATTATATGTATTTCATTTAATCTTATTTTCTTTCTTCAGTACTTGAAATTGTACAAAGTACTTTAAGATATTCATCTCTATAGGAGTATTTAAACTCTATGATTTGGGATTCAGCTAACTTTAAATCCATATTTTTCTCTTGCTTTTTAAATAAGTAATATAATGATTTTACCACCTCCATCCTTCTTTCCTGAACATATCAAAAATATTTATACAAGTTACACCAAAATCTTTTGCTACAAAAGGTATTTTTATCTTATTTCCTTTCAGTTTTTCCTCTGTAACAACTATTTTTTGAGAAGGAAGAAATGTCTGTTGTGGTTCTTTTTCTAATGCGAAAGCAATAATAAAGGGGTCTGCTTCTACCGAACCATTGACATCAACCAGAGAGGGAAATTTCTTTAAAATCTGCTGAACTAACTTGGTTTGCTGTGGGGTAACATCTTTAAATATATTTTTATGTTTCTCAGCCCACTTTAATATTTCATCCTCCTTACCTTCATACTTTCTTAATTCCTCTAAAACATATCTATGAGAAATAAGTCTACCATTTTTTACGATATTTTCAATATCTGACCACATACCTACATATATGTCTGGTGGAAAGTTTTCTGGTTTTATTCCAATTAACGATGAAGTATCAATTATGTAGATATGTTCACCCATTTTATCTTTCTATTTCAGATAGTAATTTATCAAACTGTTTATGTTTTATTGATAAGTAATCCAGCACATCGCAAGTTGTTATAAATCCTTTTTCAAGATTTGTAGTAACAAGAGAAATTGTTCTCCATCCTTTCTGACTAATACATTTCTTATATGGCGGTAGTCCACCTTTCCGTTTTACTGTAGGTGTCCCTCTTAATTCATTTAAAATTTGTTCGTATTCCACTTTTGTGATGTAATTAAATTTCTTCATATTATAAAGAAGCATACCCTTACTTACCTTATAGTTTACTGATAATTTATGTAGAGTGTCCCATTGAGTTAGAGAACCTCTGTACTGCTTAAACATCTTCATGGCTATGGGAGTAGGAAGCAAAAATAAAGATGCAAAATCATTACACCATTTTTCAATCTTATCTGTTGTATAAGTAAGTAAAGAATTTTCAGGCATATCAATTCCAGATTCGCCCAAAAGAATATGAGCAAACTCATGTAGTAAGGTAAATATCCTTGCCTCTATTATTTCATCCTTTGAATTTATAACAATTACTGGAGGGATATCATCTGTTAATACAAAACCTCTTGCATCCTCTATTGGCATTGGGAGTTGAAAAACAAGAATGTTCATATCCTCAATAAGTTTTCTTAAAGTATTGAATGCAAAATATGAAGATTTCCAGTTTTTTTGGACTTCTTCTGTAATTTGAAATTTATTTCTGTATGACTCAGCAATTTCTTTAGGATTGTCTGATAATTTTAAAAAAGAAATTTTAGGCTCAAAATCTTGGTTTAAATTTTCTCCAAGTTCTTTTACAATTCCTTGTAATCTCCTCGCAATTCTAATGGCTAAAATTGTCTTCTTATCAAACTTATTTTTTCTATTCTCTGGAAGAGTCCTATGATCCTTGGGTAAAGGTTTCTCTTCAGGAGGATTAGGTAACAGAAAAACTGCAACAGGTCTTTTTAAATACTTGGATAGATTCTCAAGTTGTCTAAATGTTGGGTATTTTTCTCCTTTAATCCATTTTTTGATAGTATTCTCACTCGCTATTGATTTTTGACTTAAATCATTTATACTCCAGCCAGAGGTGTTAATCACCCATTTTATAATTTGGGGATTGACTTCTACTTCAAAAGATTTTTTTTTCATTTTGCTCACCACCATATCAAAAGTTTAATAAGTTTATAATCTAAATCCTTCAGGTCAATTTTTTCTCCGTTTTCTCCGCCAGGGGCGGATCCACCTTCGGCGGAAAACTCTACTTCATCAGCGGTAATTTTCTTTATCCACTTTCCAAGCAGATTTGAAAGAGTTTCAGGAATGTCTATATTTTTGTAAAGTTTTGATAAATCCACCTTTACTTTATTATCTTTATAATCTATCTTTAGAGCTTCAAGCATTTTTAAATCCCGCATAAACACATATTGATTGTATGGGTCTTCATAAGGATTTTCAAATAGATCTGAATCTTCGTATTTTACTTTTCTTAAAGTGTCTTCGTATTGTTCAAGTTCATAGTATTTGAAGAAACCGCCTGCATTGTTTTTGTTGTATTTCTCTTTAACATCCTTTTCTTTTGAAATTCCGCTTTTATCATAAGCCAAAACCTTTTTCATTCTCGGCAAAATCACTGTGTAAAAATGCTCTCCCATCTCCACTCCAATCCATTTTCTACAAAGTTTATGTGCTACTGCTGTTGTTGTGCCACTACCGAGGAAAAAGTCTAAAATTAAATCAGAGTTGCTGGAGGAAGTTTGAATAGTTCTTTTAAGAACTTTTTCATGGTTTTCTGTAGAAAATTTCCACTTTGGAGGAGAAACATATCCAGGAATATCAGTCCAATTAGTTCCTACAGTTTTTTTATCAATTAAAATTTTAAGTTTGCTATTTTCAATTTTTAATCTTCTATTTTTGTACACTTCCTGAGCAATTTTATTACCTACTGCCCAACTATATCCGTCTGGAGGATTAAAAACTTTATTTTCTATAATTATTGGTTTCCCTGTAGGTCCTCCTCTATTGTATTTAATCATAACTGGCATCCATTGAGGTTTTCTATCCTCCCATAACTGATTAAAAAGTAATTTTTCTGGTTCTTTTGCATAATAAATCAAAGATTCTGTCTCAACTTCCATGTTTTTAGTTTCTCTTTTTGGCAACCCTGAAGTTCTTTTTAGAAACATCTCATTCCTATAATTCTCCTCTCCAAAAACCTCGTTCATCAGCATTCTTACATACATATTACCATTGTAATCACATCGGACAAAAATACTTCCCTTAGAATTTAAGGTATCCTTTGCCAATTGTAATCTATTTTCAAGTAAAGTAATCCAACTTGCATCTTTATAATTTACACTATAATAGAAGTCAGCATTTTTTCCTAAATTAAATGGTGGGTCAATATAAATCGTCTGAACTCTCTCCTTAAACTTCGGCAAAATCGTATTCAATGCTTGATAGTTTTCACTCTTTATAAGCCAGCCATCCAAAGCATTGTCTAAACCTGTGGTGAGCGAAGCTGAACCATCATAAAACAATCCTAAAATCTCAAGTTCCAAATCCTTGAAATATTTTGTGTCAATTGGAAGATGTTGATGCTTCTTATTTAAGTGTTTGCCTGTTAAATCATTTTCAATGACTTTGCTTTTATCAAAACCATCATCAACAATTCCTAAATCTTTCCACTCTTTAATCTGTTCATTAAAATTTAAATGATTTAAAATCTTTTCTACTAATTCAATTTTTTTATTAGCAATTCTATCAAGTGTTATCACATAGTTAGAATTCAAAACAAATTTTGGCTTGTTCCAAATTTTTACAAGCTCATCTTCAAATTGAGAGATAAAATTAATAATATTGAAAGCAGTATTTTTTAATACTTGAAGTTGCTTTATTCTTATTTCTGTCCATTCACTCCCGCCCCGTGAGATGGTTCCTATCTCATGGGGTGAACCGGTAAATATATACTGATAGAGCCAGATATCAAACTGTTCTTTTAGAAATTCTTTTGCATTCTTGTTTATGAAATAATCAACTTCATTTTGTTTTTCAAAAACTCTAAATGCATTCAATAGAATATCTTCATTGATTTCTATATTCTCTTTTTTTAATGCTCTTAAAATATCAATAATTTTTGTTTTTTTACCTCTTTCAGAATAATAGACATTAAAAACAATTACATTATCACCCCTTTTTTTCTTAAATACATAAATAATTTGCCTTTTTTCATTTGCCCTTTTATGCTCTAGTGTGGATACATCAAAGAAAAATTTATATCCATCTATATCAACCTCAAGATTCTTAAACAGCCTGTCAGTCTTAATATAATAAAGCATGTGCGTTTTCCAGAATAGCATTACATCTTTATCATCAGTATATACTTTCTCATAAATATTTTGATGAATTGGTGTATGTCTAAAATAAATTGAGCCACTTTCAGAAAAATATCTATTAAAGAATGTATAAAGTTTATCAAAAAGTTCTTCCTTAAAGTCATGGAATGGTTCTAATGCTTTTGCTATATTATTTTGAAGTTTAGGGAAAACACCTTTTTCGTAATATCTTGATTTAATTCTCATTAAATTAATAAATCCAGATTCTCCTTCAACTTTTGCACCAACAAAGATGTCTTTCAAAGCATTGTAGAATTTTTGTTCTTTTGTCATTTTTTTACCTCTATTTCATAAAAAAATAGTCATAACTTTTCTTTAATCTCAGCTAGAAATTTCATTGCTTTCAAAGGTGTAAGATTATCTATATCTATATTTTTTAATTCATTTAAGATTACTCTTTCTTTATTTGTTTTTTGGGAAAGGAAATCATAAAAATCGGTTTGTGTTGCAGAACTCTTTTTTCTTTTAGTTTTTTCAAATATACTTGTTTCACTGAACTCATTTTTTTCTAAATTATTCAGTATCTCTTTTGCCCTTGAGATTACTTTATCAGGTATTCCTGCAAGTTTTGCAACCTGAATTCCATAGCTCTGGTCAGCACTTCCTGGAACAACTTTTCGTAAGAAGATTACCTTATCTTTCCATTCTTTTACTGTAATATTATAATTTTTTACTGCATGAAAAATCTCTGCTAACTCGGTTAGTTCGTGATAATGTGTGGCAAAAAGAGTTTTGGGAGAAATTGTCTTATTTTCATGTAGATATTCAACCACTGCCCAGGCAATGCTTAGTCCATCAAATGTGCTTGTCCCACGCCCAATCTCATCTAATAGCACAAGACTTCTTGGGGTGGCATTATGTAAGATATTTGCAGTTTCTATCATTTCAACGAGAAAAGTGCTTTGGCCCAAAGCAAGATTATCAGATGCCCCTACTCTTGTAAAGATTTTATCAACTATTCCAATTGTTGCTGAAGATGCTGGAACAAAAGAACCGATTTGAGCCATTATGACAATAAGTCCAACCTGCCTAAGAAAAGTAGATTTCCCTGCCATATTCGGTCCTGTTATTAGTAAAATTCTCTCTGATTTGTTATTTAAATATGTATCATTGGGGATGAAAGTTTCAGATGATATAAGTTTCTCTATTACAGGATGTCTTCCATCCTTGATTTCTATTTTTAGTTCATTTGTTATTTCAGGTCTTATATAGTTATTGTGATATGCAATCTGTGAGAAGTTTGTAAGCACATCCAGAATTGAGATTACATAGGAAAATTTTTGCATTCTTGGAATGAACTTTGTAAGTTTTTTTCTGATTTCAATATATATAGAATATTCCAGTTGTTTTATTCGTTCTTCAGCACCTAAAACCTGGCTTTCATATTCCTTTAATTCAGGAGTAATAAATCTTTCTGCATTTACCAGGGTTTGCTTTCTGGTATAATCGTCAGGGACTTTATTAAGATATGATTTTGTAACTTCAATATAATATCCAAACACATTATTGAATTTGACTTTTAATTTTGGAATTCCGGTTCGTTTAATTTCCTTATCTTGCAGTTTTGCAATCCATTTTTTCCCCTCTTTACTGGTTTTTCTCAGATTATCCAATTCTTCATTATATCCATCTTTTATGATTCCGCCATCCTGGATGGTAAGTGGCGCCTCTTCTATTAAGGCATTTTCAATTATTAAAATTACTTCATCAAAACTTTGAATAGAGCTAAACAGGTCTTTAAGAATCTTTGACTCACAATCCTTGATTAAATCAGCAATTGGTTTGGCAAGATGAAGATAATTTTTCAAAGCAATCAGGTCTCTCGGATATGCCTTTTCTGTTCCAACTTTGCTTATGATTCTTTCAATGTCTCCAATATCTTTTAGAATTTCAATCAGTGAATTTCTGATATAAGATTTTTCAATAAATTCATAAACAGCATCTAAACGGTTATCTATTTCTGCTTTATCAATTAAAGGATTTAATATCCAATGAAAAAGTAATCTATTGCCCATTGGGGTTTTTGTATAATCAATTATATCAACAAGAGTCCCTTTTCGCTCCCGTGTTTTTATAGATTCTATCAGTTCCAAATTGTGTCGGGAAATTGAATCAACCTGCATAAACTGATTAGCTTCATAATATTTGAGATTTGTAATATGTTGGAGTTCTGTTCCTTTTAAATCTTGTAGATAGGATAAAATAGCTGCTGAGGCACAAACTGCATTATTCTTTTCAGCTAAGCCAAAACCATCTAAAGTTAAAAGAGTAAAATGTCTTTTCAAAATATCTTCTGCTTCAATGAAATCATATCTCCAGGTTTCATATTTTGTGAATGTTGGAGAGTAAAATATCACTATCTCTTGTTCCAGTTTTAATTCTGTGCCTTCTTGTAGAAGAATTTCTGTAGGATGGATTCTTACAATTTCATCTAAAATTTTATCATTTGAAAATTCTGAGCATAAAAATTCTCCAGTTGAGATATCAATAGATGCAATGCCGCAGTTTGATTTTTCCTCATATATTGCAGTTAGGTAGTTGTTTTTGTTTCCTTTTAGATAGTCACTCTCTAAAATAGTTCCTGGTGTGATGACCTCAATAATCTTTCGTTTAACCAATTTTTTAGCGAGTTTCGGGTCTTCAACCTGTTCACAAATTGCAACCTTGATTCCATTATCAATAAGTTTTTTTAGATAGTTATTTAAAGCATGATAAGGGAACCCAGCAAGTGGTACGGGATTTTTCTTATTTTTATCTCTTGTAGTTAATGCTATGCCTAAAATTTTAGAAGCAGTTTTCGCATCATCAAAAAATGTCTCATAGAAATCCCCCATTCTGAATAATAATAAAGCATCCGGTTGCTCCTTTTTGATGGATAAGTATTGATTCATTAATGGAGTGAAGTTAGTCGTGCCTGAAGCAGAGCCCTGCCCGTCCGACAGGCGGGCAGCCTGGCGGAATTTTGATTGTTTTGTCATTTTTATTCAGATTTAAGGTAAAGGTAAAGACAGGAATTCTTATCTCTTTGAACCTTTCAATGTGAGAATAATTTTGTTTAAGTCATTATATAATTTATTTAATGCAAAATCTATATTTTGTGCATTTTGTTTACTTATATACCCAATCCTTTTTCCATATTCCAGATGACTTTGAGTTTCTGTTAATGAACCTCTTGAGTAATAATAAAAGTTGATTTTATCTAACGAGTGCTCTCTTCCAAATGCTTCCGCGATATTTGCTGAAATACTAAGAGCGGTTCTTTTTATCCCGTTAGTCCGCCAGTACCCGATTTACCCCGTTAGATAATTCGTAGTGCTAAGATAGTCCCCCTTGCTGATTGACTTTAATATCTAACGGGGTAAATCGGGACTCCGTCTCGGAGCTGATGGATCTAATGGGACTTATTTGTGAGGTGAACCCATAATCTTCTTTTTTAGGCAATCTTTCAGTAAGTGTATAAATAATTGTAGCTACTTCTATTGCATTCTGCCAGATAGGCATATCTTTAAAACTTTTATACATCTTGATTACCTATACCTTTACCTTTACCTATACCTTTACCTTTACCTTTGCCTATACCTTTGTCTTTACCTTTTTCATTACGGTTTTTTGTAAATAAAGGAAGATATTGAGTTCTTTTTTAATTTATTCTGAATATATTGAGCTTCTGTTTTTGTCTTATAAGGTCCCAATCCAACAGCAAAGTAGTTTTTTCCTTTAACAACTTTTTCGTAAATAAAAGTATCATATCCTTTTTGTAGAAATTCTGCTTTTGATTTCCCAGCTTGTTCTTTATTTAAAAATGCAGCAAGTTGAACAATATACTTTTTGTTCATATATGAATTTATCTCTGGCATTTTTAAAGATGAAGTATAAAAACCTTTCTCTACCAGGTTGACTATTTTAGATTCAGCCAATAATCTTTGTTGAGAATAAGGATATTGATTAATCACTTCTTTGTAACAATCTATAGCTTCAGTATATTTGGAAAGATTTTCATAACTTACACCCAGCTTATACAATAGAAATGGAGTAAAATTTTTATTTAAGTGTGATTCCTCTAAATTTTCATATTCTTCTATCGCTGATGAATGAATATTCATATTGAAATATGCAGTTCCGATATTTAACATTGATAATTCAAGTTTTACTTCATCATTGCCCAAAGCAATATATCTATTGAAATAATCTATTGAGTTTAAATAATCTTTTTTACAAAAACAGGTTTGAGCAATCCAATATAAAGATTCTTTAAGGTATTGAGAAGAAGTTTGTTGCAAAATCTGAGCAAATAAATCTTCTGCATTATTATACTCTTTATTACAGAAATAGATTTGTGCAAGCTCAAATTTAGCTTTCTCAATTAAATAGTTGTCAGAAAGGTTTATTATTTTTTTATAATAAATTATTGCTTCTTCGGAAATTTCTGCACATTGTGTTAGGAGGAGATACACTTCTGCTAAATATTTCTTATCATCAGTTTTAGGAATTAATTCTTTCAGAATAGTTTCAGCAGTCTGATAGTTATTATTCTTTATTTCTTTTTTTGCTTTATTGATTTCATAGGTAATACTACTTGAAATGAGATAAGAAATTGTAAGAAGAAAAAAAGATAGAAATAATAATGTTTTTTTCAGCATCAAAGGATTGATTTATATTGTAATGTTTTTTATTTTTTTTGTTTGATTACCTACTCATTAACTGAAGAAATTCTTTATTATTTTTAGTATTATTCATTTTGTTTTTAAGTAGTTCTATTGAATCGTATGGACTTTGATTTTTAAGTATTTTACGAAGAACAAACACACGATTTCTTACTTCTTCGGGGAGAAGTAGTTCTTCCCTTCTTGTACCTGAAGTAACAAGGTCAATTGCAGGAAACATTCTTAAATCACTTATAGAGCGGTCTAATACAAGTTCCATATTTCCCGTACCCTTAAATTCTTCAAAGATTACAGTATCCATTTTACTTCCAGTATATATAAGAGCAGTCGCAATAATAGTCAAACTTCCACTTTCTTCTGTATTACGTGCGGCACCAAAAAAGCGTTTTGGTTTATGTAATGCATTAGCATCTATACCACCGGAAAGCACTTTTCCACTTGCAGGGACTAATGCATTATAAGCTCGAGCGAGTCGGGTTATACTATCCAGTAATATTACGACATCTTTGTTATATTCAACCATTCTTTTTGCTTTTTCAATAACTAATTCAGCTAATCGGACATGATGGAAAGCGGTTTCATCAAATGTGGAGCTTACAACCTCTGAGTTTATTGGTTTTACAATTCTTTTCATTTCTGTAACCTCTTCAGGTCTTTCATCAATAAGAAGAACTATTACATAAACTTCCGGGTGATTTGCTAATATTGCATTTGCAAGTTTTTGAAGAAGAACAGTTTTTCCAGTTCTTGGTGCAGCAACAATTAGTCCTCTTTGACCTTTACCAATTGGTGTGAAAAGGTCAATTATTCTTGCTGAAAGCTCTTTAGGAGATGTCTCAAGATTTAGTTTTTCTTCAGGATAAAGAGGAGTAAGCGAATCAAAGAAGGGATTTTCATAAGCAGATTCGGGTGGCTCATCATTTATAGCATCAATTCGTATAAGTGCAAAATATTTTTCATCCTCCTTAGGCGACCTAACCGGTCCAGAAATAATATTTCCTTGCTTAATATGAAATTTTTTCACCTGAGCTTTTGAAACATATATGTCGCTTAGACCGCTATTATAGTTATTATCAGGAGACCTTAAGAAACCATAACCATCATTAGTTAAATCTATTACACCTGTAGTAAATACTAAACCCTCGTTTGCAGCTTGCTCATCTAAAATACTAAAAATTAAAGCCTTTTTATTCAAAGACTTGTATTTTTTTATTTCAAATTCTCGCGCTATCTTATAAAGGTCATTAACACTCATCTTTTGTAAATCTTTTAATTCTATTAGATTTTCCATAATACTCCTTGGTTTTGAATTCTTTTTTTAATAATCCGTTTGTTACTTAATTTAATAATAAATCTTAAAGTATTTTTACGAATAATTGAAGATTAAGTTGTCATTTTTATTAATTGTGATAAATCAGGATAAATACTAATTTTGCAATTTTTCTTCTGCAGATGACCTCCTTATGTAAAATGGTTGCAAATTTGCCATAAATTGATAATCATAAACTGGTTTTTTATTATTCTTTAAGGTGATATCTATAAGAGAAGCAGCTCTTGGATAATTAAGATGGGGGGGAGCAATTTGATAATCAGTCCGCCAGCGGGCGGAAGAAGTAATTTTTTTTTTGTACTTATCAATATTAGGACCAACGAAAACCAACTTTGCTGCTTGTTCCGGGATATTTTTTACCAGTTCATCAAGATAGAATAATCCAGGTGGAATCAATTCTACCAAAGATGGAGTATAAAGAGCACCATAAAATTGTTTGCGACCGGCTTCTAATAGAACGCAAATGAAACCATCGCCACCTGAAACATTATTTGCAAGAGACATAAGCGTTGAGATTGGAATTAACGGAATTCTTTGTCCATAACAAATACCTTTTGCAGTTGCAAGAGCTATGCGAAGTCCAGTAAACGAACCAGGTCCAATTGATACAGCAACAGCATCTATTTCATTAATAGTAAGCTCAGATGATTTTAGCAGTTGAGCAATTATCGGCATCAATCTCTCTGAATGTGTCTTATTGCTATTAAGAGTATATTCAGCGATAATTTTTTCTTCTTTTGATAGAGCTACACTTCCATAAGTAGTTGATGTATCTAAAGCAAGTATTTTCACAGTTAATTTATCAGCAGTTATTAACTGATTTGTCTCCTAATGGGTTTTTGGTTACATTAGGTTTTGTTTTGTAAGGGATTGCACAGAGAAATCGCAGTAAGGTATCATTAGTGTTTTTGAATTGATGATACATATTAGGGTTAACATAAATTATATCCCATTGCTTAAATGGTTTTTCACCTTCCTCAGTAACCAATAAACCTTCTCCTTGCAGAACAAAGACCTCATGTTCCCAATCGTGAGTGTGAAATGGGGTGTGTCCATCTGGCTCAAGTTCAAACATTCGTAAAGCAAAATTTGTGGCATTATCTTTTTCTGAAATTAGCCAGCGAATCTTTGTGTTCTTTGCACCTTCTACTGAAACGGTTTCTAAAGGAACTTCACTAAAATGTGTTAGTTTCATTGAATCCTCCTGTTGATTTATTCTCCTTCTCAGCTGGTTATTAAAAAAGCAGGATTAATATCCTTTTCAAATGTCATTAAAGTGGAATATATAAATATTAGTCAAATTATTTTAATTTTTTTATTAAATTTTTAACAACTTATTTTAGAAATTAATATTATATAGATACAAACCTTCTGGAGGGGCAGTATCTCCCAACATTGAATAATCTTGCTTTTCTAATATTTGTTGGATATAATTATCTGGTAAATCATAATGTGAAATCTTTAATAATGTCCCCACAATTCTCCTGACCATATTATGAAGAAATCTATTGGCAGCAATAAAGAACTGAAACCCTTTTTCATTTTCTTCCCATATTGCTGATGTAATGGTGCATAAACAGTTGCTCAAATGTGAAGTATCATGTGCAAATACATCAAAGTCATAAGTGCCGATAAGATAGTTAACGGCTTTTTTAATTTTTTCTGTTCTTATTATTTTTTTAGGGAAGAATGCTGTATAATTTCTTTCAAATGGATTATATGATTTATTTATTTTGTAGAGATATGTTCTACTTTTTGCAGAGAAACGAGCATGAAAATTTGCGTCAACTACCTTGCAATTTTTAATATAGATTGATTTTGTGAGGAGACCGTTTAAAGCTTTTATAATATTTTCTGGGGACATTCTGGTAAGAGCATTAAAATGTGCATATTGATTATACGCATGGACTCCTCTATCAGTTCTCCCTGAAGCTATTAACCTGGTTTCAACTTTGAAAATTTTAGTAAGGAACTTTTCCATTACAAATTGAATGGAAATTTCATCCTTCTGGTTTTGCCAACCATGAAAGTCAGTTCCATCATAACAGAAATGTAATAAAAATTTTTTCATAATATAATAAATAAAAGTAATTGGAATATTACAATGAGCGGGATAACACTATCATATTTATTAAGTTCAAATCTAAATTTAGAATTTATATATCTCTCTGCATTCATTGAAAGCTGATGTACACTATATAAAGATTTTTCTAAAAGAGATGAAAAAAGTATAGGAAATTCTGACAATCTAACTTTTTTCCCGTTTAGTAATTTATATGCATTCATAGTAGCATAAAACTGTTGATTCAAGATAGGAATGAAATTGATAATCCCATAAATAAATACGATAAAATTATCAAAGAATTTGTAAGGAAGTATTCCTCGTATATTTTTTAAAAGTGCATACTCTGATGTAGTATGAATCAAAACTATTGTAAAACAAACCAATATTGCTATTGAAACAGTTATGATTACATCTTTTTGCAAGTAAGAACCAAAAATAAAGCCCAGGAAAAATATTGAAAAGAATAGGGGAGAAAGGTGAAGAAGTGCTGATAATGATTTTCTTAAAAGAAGTGGATTAAGAATAAGAATTATTAATACTATCATCATAATTGAAACATTAAGGATTTTATCTTTAATTATAAATAAAAAAAATAATTCAAAAAGGACAAATATGATTTTTCCAATTGGGTTCAAACGATTGAGATTAAGTATCATCTTTTGGAAGAGGTTACTTTATATGTTGATAAAAATTATGTATTAATTTCTTGGAATCTGCAAAATCTGATTGGGATAGATAAGGTCTGGGTCTTCTATTTTATCAGCATTTGCACGATATATTTCAGTCCATTTGAATGGGTCATTATAAATCTCTGGATAGCCAGAAATTATCCATAAACATTCACCCTTTAGGACAGTATGAGTATGATAAAAACTTTGGGTGCTGATTAGAGTGTCTTGAGAAGTCACTTCCTGTTCTTGTGAAGCTTTTGTTTCAGATATTTCCTCTACTTTGATGCTATCAGAGATATCAGTTTCTATTACAATTAAACTGTCTAAAATTGGAGTTTCATCCTGTTTAATTATTAAGGTATCAGGAGTTATAATAGAATCTGTAATAGTATATGCAATTTCTTTCATACTGTCAGCAGTAGAAGCTATCTGGATATAATTATTGCCATCAAAAAAAGATTTGATATCTTTTGTCAATTCCATATCAGGATAATCTGTGACAAGTTCTTCTAAATAAGGTTTTGCTTGCGCAGTATCGCTTTTTTCTTGAATCAGCAGGTATGCCTTCAAGCAAAGAGCTTTCGGATAGATAGGACTGGTTTGATACATTGTTAATATTGTATCTAAATATCCAATACTCTTATCAAAACTTATTAAATCAAAATAATAATCCAATGATTTATTAAAATATGTCTGGGCTTCATCTTTGTCTTGAAAAAATATTTCAAAAGGTTCATTATTTATAATATATAAAGCAGCATTTGTATATTTAGAGTTTGGAAACTCATTGCTCAAATCATCAAAAACTTCTTTAGCCATCAGAGTATCATTTTTTAATTTAATATATGTCCATACCTTCATAAAAAGGGCTTTAGGATAGATTTCCTTTTTATAAACAGCGATATTCTCTTCTAAATTTTTGATATTTGTTAATAAATCTTTTCTAGAAATTTTTTGGGTAGCATCATTAATTAAAGTGTCTGGAAATAATTTAATAGTATCTTGTACAATTAAACTATCAGTTGTAAGTATAAGACTGTCTTGAATATTAAAGGTAGTTTCTTCTAATATATTTTTTTTCAAGCTATCTACTTGCAAAGTATCATACTGAGTGATTGTCTTTAAAGCATCCTTAATAAAATTGATAGAATCTTGTTCATTATTTATTGTTAAACTATCTTTAATAGATATTAAACTATCCTGTTTCCCAAAGATACCAGTCGGAAGCTTTTCTAACTCTGAACGAGATTCTTCGGATATATTTGCAGATAAGCTATCTGTTGTAAGTGAATCTAATAGAGTATTAAGAGAGTCTAATTGCTTATAGAAAACATTCAGTTGATTTGCAATTTCTTCATAGATTGTTATAGCAGAATCAGGCATAAAAAGGTCAAGATTGTAATATTCTGCAATTTGAAATTGTGAATCAGCAAGTTCTAAAATCTGATTAGTTTTCTGTTTTGACTTATAATTAATAAATTGATTAGCAATTTTGATTTTGTTTGAAGTTTTTACAGCAAGTTCTTCCTCTAAATTTTTTGTTGTTACTTTTTGTAGTTTTTCAACAGCTTGTGTATAGTCATAAAGTAACGAAAAGTAAATATCTCCCCAGTAGTAATAAATTTTAGAGACAATCTGACTTCCTTTATTTTCATTGATTGTTTTTTCAAATAATGTAAAGGCTTTTTCTGTATCTCCTAAATATGCATAACAGATTCCAATTTGGAGATTAATTTCCTGAATTCTATCGTTGTTTGTTTCATCTTTTTTTAATTTTTCAAATAGTTTCAGAGCTTTGTTATACTTTTCTAATTCAATATAGGTATTTCCGAGATAGAATTTCGTATCTAATTTCATTCTTTTTTCAGGTTTACTGGAGAGCACTTTTTTAAAAGCGATTTCAGCATTTTCATAATCCTTACTTAAATATATAATTTGAGCATAAGAATAAAGAGCATTAAGATAAGATTCCTTTGAAGTATTAGCTTTAATTAAATCAAGAACAATGGTTTTAGCATTCAGATAATCTTCTTCTTGTATGTAATAGTCTGATAGGTCAATATAGGCCTGTTCACGAACTTTTTGAAATTGATTATTATTGAAAATTGCATTGAACTGATTTTGAGCTTCATCGTATTTCTTTAGTTTCAAATAAGTTTTAGCAAGATAGAGTTTTGCTTCAGGATATAAATGGCAGTCAGAGTAATACTGTTCAAATTCCTGAAATTTTTTCAATGCTTTGATATAATTTTCCTGTTCATAAAAGCACTTTCCTATCAGCAATAGAGCATCATCTACATATTTACTTTTTGGGTATTCTTTTATAACATAGGTGCATTTTTCAATAGAATTATAAAATTTTTGTTTAATAGTAGGACTAATTTTGTTATCGTTTTTTTCTTTTTGAGCAAGGGCTTCAGCATAGTACTTTTTGGCATTGAAAAAAGTATTAAAATAAACGCAAGAAATTATAAAAGTTAATATCAAGATTAAACAAATTTTTTTCATTGGAAATTTTCTTTTCAAATTCATATTTAAGATAAATAGATATTTAAAAAAAATGTTGTCAAATTTTTTTCCCAAAAAACTTGTCTTAATTATCCTGGTTAGTATATTTTATTATAATTCAGGATATAATAAAGAGATAAAAATGTTTAAATTAAAAAGACCTGGCGGACAGCCCTCAAAAAAACTGAAAGTGCCTAATACAATATGGGTATTACTTGCATTAGCATCAATATTTGGTCTATTGTTAACAAAGTATTGCCATACGCAACTAAACAAATATCTGGAAGTTAAAAGCATTGGGATAGAGGTACAGACCCCATCTCTGGCACAGATTTATTTTGAAATTGAGAATAAGACAGATTTCTTCATTAAAAGAAAAGTCGTTGTAAGAATTTATTCAGGAAATCTTGAACTCGGGTCAAAGATGATAACTGCAAAATTAAAGGAAAATCAGACAACCGGATTTGTAGTTACAATCAATTTTGTTAAGTTTTTAAAAGAGGATGAAACCATAGATGAGATTTCCGTGCGGTTTTATGATTAAAATAATCTGATAAAAAGCAAGATACGAGAGAAGAATAATTTGGCATTTGATATTTGAAATTCATTTGGAATTTGCGCTTTGAAATTTCTTATTTTCCTTTATCGGCACATTTTCTCTAAACTGCATATCATAAAATTTTTTATAAAGACCCTTTTTTGCCAAAAGCTCTTTATGTGTTCCTTGCTCAAAAACTTCTCCTTTATCTATAACCATTATTCTCTTACAATTTCTTATTGTAGAAAGACGATGGGCAATTATTAAAGTTGTTCTATCTTTCATTAATCTATTAATAGCTTCTTGCACGAGAAATTCTGATTCACTATCCAAGGAAGAAGTAGCTTCATCAAAAATTAAAATTTGAGGATTTTTCAAAATAGCTCGGGCAATTGCCAATCTTTGTCTTTGACCACCTGAAATCTTAACACCTCTTTCACCAATTATTGTATCATATCCCTTTTCCATTTTCGTAATAAAATTGTGAGCATTAGCAGCTTTTGCAGCTTTGATAATATCTTTTACTGGTGCATTAAGTTTTCCATAAGAAATATTATTTGATACAGTATCATCAAAAAGAACTACTTCTTGAGTAACAACACCCATAAGATTACGTAAATCATCTATTTTATAATCTCGTATATCTTTACCATCAATGGTTATATCTCCTTCAGTTGGGTCATAAAAACGAATAAGGAGGTCCATTAATGTGGACTTTCCCCCACCGCTTGTTCCTACAAATGCGATTGATTCCCCCTTTTTTACTTCAAAATTAATGTTACTTATTACCTCATTTGAACCCGTATATTTGAAGCACACATGATTAAATCCAATTTTATCGGTGAACACATTAATTTCTAATGCGTTTTCTTTATCTGCTGGCTGGCGAACAGGTTCATCTATTACACCAAAAACTCTTTCTGCTGATGCCAGTCCTTTATTTATTTGTGTATAAACAGCAGATAACTCTTTTAATGGATGGAGAGTAGAAAGTAAGGCAGCCAGGAACAGAAAAAATTTCCCCGCTGTCATAGGATTATATGGATTTAATACTAAAATTCCACCATAACCGATAAGCACAAAAGTAATAAGCACTCCCATCAATTCTGTAAAGGGAGTTGCAATAGCTTCAGTTCTCACCATTTTAACTGATTTGCGGTAAAGCTTCTTATTCTCTTTATAGAATCGCAATCTTTCATAATTTCTCATAGCAAATGCCAGGACAATTCTGATATTCAAAACTGCTTCTTGTAATATTGAGGTAATATCTGCAAATTTCTGTTGAACTCGCTTACTATATTTTTTCATCTTTCTAGCAATAATGCCAACTATGAGATATACTGGCACAACAACAATTAGTGTAATTAAAGATAATTGCCAGCTGACACTAAACATAATTATAATATAGACAGAGATAAGAAGAAAATTTCGTAAAAGAGTTGTTGCAGAAGTGAGAGTCATTATTTTAACTAATTTGACATCATTAGTTGCACGAGAAATCAACTCTCCAACCTTATGATTATGGAAGAATTCCAAAGGCTTCTGTAATATAGCATGATAAAAATCATTACGAATCCACATTATCATCTTCTCTTCTAATTGTTGAAAAATTATTTTTTGCAGATATCCAGATAAAACCTTTATCAAAAACAGAATAATTCCAATAATAAGAAGAATCTCTAAAACAACTTTTTTTGAATTCCTCTCAAGAAAATTCTGGAAATAAAATCCTATATCAGCCTTTATTAATTTTAGTCTATCTTCCTTATTCCAATTTTCTTTTATTGAATTAATACAATTCCTAAATAGATCTTTTGTCTCCAAAAACATATTTCTTTGTTCAACAGATGAGACTTTGCCTTTTGCAGTTTCCCATTCCTCTACTGATTGTTTAACAAATATTTTATCAACAATTGGGTAAATAATCCCCAAAGAAATCCCGCTAAATGTGGCATAAATCATCAAAACAATTATACCTGCTATTACATTAATCCAGACCTTTTTTAGATATTTAAGAATGCGGAAGAATAGTTTCATAAAATTGTATGAATTTGTTTACTTCAAATTGTATCCAATTGAAAATCTAAGAGAGTTTTGTGTAAAATCACTTTTGCACAAAACAGGATTAACATATTTACCTGTTTCTGCTAATTCTATATTTACCTTATTTACCTTACAATCCATAGATTCATAGCCGAGTTTACAGTATAATTTAGGAATAACCTCATATTCTAATGAAATACCAAAAGTATTTTTTGTATACTGATGCCCATATAAGAATTTTTCTGAGGGAAGAGTGTCAGGACGCGTATGATATTGATAATAGATGCTATCTTGAGCACCTTTGCGATAATGTGAATAATTTAAAGAAAATTTGAGATTATTATTCAATTGATAATCAATACCCAGATAAAGATTATCTGCATTTTGACCAGTCCAGTATCCCATAACATAACCATCTGAAGTTGCTTCATCAATTGGAAATTTATGAGTATACACCCACGGATTTAGATGTGTATATTCAATTCGGAAATCCAATCCTGGAATAAATGGTTCAACAAAATAGCTGCCCAGTTGATATGCAATCTGATTTCTCGCTTTATCTTTATCAAACATATTTGAAAGCTTTATTTCGTCAATAAGAAGTGAACCATACAGTTTACAAAAATCCGCAGGTATCCATTCAATATCTATGCCAATCTGCTCATTATCCTGGTCATTAGTATAATGTTGTGCAGACCAGAAAAGCATAATTGGAATAAAGTAAACTAATTCCGGGTCTCTCTCCCCATAATAGAGCATTTCACTAAATCCAAATTTTAGATTCTTTAAAGGGCTAATTTCCAGACGATGAGCTGCAACATACTTTTTCTTAAAGAATTTTCTATATAACCTTTCTCCATGTCCCCAATCTATACAATAGGATAAGCTATCATTAACAATATTGCTTTCCAACCAGCCGTGAAAATAAACAAATTTCAGCCAATTGCTGAATTCTGCTCGTAACATTATCTGCGGATAAGATGGGGGTTTATTGCTAATTGTTAAACTGCCTGTCTTGCCAATTCCCCAATAATTTGAAAATCTTCCAATAATCAAATCCGCATATTTAGTTGAAAATGCAACAGCGACATCAACTTCTTCATAATATACATTATTCTCATCAGTTATTTTTACTCCTATCCCTTGCTGAGGACAATCAATCTTTTCAATATCATATTTATTTCCCTGAGCTGCATTATTTACACCATAAAAATAAAATCCAATATTATCTCCGAGGTACCCATAAATTTCTCCACCGCCAGTTAATCTACGATAATTTTTATCAAAAAAACTGGTATCACTCTGATTGTAATTATATTGTATTTTAAAAAGCGGTTGAAAAGCAAGATAACTGTTCTTATGATAAAACTCATAAGGGAACTTCAAAGGATGCCATTTAGGTGGTTGCTTATCTTTGGATAATGAGATTTTTTCTTCTGTAAGGAGTTCAATACCCTCTTCTAAAATTTCAAGCAGTTTTTTATATTTTTCATCCATGAAATTTTTTTCATAAGAATACTCTTTTAGATATTCTGTTAATTTCTCTTCTTCATAAGAATACAGGTCTTTATACTTTCGTGAATTTAGAATTTCCATAAGGTATTCCAGAATCTCTTTTCTGCTCAAAGGTTTCATCCCAATAAAACATCTTCCAGTTAACCCTTTAATCTCCATCCTTTCAATAAATTCATATACATCACTATCAAGTGGGACAAAAACCACCTGCCCCAGAAGACTACTGAAAATAAATAAATTTAAAACCCCAAAAATCAGTATTTTTCTCATATTTCATTCCTTGAAAAAATTTTTGGTATTAATAAAATTCACATTTTTATTGTCAACTTAATTAAGGATTGTATAAATTTGTATTTATGGAGCATCCGATGAAAAAAAATTGATAAAATCTAATAAGATTCCTTACGAAGGGAATGTGTATACAAAAGATTGGTTTTAGGTTGGAATATAGCCACTAATTTACCCCGTGAAATACTGTAAATTTAAAATCCTTTCCTATTTATATTATAATTATATGAATTATTTCACGGGGCAGGCACTAACTAACATGAACAAAGACTTAATGTTATTTTGAAAAGTTAGTGATAGTTCGTGTTTACCCCGTAAAATAACAGAAGAAAAAAATGGGATTGGTGGACTAACGGACAAAATATTTCACGGGGTGAAGTTCGTGACTGGATACTAATTGGAGTAATATGAAAAGTAAAGTATATTTTATTGATTTTAAGACAAGTTTTACCAGAAATATCTTTGATAAATTATCTGATATTGCTGATAAATCTGGATTTTATAAGTTTTTCTGCGAGTATGATAAAATAGCGATAAAACTTCATTTTGGTGAATATGGAAATTTTGGAGTTGTTAATCCAAGATTTATCAGATTTTTTGTGGACAGAATCAAAGAGAAAGGCGGGAACCCATTTATCACTGATACAAACACCTTATATGCCGGTCACAGATGTAATAGTATAGACCACCTGAATTTAGCACTCCTTCATGGCTATAACCCGGAAGTTGTAAATGCTCCTCTTATTATTGCTGATGGGATATTGGGACAGAATGATGTGTCTGTTTTGATTAATAAGGAGTTGACCAAAACTGCTTATATTGCAAGTGATATTTATCATTGTGAGGCAATATTAGCTATTTCTCATTTAACAGGTCATATAGCAACTGGTTTTGGCGCAGCTATAAAAAATATCGGGATGGGTTGCGCTTCCAGTAAAGGGAAAATAGGAATGCACAGTAAATCCAAACCAAAGGTTAACAAAAAGCTTTGCACGGGCTGTGAACGATGCATTAAATGGTGTTTGGCAAAAGCTATTAGCATTATAGACGGGAAAGCTATTATTGATAAGAACAAATGCACAGGCTGCACTCAATGCATATCTGTATGCCCCAGTAAAGCAATTACTATTAACTGGGATGCTGAAACAGAAAGTTTAACCAAGAAGATTGCCGAGTATGCTTATGCAGTAATTTCAAATAAATCAGGAAAAATGTTTTTTGTTAATTTTTTGAATAATATTACAGCACTTTGTGATTGCGTACAGATACATGGAGAGAGATTAATTCCTGATATTGGAATACTTTTTTCTGATGATATTGTTGCTATTGATAAAGCCTCTATTGAACTTGTTAATGAAAAGGCAGGTGAAGACCTGTTTAAGTCATTATATCCAAAAATAGATTGGAGAAGACAGTTGCAATATGCAGAACAGTTGGGATTGGGGATAGAAGATTATGAGTTGATAAAGATTAATGGGGTGTAATAATTTTACCCCGTTAGATAAGTTATATCTTTAGATGGTCAAATATTTCATAAAGTTTACTATCTAACGGGGTTAACTATTACATCTGAAAGGACAAATAAGCATTTTACCCGTTCTCCGTAGTCCCGATTCAATCGGGACGAAGGGTGAACTTTGGCAGGCGGGCGAAACTTGAGTTAGAGTAATATAGAAATATACCTACTATGAAATTTTAAATAACAAATCACTGGTGTCGCGTTAAAGTGTCATTAAAACCTTATAACTTCTGCTATTTTGGGA
>JACKQG010001637.1_pt1 | contig 30518 bp, 36 predicted proteins | sample 8237621 | NCBI WGS metagenome assembly JACKQG01 (sample SAMN15677084, study PRJNA649215) | marine metagenome | biome: marine; feature: Black Sea; material: saline water; isolation source: suspended particulate matter (SPM) from the Black Sea western gyre | collected 2013-06-09/2013-06-10 | depth... | reverse complement strand
TTTCTTTTACTTTATTATCTTTACATTTTAAAGAAAATGAGATTTTTTATCATTATAATAAGTGTTATTTTTCTACCACTAATGGTAGAGGCACAATTTTATTATGGCTTGCAAACCGATTTTGGAAAAAGCAGAGTGCAATACAAAGAGTTTAACTGGACAAGCTATCAATTTCAAGAGTTTGACACCTATTATTACAGAGGCGGAAAACCATTGGCAGAATATACAGCTAGAACTGCTCACATTCAATTACAAAAAATTGAAAAACAACTAATCTTTAATTTTGAAAAGCGCATACAGTTTGTTATTTACAACTCATTCTCCGATTTTAAGCAATCGAATATCGGATATAAACAACATGATGACTATAACATTGGCGGAAAAACTCAAATAGTAGGGAGTAAAGTTTTGCTTTATTTTGATGGGGATTACAATCATCTAAAAAAACAAATTGCTGCTGGAATCACCAAAATTCTTCTAAACGAAATGATGTATGGAGGTAATATGGCAGATGCTTTCACCAACTCTACTTTACTGAATTTGCCCAATTGGTTTGTAGATGGATTGGTGGCTTTTATTTCCGATCCTTGGAATATGCAAATGGACAATATGGTAAAAGACAAGATTGGCACAGAAGATTTTAAGAATTTTAACCATTTGGAAAAAGAGGAAGCCCTGCTTGCTGGCTATTCCATTTGGCATTACATTAGCAATACTTATGGGAATTCGGCAGTTGCAGAGATTTTATATATGGTTCGTCAAAGTCGTAATATTGAAAATGGGTTCCAATCTGTACTTGGTAAATCGGTAAAAACAATCAATCAGGAGTGGCTTGATTTTTATTTCCAAACTGATATTACGGGTATTTATCCTTCTTCCAATTCTTTGCAGATAAAAATAAAATCTCAAGAAAAAATAACACAAATAGAAATAAGCCCAAAGGGGAGGAAAATAGCTTTTGTAACTAATGAAATGGGGAAATACAGAATTTATTTGTACGATTTAAAATCTAAAAAACAAACAAAAATTGAAAGTGTTGGGCACAAATTAGATAGAATTACAGATATTACAGTGCCGGTAATTGCATGGGAGCCAAAAGGAAAAAAACTAGCTTTTACTACTGAGAAAAAGGGAAAAATTCAAATGAATTATTATGATATCTCAAAGGAAAAAATTAACACTTTTGAATTGCAACATTTGCAGAAAGTGCTGAGCATGACTTACGATAAAAAAGGAAAAGTTTTGCTTTTTTCTGCTGTTCGGCAAAACCAAACAGACATTTTTACTTTTGGGGTGGTTGGGCACAAACTCACCAATATCACTAACGATAAATACTTGGATTTGAACCCTTGTTTTTCTCCAAATAACGAATTTATTATTTTTAGTTCGAACCGGAAAGGCGATATTTTATATGAGGAAAGTCAAGTGTTTTCTCACAACAAAACCAATGATTTGTTTTTATACAACTATAAAACTGAGAGCCCGAAACTTTTACGCCTTACAGATACTCCTGAAATTAACGAAACAAACCCAAAGCCAATAAAAGATAATTTGTATTGGTTTCTCTCGGATGAAAATGGACTCAGCAATCGTTTTAATTTAAAAATAGATAGCACAAAAGTAGAAACCGATACAAACATTTCTTATCAGAAAAACTTTTCTATTTTTCCTTTTACAAACTATAATAGAGATATTATTTGCTTTGATAGTAAGCCAAAAGCTAGGCATTTGGTGGAGGTACTTTATTTAAATGGTAACTATACTATTTATGATAAAAATCTGAGTAGGAAAATTAAAAAGCCAAAAATTAATTTAACAGATTCCTACTTTTTGCATCTAAAGAAGAGTAAAATAGAAACCGAATTTGAGCCAAAAAAATCTAAAGGAGATTCTCTGTGGAGAGAAAATAAAATTAATATTAAAAATTATCAGTTTGGAGATTTTAAGGAAATAAAAAATCGATTAAACAAAAAAGAGAGTGGATTTCAAACTTTCAAAAAACCTAGTAAACTACCAAAACCGAGAAATTATTTCATTTCTTTTACTACCGATTATGTGGTGAGTCAGTTCGATAATTCTTATATCACAAAATCCTATCAGCCTTACACTAATTTCAAAATGCCACTTTTTTTAAATCCAAATTTTGATGCTTTAATAAAAGTAGGGACAGCTGATTTGTTTGAGGATTATAAAATAATTGGTGGTGTTCGCCTTTCTGGTGATTTGAAAAGTAATGGTTATATGCTAAGTTTTTTGGATAATAAATATCGTTTGGATAAATCTTATATTTTTTCTAGGCAAACAATAAATCTTATAAAAGATAATGCCTTACAAAGAACAATTTCAAATGAAATGAGAGGAGTTGTTAATTGGCCTTTTGATGAGGTGTTTAGTACAAGAAGTTCTATTAGTTTTAGAAATGATAAAACGGTTTTTATGGCAACCGACATCATTAATTTAGTAAAAGAAAATACTTATAGTAATTGGATAACTCTTAGAAATGAAGTGGTTTTTGATAATACGATAAATAAAGGTTTGAACCTTTATAACGGTGGTAGATACAAGATATTTGCAGAATATTACCGGCTTTTAGAAGATGCAAAAACGGACATGATTATTCTTGGATTGGACGCCAGAAATTATAAAAAAGTGAGCCATTCCATTATTTGGGCTAACAGAATTGCGGCAAGCACTTCATTTGGAAATCAGAAATTGCTCTATTATATGGGAGGGGTGGATGCATGGCTTATGCCAAAATTTAACCAAGAAACAGATGTGGCTGAAAACGAAAATTACAGCTATCAAACTTTGGCTACCAATATGAGGGGTTTTCATCAAAATGTGAGAAATGGTAACAGTTTTTTTGTTGTAAATACCGAACTTAGAGTGCCGCTTTTTAAATACATACTAAGGCGGCCAATTACTTCTGATTTTATAAATAATTTCCAAATTATAACCTTTGCCGATTTTGGCACTGCTTGGAATGGAAGCTCACCTTTTGCAAAAGGAAACCAATTCAATTTTGAAGTAATTGAAAATGGACCTGTAACCATTACAATAGATAAGCAAAAAAACCCTTTTGTTGGCGGATTTGGCTTTGGTGCAAGAAGCAGATTGTTTGGTTATTTTTTACGAGCCGATTGGGCTTGGGGGGTAGAGGATGGCTATATTTTGCCAAATATTTTATATATATCTTTGGGGCTTGATTTCTAAAAATAAAAATATGACTATTACTACTATTTTAATTCTAGTTATTATTGGGCTTTTAGCTGGTATTTTAAGTGGAATTGTAGGAATTGGCGGAGGCCTTATTATGATTCCAATGCTGATTTTATTTCTAGGACTTTCTCAGCAATCAGCACAAGGAACATCTTTGGCCGTAATGCTGCCTCCTATCGGAATTTTAGCAGCCATGAACTATTATAAAGCTGGATTTGTGGAATGGAAATTTGCATTAATTATTGCAACCACATTTATTATTGGAGGGTATTTTGGCGCCAAATTTGCAGTAAGTGTTTCGCCCACTGTACTTAAAAAGATTTTTGGAGCCGTATTGCTTGTGGCGGCCATTAAAATGATTTTTGGAAAGTGAGTTTGAAAGAAAAAATAAAAGAATTATCGGCAGAATTATTGCCTCAAATTATTGAGATAAGAAGGTATTTGCACGCTAACCCTGAACTTTCCTTTCAAGAATATGAAGCTTCCAAATACATAAAATCCATTTTAACCGATTGGGAAATTCCTTTTCAGGAGAATATTGCCGATACAGGAATTGTTGTGCTACTGAAAGGAAATAATCCTGAAAAAAGCTGCATAGCTCTAAGAGCAGATTTTGATGCTTTGCCTATTAAGGAAGAAAATGAGGTGGAATATTGTTCTAAAAATGATGGCGTAATGCATGCTTGCGGACATGATGCACATACCGCTTCACTTTTAGGGGCGCTCAAAATATTGCATACACTTCAATCCGATTGGGATGGAAGTATAAAATTTATTTTTCAGCCAGCAGAAGAACGACTTCCAGGAGGAGCACAGCAAATGATAAAGGAGGGCGTTTTGGAAAATCCAAAGGTTAATGGTATGTTCGGACAGCATGTTTTTCCAGATTTGGAAGTGGGAAAAGTGGGCTTTAAAGCCGGAATGTATATGGCATCTACTGATGAGTTACACATTACAATTATAGGAAAAGGAGGGCATGCGGCACTGCCTGAAAAAAATAAAAACCCCATAAAAGTAGCAAGCAAATTGACATCAGATTTGTACGATTATTTCGACAGGGAAAAAGATACACCTTCTGTTTTTTCCATAGGATTTATTCAAGGGATTGGCTCTACCAATGTGGTGCCCGACAAAGTAAAAATGATGGGAACCCTCCGTGCAATGGATGAAGATTGGCGAAAAAAAGCCCATCAAAAAATGCTAGAAATTGCAGAAGTATTAGCTAAAAAACACAATATAGAAATTGATTTTGAAATTAGAAAGGGCTATCCTTTTTTAGAAAATGATATTCCACTCACTGAAAAAGCAATTGAATGCGCAAAGCAGTATTTGGGAGAAGAAAATATTGTCCTTTTACCAATAAGAATGACAGCAGAAGATTTTTCCTATTATTCTCAAAAAGTCCCTGCTTGTTTTTACCGACTAGGAACTGCCAATAAGGAAAAGGGAATTACTCATGGCTTGCATACTTCCAGATTTGATATTGATGAAAATGCCCTTGAAATAGGAATGGGCTTAATGGCTTTTTTAGCTACCCAGAGATTTAACTAATCAACTTTTCCCCAATACTAGAAAACTCCTCTGCAAATAGTTTTATTCTATCTTTCAAATCATCATTGGATATGGTATCGTCAGTAAAGTCTTTTCCTGTGGCATATACAATTCTTGGCAGTTGTATCATGCGCCACTCATTCATGCAAATTTGCGTCAGGTGCATGGTAGAAAGGTAACTTCTTTCTCCGCCAGCTGCACATACAATACCAAAAAATTTACCTACACTACCGCCACAACAATTATCCAAAATTATTTTCAATCCATCATTCACCGAATAACAATGCACGCCCATTCCAAAAATAATGTTGTCTGCCTTTTCTACTTTTTTTGTTAATTCTTCCATGCTTGGGCTTGCCCCTTTATGGCAAGGAAGTAGTTCCATTTCTCTGGCATCAAGTAGTTCTGCATTAACCCCTTTTTCTTGTAATAAAGCATGTATTGCTTTACACAGAATAAAGGAACGAGATGTTTTTGATAAAGAAGAGGATATAATTAGTGTATTCATATTTTAGTTGCCCATGTGAGAGATAAATTGGATGCGTGACATTCTGAGTTCCTCATCAGTGTATTCGTCCTCATCAAACTCTTCTCTTAACTCCTGAAATGAAGCTTCTTCTGATTCAGTTAATACCTCATCAAGTTCCTCTATTTGGTAATCTTCCAGTACTTCATTAATAAGGTAGGATAGATTTATTTTTGTACCAGAATCAACAATGGATTCTATTTCTGTTAAAAGTTCATCCACAGTAATTCCTTTTGCAGACGCAATATCCGAAAGGGGCAATTTTTTGTCAATATTTTGTATAATATAAATTTTATTAGCAGACTTATTAGCTAATGAGCGCACCACCATGTCAGATGGTCTTTCAATCTCATTGTCATCCACATATTTTTTAATAATATCAATAAAAGATTGTCCATATTTTCTTGCTTTTCCTTGTCCAACCCCCTGAATTTGGCTCATTTCCTCCATAGTTATTGGGTATTGATTTGCCATATCGGTAAGGGATGGTTCCAAGAAAATAATAGGAGGGGGGAGTCCTTTCTCTTTTGCAATTTTCTTTCTATGGTCTTTAAGTATTTTAAACAGCATCATATCTGCTGCAGCACCTTTTTGTTGCCCTGATGATTCTGTTTTTAATTGATCGTAATCATGGTCCTCTGTAAGTTGGAAAGTGTAAGGTTTCTTCAAGAATTTTTTACCCTCCTCCGTTACTTTTAGTATGCCGTAGGTTTCAATTTCTTTTGTGATGAGCCCTTTTACATAAGCTTGCCTTATTACTGCATGCCAAAATTCTTTGCTTTTCTCCGTGCCACAAGCAAACACATCACTTATAAGCATGGCATGTTGCTTTATTAAACTATTGCTTTCTCCTACTAAAACTTTCACGGTTTCTTTGGCTTTAAAACTCTCCTTGCAAGCCAACATTGTTTCCAAAAGTTTTTTCACATAATCTTTACCTTCAAATTTTGGCTTAGGATGCTTGCAATTATCGCACATCTCCTCACATTTTTCTTCATCAAATTGCTCCCCAAAATAATGTAAAAGGTATTTTCTTCTGCACATGGATGTTTCAGCAAAAGAGATGGTTTCTAATATTAACAATCTTCCAACTTCCACTTCCGAAACAGGTTTTCCATGCAAGAAATTTTCTAATTTTTCAATGTCTTTATAGCTGTAAAAAGTAACACAAATTCCCTCTCCACCATCTCTTCCTGCTCTTCCAGTTTCTTGGTAATAGCCTTCCAAACTTTTAGGGATATCATGATGAATAACAAAACGAATATCAGGTTTGTCAATACCCATGCCAAACGCAATTGTAGCCACAATTACATCCGCATCCTCCATCAAAAAAGCATCTTGGTGCTGCGCCCTAACTTTACTATCAAGCCCCGCATGATAAGGAAGCGCATTGATGCCATTTACTTGCAATGTTTCGGCAATTTCCTCTACTTTCTTTCTGCTCAAACAATAAATAATTCCTGATTTGCCCGTATGTTGTTTAATAAATTTAATGATTTCCTTCTCCACATTTATTTTCGGTCGGATATCGTAATAAAGATTATTTCTATTAAAGGAGTCCAAATACAGTTTGGCATTCTCCATTTTGAGGTTTTTTTGAATGTCTTGTTGCACTTTAGGAGTAGCAGTTGCGGTAAGTGCAATAATTGGTTTTCTCCCAATATTGTCAATTATTTGCCTTAATTTTCGGTATTCTGGCCTAAAATCATGTCCCCATTCCGAAATACAATGTGCTTCATCAACAGCAAAAAATGAGATTTTTATTGTTCTTAAGAACAAAACATACTCTTCTTTAGTGAGGGATTCAGGTGCAACATAAAGTAGTTTTGTTTTCCCAGAGCTAAGGTCATCTTTTACTTCTTGAATTTGTTGCTTGTTTAATGAGGAGTTTAAAACATGTGCGATACTATCATTTTCATTAAACCCTCTAAGAGCATCTACTTGGTTTTTCATAAGTGCAATAAGTGGGGAAACAATAATAGCAACTCCATCATCAATAAGTGCAGGAAGCTGATAGCACATGGATTTCCCTCCTCCCGTTGGCATTATAACTAAGGAATCATTTCCTTTTCGTAAGTTTTCGATTATTTCTTCTTGCCCACCCTTAAAACTATTGAATCCAAAGATCTTTTTTAAATGTTTGTGCAATGTATTTTGAGATTTACTCATACAATTATAATTATATTTTTAAAAGTAATACTTTTGCATAAAGTACAAGCAATAAATAAAAATAAATATTTTTTAACTTATTTGAGTAAATAATTGAAATCCTTTTTACAAATATTAGAGACAGCTAAATCGGTTATCCGATTAGAATCTGAAATAATTGCAGAACTTAGCGGTAAATTAAATGATGATTTTGCCAAAGCAGTGGAGCTTATTTTATCTTCAAATGGTAGAGTGATAGTTGCTGGAGTGGGAAAATCAGCTAATATTGCAAGCAAAATAGTGGCTACTTTTAATTCAACAGGTCAGCCAGCTGTATTTTTACATGCAGCAGATGCCATACATGGAGATTTGGGAAATATCCAAAAAAATGATGTGGTGATTTGTATTTCAAAAAGTGGAAATACTGAAGAAATAAAATATTTGCTGCCGCTTATCAAAAATATGAGTAATAAAATTATAGCCATTTGCGGAAATAAGGATTCTTATTTGGCAAATCAAGCCGACTTTCTTATAGATGCAACTGTTAAAAAAGAGGCCTGTCCGCATAATTTAGCTCCTACTTCAAGTACTACTGCTCAACTTGTTTTGGGGGATGCTTTGGCTATTTGCCTTTTAGAAAGCAAGAATTTTACTGATAAAGATTTTGCTCGCTTTCATCCTGGAGGTGTATTAGGGAAGAAATTATATTTGAAAGTAAGCGATATTATAAAAAATAATGAAATACCATCCGTTGAAAGTGATGAAAGTATAAGAAATGTAATTATTGAAATTTCTAGGAAAAGGTTAGGGGCAACAGCTGTTCTTGAAAAAGGGAATTTGACTGGAATCATTACAGATGGTGATTTAAGAAGGATGCTAGAAAAAGGAATAAAAATAGAAGATGTACTTTCAAAAGATATTATGAATAAAACTCCAAAAAGTATAAATTCTACTGCATTAGCAATTCAGGCACTTAAAATAATGGAGCAACATAATATTAGTCAACTTCTTGTAGTAGATAGAGAAAATTATATTGGAATAATTCACATGCATGACATACTTAAAGAAGGGATAGCGTAATAATGGCAAATCAGAAAATAAAAGAAGATATGTCATTTTTAGAACATTTGGAAGTATTCAGATGGCATTTGATTCGTTCGGCATTTGCAGTTATGTTTTTTGCAGTTTTAGCTTTTATTTTTAAAGGTATTGTATTTGATGGTGTTTTACTAGCACCCAAAAATCCAGATTTTCCTACTTATAAAATACTTTGTTTGTTATCGCAAAAACTAGGAATGGGAGATACGCTTTGCATGGATGAATTACCATTTATTTTAATGAATATTAGTATGTCTGGGCAATTTAGTACGCACATAATGACTTCAATTGTAGTTGGTTTTGTTGTAGCCTTCCCTTATATTTTTTGGGAAATGTGGAAGTTCATTTCTCCTGCATTGTATGATAAAGAAAGTAATGTGGCTAAGGGGGTTGTTTTTTTCTCTTCATCACTTTTTATATTTGGAGTGCTATTTGGCTATTATGTAGTAGCTCCTTTATCTGTTCATTTTTTGGGCTCTTATCAAATAAGTGAAACGGTAGCAAACCAGATTTCACTGAGTTCTTTTATTAGCACAGTTACTACTGTTTGCCTAGCTAATGGAGTAGTATTCGAATTGCCTATTTTGGTTTATTTTCTTACAAAAATTGGTTTACTAACTCCAGAGTTTATGCGTACTTACCGAAAACACGCCTTAGTTTTAACGCTTATTTTTTCAGCAATTATTACCCCGCCAGATGTTACTAGTCAGGTTTTAGTTGCACTTCCACTTATGGTACTTTATGAAATAAGCATAAAAATATCGGCAAGAGTACTGAGAAAACAAGAAAAAGAATTGAAAAAACAATGAAATTAAGAGCGGAAAATATTGTAAAATATTATAAGAACAAGGCAGTTGTTGATGGAGTAAATATTGAATTAAATCAAGGTGAAATTGTTGGTTTGTTAGGGCCAAATGGAGCTGGAAAAACTACAAGTTTTTATATGATGGTCGGTCTTGTTTCTCCTAATCAGGGGAAGGTGTTTTTTGGAGAGAAAGATATTACAGATTTACCAATGTATAAAAGAGCTCAAATGGGTATTGGTTATTTAGCACAAGAGGCATCTGTTTTTAGGAAAATGTCGGTGGAAGATAACATTCTCTCGGTCTTGGAAATGACTACTTTAAGTAAGCAACAGCAAGAAGAAAAATGTGAATCTCTACTTACAGAATTTGGGTTGCTAAATATTCGAAAAAGTATGGGAGGATTGCTTTCAGGAGGAGAAAGAAGAAGAACAGAAATAGCAAGAGCTTTAGCTACAAATCCGAAATTTATCTTGTTAGATGAGCCATTTGCAGGAGTTGACCCTATAGCAGTAGAAGATATTCAGCAGATTGTAGCTACTCTTAAAAAGAAAAATATTGGCATTTTAATAACTGATCATAATGTGCATGAAACTTTATCGATAACCGATAGGGCATATCTCCTTTTTGAAGGAAAAATATTAAAATCAGGTACGGCAGAAGAATTAGCGGCAGATGAAAGAGTAAGAAAAGTATATCTAGGGAAAAATTTTGAATTAAGATGATAATTGTAACTGGTGCAGCAGGTTTTATTGGAAGTTGTTTGGTGCGAAAATTAAATAATCAAGGGCTTATGGATTTGGTTTTAGTAGATGACTTTTCCAATGATTTGAAGAATAAAAACTTAGAGGGAAAGCAATTTACAGAAAAAGTGCACAGAATGGATTTTATGAATTGGTTGGAAGAAAATCATAATCATATTGATTTTGTTTTTCATATTGGTGCTAGAACCGATACTACAGAATTTCATCAATCCATTTTTGATAAGCTAAACTTAAATTATTCTAAAAATTTATGGAAGAAATGCGTAAAATATCAAATACCATTTATTTACGCTTCCTCAGCTGCTACTTACGGTATGGGAGAATTTGGCTTTCAAGATAGCCATGAAATTATAGAAAGATTAAAACCACTAAACCCTTATGGGCAATCTAAAAATGATTTTGATAAATGGGTTTTAAAGCAAAATGATGAGCCGCCATTTTGGGCTGGCTTTAAGTTTTTCAATGTGTTCGGCCCCAACGAATACCATAAGGGTAGAATGGCTTCCGTTATTTTTCACACCTTTAATCAGATAAAAGAAAGTGAAGAGATGAAGCTTTTTCGCTCTCATAATCCTAATTTTAAGGATGGAGAACAGTTAAGAGATTTTATTTATGTGAAGGATGTGTGTGATGTTCTGCTTTTTATGATGAAGCACAAAAAAGATAGTGGAATCTATAATTTGGGAACAGGAAAAGCAAGGTCGTTTATCGATTTGGTAAAAGCAACTTTTAATGCTTTAAATAAAAAACCAAATATTTCTTTTATTGACATTCCAGAAGATATAAGGGATAAATACCAATATTTTACGCAAAGTAATATGCAAAAACTAAGAAATATTGGTTATAAAAACTCATTTACAACTTTAGAAAATGGGGTGGAAGATTATGTAAAATCCTATTTATCAAAAGGGGAGTATTATTAAAGTTCCTCTCTAAACTCTACTAAAAACCTTCTAATATTTTTTAAATGATTGATGATTTCAACATTTTCAATGGTGTCGCTTTTATTCTCGCGTAACTTCTTTTTTGCTCCTTCCAATGTAAACCCTCTTTCTTTGGTTAAATGATAGATTATCCTCAGATTTTCAACATCTTTTTTGGTGAACATTCTGTTTCCCTTTTTATTCTTTTTGGGTTTTAGGATGTCAAACTCTTTTTCCCAATATCTGATTGAAGAAACACTTACATCAAACATCTTTGCTACATCCCCAATAGGATAAAACAATTTTTCTATCTGTTTTTCTTTATAAGGCATTAGTCAAATGATTGGTTATTTTGAGAGGAAATTTCGAGCATTTTATCATATTCTTCAGGGCTTAAATCATTATAATAATAATTTACAGGATTGATTTTTCTTTTATTTTTGATTACTTCATAATGCAAATGAGGAGCAACTGATGTTCCTGTACTTCCTACATAACCAATTATTTCTCCCCTTTTTACTTTTTGCCCTCTATAAACAATGTATTTTGTCATATGTGCATAAAGGGTTTGATAGCCAAAACCATGATCGATAATTACATGGTTTCCATAACCTTTTCTACTTCTTTTTACTTTTGCAATTTTCCCATCACCAGTAGCATATATTGGTGTACCCTGTGGAGCGGTAAAATCCATTCCCGTATGTAGTTTTCTAGTTTTATAAATAGGGTGAATTCTATAACCATAACCACTGGCTACTCTTCCCAAATCCTTATTGGCAATGGGCTGAATGGCAGGAATAGCAGCTAACATATTGGCTTTATCTTTTGCTAAATTAATTACCTCATCAAAGGATTTGGATTGAATGTACAATTGTTTTGAGAGCTTATCGGCCTTTTTAGCCACCTCAATTACCAATTCAGTATTGCTAAAACTTTGTATATCTTTATATCTATTTACACCTCCAAAACCAGCCTTTCTAATGGAGGAAGGGATAGGGTCGGCCTCAAAAATAACCCTGTAAATATTATCATCTCTTTTTTGAATATCATCTAGAACCAAATCAATTTGAGTCATTTTCTTATTCAAAATATCATATTGAAATACTAAATGATCAATTTCTCTTTTTAATCTTTTTTCCTTTGGACTATCAAAAAACTGAAAAAATACAATAACCATAATAAGCCCGAAAAAAGCACTAAATGATAAAAAGCCAAGAGTACGCTTTAGCTTATCAAAAGCACTTAGTTCAATTCGTTTGTAACTTAGTGTTTTTGTGTCGTAATAATATTTTATTTTAGCCATATTAAAATAATTGTGCAAATTTACTTATTTTACATTAGATAAAGCATTAAAAATTGCTGATTTCTAACAGCTTATTGTGAACAGATAGAAAAGATAGTTTTATATAATTTGTTTTTTATCTTTACGCACATAAATTAATACAGAGGTTTTATAAAAATGAGTGACACTTTTAATAAAAATATAGCAAATAATATTAAATCATTATTAGCTGAAATTGGAGAAAATCCTGAGAGAGACGGCCTTTTAAAAACTCCTGAAAGAGTTTCGAAATCAATGGAGTTTTTGACAAATGGTTACGACAAAAATCCTGATGAAATTTTAAAATCAGCAATGTTTGCTGAAAACTACAGTCAAATGGTTTTAGTTAAGGATATTGAGCTTTATTCCCTTTGCGAGCATCATATGTTGCCTTTTTTTGGGAAAGTACATATTGCCTATATTCCAAACGGCTACATTGTAGGATTGAGCAAAATACCAAGAATTGTAGATGTATTTGCAAGAAGACTTCAAGTACAAGAACGATTAACAGATGAAATAAAAGACTGCATTCAAGAAACACTAAACCCAAAAGGAGTTGCTGTAGTGATTGAAGCACAACACCTTTGTATGCAAATGAGAGGCGTACAAAAACAACATTCTTTTACTACAACTTCTGCTTTTTCGGGTATTTTTATGTCTGATGAAAAAACAAGAGCAGAATTTATGAATTTAATTAAATAAAAACAGGCACTAGTGACTAGTTGCTAGTAACTCAAAACTATATTTATATGAAAGCATATGTATTCCCAGGGCAAGGAGCCCAATTTCCTGGAATGGGAAAAGATCTTTATGAAGCCTCAGCAGATGCAAAAGGGATGTTTGAAAAAGCAAATGAAATTTTAGGATTCTCAATTACTGACATTATGTTTGGTGAAGATGCTGAAGCCCTAAAACAAACTAAAGTAACACAACCTGCAATCTTTTTGCATTCAGTAATTTTAGCAAAAGTATTAGGCAACTCTTTTCAGCCAGAAATGGTAGCGGGACATTCTCTTGGTGAATTTTCAGCATTAGTTTCAGCTGGATATTTATCATTTGAGGACGGATTAAAATTAGTTTCGCAAAGAGCAATAGCCATGCAAAAAGCATGCGAACAAAACCCGTCAACTATGGCTGCTGTTTTAGGTTTAGAGAATGAAGTAGTAGAAAAAATCTGTAAAGAAATTGAGGAAGTAGTTGTTCCTGCAAACTACAATTGCCCTGGGCAATTAGTGATTTCAGGAAGTAATAATGGAATTGATATTGCTTGTGAAAAACTTACAGAAGCAGGAGCAAGAAGAGCATTAAAACTTCCTGTTGGAGGAGCATTTCACTCTCCGCTTATGGAGCCGGCAAGAGCAGAATTAGAAAAGGCAATTGACAACACTAATTTCTCAAATGGAATCTGTCCAATTTACCAAAATGTAATTGCAACAGCTATTACAAATCCTGAAGAAATAAAAGAAAATTTGAAAAAACAACTTACTGCATCTGTGCTCTGGACTCAAACTATGCAACAAATGATAGCAGATGGATTATCATCAGTAACTGAAGTTGGTCCTGGAAAAGTATTACAAGGATTATTCAAAAAAGTGGATCGTAAACTAGAAACAAGTAGCGCTAGTTTATAAAGTATTATTAAGCAACATACCACTATTTACTAAATCATGCCAGGATTTTTGAGACTGGCATTTTTCGTACAGCTGAGCATGTATCATATTATGGCAATCAGTACCTACAAAACTCACTTGATTATTAGCAATTAGTTGTTCTGTTTTTTTCTGAATTGGAGTTGAGTAATGCCCAATTAATGAGAGCAAATTAATTTGCAATAGTACGCCACTATTAATTAGATTATTATAATCTTCTTGCTTAAAATACCCATAACGCTCAGGATGTGCAAGCACTACTTTATACCCCTCTAATTGTAATTTAAAAATGATATCAAATAAATTTCTTGGAGCTTCCAAAAAAGAAAGTTCCACCAATATATAGTTATCTCCAAAAGTTAGGAATTTTTCCTTTCCGATTTTTTGTTCAAATTCAAAATCAATATAATATTCGGCAGCAGCATTTATTTCCATATTAATGTTCTGTGCTTTTAATTCCGCACGCAAATCATTAAGCCCTTTCATTATCGTTTCAGAAGAATTTCTATAAAAATCACTCATTACATGTGGGCTAGTAATTACTTTTTTAAAGCCCAAATCCTGCATCTTTTTTATGAGTTCAACTGAAGTTTCCATATCTGGAGAACCATCATCAATTCCTGGAATAAAATGGGAATGAATATCGGTTTTCAATACTGAAAAAGATAAAGGAATGAGCTCTTCCTCTTTTTTCTTTTTTGAAAACCATTTTAACATCTAACTGTATTGTTCTTTGTAGTAATTCTGATAATCTCCTGAAGTAATATTATCCATCCATTCTTCATTATCTAGGTACCAAGCAATTGTTTTTGCAAGTCCTTCTTCAAATTGTAAAGATGGCTCCCAACCCAATTCATTTTTTAATTTATTAGCATCAATTGCATAGCGTTTGTCATGTCCTGGTCTATCTTTTACATAAGTAATTAACTGCTCAGCTGTGCCTTCATCATTGCCTAAAGCAATATCCATTTGCTTACATAATACTTTAATCAAATCAATATTAGTCCATTCATTAAAACCACCAATATTATAAGTCTCTCCATTCTTTCCATTATGATAAATTTTATCAATAGCAATAGCATGATCCACTACATAAAGCCAATCACGAGTAAATTTTCCATCACCATAAACTGGTAATGCTTTTCCATTTCTGATATTATTAATAAATAGTGGCAACAACTTTTCAGGGAACTGATTTGGCCCATAATTATTGGAGCAATTTGAAATTACAAAAGGCATGCCGTAAGTATTTCCATAAGCTCTTACAAAATGATCAGAACTTGCTTTTGATGATGAATAAGGCGACTGAGGATCATAAGGAGTAGTTTCTAAAAACAAACCTGTATCTCCAAGACTCCCATAAACTTCATCAGTTGAAACATGATAAAAAAGCTTTCCTTCTTCCTTTCCTTTCCATAAGTTTTTTGCAGCATTTAACAAGTTTACTGTCCCAACTACATTTGTCATAATAAATTCCATAGGGTTAGTAATTGATCTATCTACATGGCTTTCAGCAGCCAAGTGAATTACACCATCAAATTGATATTTTGCAAAAAGTTCAGCAATAAAAATTTTATCAACTATATCGCCTTTTTCAAAAATATAATTATCCGCTTTTTCAAAATCTGTTAGATTCTCCAAATTACCTGCATAAGTTAATTTATCTAGGTTTACTATTGTGTAATCAGGGTATTTATTTACAAATAATCTTACAACATGCGAACCAATAAACCCTGCCCCTCCTGTTATTAATATTGTTTTGCTCATCTTTATTTTTTTTACAAAAATACTGAAATTAAATAATGGTACTTTCTATTTTTCTTCTTTTATAAATATCCTCTATAAAGGCAATTACTTCTAAACACTGTTTGGGAGTTGCATCTTTTGTTGTATTTCCTTTTAATGTTTCAATTACATTCTCAATTACAAAATGATGATTATTAGCACTGCCTTTAAACTTCCCATAATCATTCGCTTTATTGCTTTTAGAAAGCTTTGGAATTTCATAATTTTCAATGTGACAGTACTCAATCTTTTCCATGTATTGCCCGCCTACTTTTACACTTCCTTTTTTGCCAATTACTGTAATACTCGACTCCATGTTTTTATCAAACACAGCAGTGGAGAATTTCATATTTCCTATTGCATTTTCTTCTAAGGAAAAGGAAATAATTCCACTATCTTCAAAATCGGTAGTTTGGCTATGATTAAAATCATTTAGCATTACATTTTCAACTTTTATATTGTCAAATAAATGGAAAAGAATATCGATAAAATGAGAGAATTGTGTAAAAAGTGTTCCGCCATCCAAATCTATTGTGCCTCTCCAATTAGCAGAATTATAATAACGATCATCCCTGTTCCAAAAACAATTCAAATGCACCATATAAATCTCGCCCATAGAGTTATTTTCAATCAATGATTTCAGCCAAATAGCCGGAGGAGAATATCGGTTTTGCATCACGCAAAAAAGCTGATTTCCACTTTCTTTTTCTTTTTGAATCATAGAATTTGCATCACTGACTGAAAGCGCCATTGGTTTTTCTACAAGTACATTGCAATTCTGCAAAGCCAATAAAGATTGAGAGGCGTGCATGCCATTTGGTGTACAAATACTTACTACATCAAAAGCAAGATCGGAAAGCAAAAGCTCATCCAAAGAATTAAAATAAGGGACTCCAAAATCTTCAATTTCTGATTTTTCTTTCACATCACAAACCGCTAATAACTCGGCTTTCGGATTGGCTTGAATTTCTGCAATATGGCGTTTGCCAATATGTCCACAGCCAACTACTGCAAATCTTATTTTCTTTTGTTCACTCATATCTTTTGCACTTTTCCATCTTCTAATTTATAACTTTCATTTGTGGCATTACAGACTGCCACTCCATCTGTAAAAACTAATTTTTCACCATATTCTGAAATCCAACCATCTTGTTTTGCAGGCACGCCAACCATCAGGGCAAAAGCAGGAACATTTTTGGTAATGACCGCACCAGCACCAATAAAAGCAAAATTACCAATAGTTACACCGCATAAAATTGTTGCATTTGCACCGATTGATACCCCTTTTTTAATCCATGTTTTTTGAAATTCATCTTTTCTTTCAACTGCACTTCTTGGATTTTTTACATTGGTAAAAACCATGGAAGGTCCTAGAAAAACATCATCTTCACAAACTACTCCACTATAAAGTGAAACATTGTTTTGTACTTTTACATTATTACCTAGAATTACATCATTGGCGATAAATACATTTTGCCCAACATTGCAATTCTCTCCAATTTCTGCCTTTTCCATAAGGTGAGAAAAATGCCAAATTTTTGAGCCAGCACCAATTGTGCAACCCTTATCAATTACAGCTGTTTGGTGGGTAAAATATGTGGGAGGATTACTCATTTATAAAATCAATAATTGTGTTTGAAATATAGTCCATTTGCTCTTTGGTAAGCTCGGTATGCATGGGTAAAGATAGCACTGTTTTGCAAAGCTCATTAGTTACCAAAAAATTGGTCTCGGAAAATCTTTCCTCTTTGTATGGTGTTTGCTGATGCAAAGGCACAGGATAGTAAACGCCAAAAGGAATCTCTTTATTTTGCAGATGTTCGCACAATTTATCTCTATCAACATCTTTTAATTTGAGGGTATATTGATGAAAAACATGAGTAGAAAAATCTACTCTTTTTGGAGTTGTAATTTGCTTATAATCAGCAAAACATTTGTCATAATAGTCAGCCGCATTTTTTCTTGCAGAATTATAGGATTCCAATCGTTTTAATTTGATGCTTAAAACAGCCGCTTGCACACTATCCAACCTAGAATTTACCCCAATATATTTATAATGATATCTGTCTTCCATGCCATGATTCACCATCTTCCTCATTTTTTCTGCCAATACATCATCATTGGTAAAAATAGCCCCTCCATCTCCATAACAACCCAAATTCTTTGAAGGGAAAAAGGAAGTTGTACCAATAGTACCAATTGTTCCTGCTTTTTGTCTTTTGCCCTCTTTAAAAATATAATCGGAACCAATGGCTTGTGCAGTATCCTCAATTACAAAAAGACTATTTTCCTTAGCAATTTTTTGAATTTCTTCCATATTGGCGCATTGCCCGAACAAATGCACAGGAATAATAGCTTTTGTTCTTGGCGTTATTGCACTTTTAATACTCTCTATATTAATAGTGAAATCATTCTTATCCACATCTACAAAAATTGCTTTAAGCCCTAATAATTTCACTACCTCAGCAGTTGCTACAAAAGTAAAATCAGGACAAATAATTTCATCTCCTTTATTTAACTCTAATGCCATGAGTGCAACTTGCAAAGCGTCTGTTCCATTGGCACATGGAATAACATGTTTTATCCCTAAATATTCCTCTAACTCCTTCTGGAAAGCATGCACTTTAGGCCCGTTAATATATGCCGAACTACTTAAAACCTCTTTTATGGAATGGTCTATTTCTGCTTGTATTTTTTTGTACTGACCGCCAAGGTCAACCATTTGTAATTTCATCATCAATTTTTCTAAACGGCAAATATAGGCAATTATTACTGCCTGTATGCGTTTGTAAAAAACGAAAAAGCTTACTTTTACGGCAAATTAAAATACATGAGAAAGGTTATTTTTATTCTATTTTGTTTTTCTACAATTCAAGCAATCGCACAGGAAGAGAAAAGTTCACTTACGGCAATTTTGTTTGACTATACTCATCAATTTCCTATGGGAGATTTGGCGGAAACCTTTGGAGATAATTCATCTATTGGTATAAGTTTAATCAAAAAAAGAACTAATAATTGGCTTTTTGGAATAGATGGATCGTATGTTTTTGGTTCGAAAATAAAAGCAGAGAACTTATTTAATGGTATTGCAACTGAAAATGGAGAAATAATTAATAAAGATGGACTTTTTGCAAATGTGATGACTTTTGAAAGAGGATTCTCCACATTTTTAGCTGGGGGGAGGGCATTTACTTTTTCTGAAAATAACGAAAGCGGAATTTATTTGATAAGTGGAATTGGTTATATGCAGCATAAAATTAGGATTCAAACACAAGAGGATTTTATCCCTCATTTGGATGATGAATATAAGAAGGGGTATGACAGATTATCTGGAGGAGTTAGTGTGAAATTAAATGTAAACTATATGTATTTTAGTAAGAAAAATAACATTAAGTTTTTTGCTGGTATGGAGCTAATAAAAGGGTGGACCAAAAACCTAAGAGCTTATGATTTTAATCAGATGCAACATACTTCAGATGAAATTAGAAACGACATTAAAGTGGGCGTAAAAGTTGGTTTTATCATTCCTATTTTTAAACGAAATATAGCAGAATTTCATTATAGATAATGCTATTTTTATATAATATAAATATCCGTTTGTATGTGTTGATAATTCGGATTGTATCTTTGTTTAAGCCAAAAGCAAAGCTATGGATAAAGGGCAGAAAAAATATTTTCCAGAAACTAAAAACTGCAATTTTCAATGAAAAAAATATTGTGTGGTTTCATTGTGCTTCTCTTGGTGAATTTGAACAAGGAAAACCTATTATTGAGGCTTACAAAGTAAAGCATCCAACTCATAAAATTCTACTTACTTTCTTTTCCTCTTCTGGCTATGAGATCAGAAAAAACACGCCTTTAGCGGACTTTGTTTTTTATCTTCCAGCTGATACAAAAGAAAATGCAAAGCACTTTATTGAAATTATAAAACCTATAAAAGCCATTTTTATAAAATATGAGTTTTGGCTGAATTATATGGCAGAATGCAATAAGCAAAATATCCCGTTTTATTCCGTCTCTTCTATTTTTAGAAATGAGCAAATCTTTTTCAAAAACAAATGGTTTGCCAAACAGTTAAAACATATTACTCACTTTTTTGTGCAAGACAAAACCTCAGCTGAACTATTAAAAACTATCGGATTCAGCAATACTACAATTAGTGGTGATACACGATTTGACAGGGTAAAAGCAAATGCAATTTCTGCAAAGGAAATTCCATTGATTGCTGCATTTTGCAAAACACAAACTACAGTTATTTGTGGAAGCACTTGGCCAAAGGATGAAGCACTTTTAAGTCAGTTTATAAAAGACAATCCTCAGTATAATTATATAATTGCACCACACGAAATGCACAATATTTCTCAGTTGCAAAAACAAACTAAGGCACAACTATTTTCAATAGCAAATGCTGAAAATATTACTTCAAAAAATGTATTAATTATAGATAGCATAGGGATGCTTTCTCACATCTACCAATATGGAAATATGGCTTATATTGGTGGTGGATTTGGAGCGGGAATACATAATATTTTGGAGGCAGTAGCTTTTGGATTGCCCGTTATTTTTGGTCCTAATTACAAAAATTTTAAGGAGGCAAAAGAATTGACAGCACTTAAAGGAGCAATCAGTATTAACAATTATACTGAGCTTACTGCTGCTATTGGTTCCTTTCAAAATTACAACAATACTATTGCTAGTAATTACATTCTTGATAATTGTGGTGCAACTAATATTATTGTTGATAGGATTTAAAATTTTATCAACTTCAAGACTTTTTATTCTGTGTTAATTATTTAATCTACCAACAAAGCTGTAACTGTTAGAACACGATTAAGATGGGATGAAAACACAAAATACATAGTTGAGATGGCATTTAAGTTTAAAGAGTATAAGTTTTAATTTAATACAAACCAATCTCTGAAATACCTTAAGCGATAAGATAATTCGTTTATTTCTTTATTCTCTAAAATAAGAGAAAGGGAAAGAGCTTTAAGGTTTTTATTATGTTGTTCCACTTTTACTAACTGACCTTTTGAATTATGAACTGATTCATATTTAAAACCACACCTTTCCAGATAATCCCCTTTTTCAAATTGATTTAAAAGAAGGATTGTTCTTTTTACATTTTCTCTTACTTCTTTTGGAGTTTCTTCAGAATCACCCATTAACTGATGCAAATGAGATAAATGTTCTTTAAGTATCATAAGAATACCAAACATTCCATTTGGCTTAGTAATGGAAAGAGATTTTCTGAACCTCCAAGAATTATAAATAAATCTAAAAAACTTAGACATTTTTCAATGCTTTTATAAATCCCTCAGTAATTATAATTATTTCTTTTGCTTGGTTACTATTATTAAAAGCTTTTATAAGATAACCATAACAAATAAAATCACCTGTTTTAGGATTTGTTGTGATGTTTAAATCTTTGTTTGTTGGATGGTTTGGATACCTTAAATTTCCATCTGTATAGCACTTTACCACATCAATAATTTTTCCATAACGACAAGCATATTTTTTAGAAACTCTATTAAATACTACATATTCATCTTTTTTGTATTTTGCTTTCATAATTAATATTTTATACAATAATAAGAATAATTAAGCCAATTATGAATTCTTAACAAGCTTGTCAGAAGAAATTACTTTTTCATAAATTTTTTCCACCACTTCATCTGATATCTGAGGGGCTTTATTTACTAAACAGATTGTATAGATTTAAGAACCTCTAATATTTTTACCATTGCATATGTATCCAATTTGCAATAAGCCAATAGATTTTCTCTAATTTTTTGAATCTCAATTTTATCATTCTTACTAGCTAAGTTTGTAAAAACAGCACTTGCTAAAGAACCGTTATTAATTTCCAAATTATCATAAGAGAATCCAGGCACTAATGCAGGTAGAACATCCTTAATTGAATATCCACCTTTCATTACCGGATCATAATACCATTTTTCTCTAAATGGTATGATTAGATCTTTCATTCTATCTATGATTGATTGTAAATCATTTTGATATTTTGGAAAGCTTTGTATAAGCGCATTTAATCTGCCTTTTTCAAACACTATGTTGTATACAAGTATATCACCCTCTTTTTTCATATTATTAATGAGTGATTTTATAAATGGCTCTCTTGGGTCATTCAATGGATTTGCCAAAAATTCATAGTGTTCAAGTAATCCATTATTTTTACAGTGAGCTGAATACTGAAAGGGTGTTTGCTGATATGGGTTCAATCCCTCAAATGGAGGAATAGCAGGGTTATAGGTTTCAAAATCTAAATAATACAAATTATCAGAGAGATTATTCACAAAGTCTGCTATTTTTTTATGATTTATAATCTTAGAACTAGTAAGATATGAATGAACCTCAAGCTGTTGATTGGAGCTTAATTTAGTTTCAGATGGAATATCTTTAAGCTTTATATGTCCATTGTAATAAAGATTCCATTTCTTATTTGCACGTAAATTAGCAATGTCAAATACAGAATACTCTGGGATATGTTTCCAGCATTCTCCTTTAAAATTACAAGAATAAGGTTCATTACAATATGAACCAATATCCGCTTGTGGAATACAATTGTCAGCAAGTACTGTATGTAATTCTTTTAATTTGTTTTTAATATACTCAATATTATTTTTTGCTTCTTTTAATACAGTTTGTGATGTAAAAAGTTTTTGTAAATCTAACTCTCCATCTCTCAAATAAGTGTTATCAATATGAGTAATAGATATATCTGCAATATCAAGTCCTGATTTTTGCATAATATAATATTGTAGAGACGCATCAATAACATGTGTATCTGAAACTTTTGTAGAACTCTTAACTTCATAAGCATACCATTTCCCCTCTTTCTTTACAAGAATATCTACAAAGCACATTACATAATCATAGCAAAATCCTGCCTCATATATTACTTCTACTCCATCATCAATTAATTGTTGAGTATGCTTAAAAGAGGCAAAATATTTGGTATAGTCTTCTGGACCAGCATCCACACCCCCTGGAAATAATTTCTGCGCTAACACACCTACATCAGTTCCAGTTTGAAATACACCTTCTTGTTGCTGAGATATTTCATCAGCTAATTCAGGATGAAATTTATAAAGATAGAGTGACTTCTTACATTGCACTCCCTTTTTAAAAGTTGATTTTGATAAATATTTTCTAGCCATAATTTTTATACAATAATAAATATGTTTTTCCTACTGAAGAATTCTTAACAAGCTTGTCAGAAGAAATTACTTTTTCATAAATTTCTCCACCACTTCATCAGGTATCTGGGGAACTTTATTTACTAACCACATTTCGTCTCCTGTAATTGAGTTTTTCATCAACATTCTGTCCAATATATAATCATCAAAATGTGAAGCAAGTTGGGTTACTCTTTCAAAAAAGAAAAGATGCATGAAATAATAAAACCCATGAATTGGAACACCCTCAAGTGGTCTATCAAAAGTTAATCCTTTATAATCCATTATTTGAGGGATAAAAATTTCAAATAAATTTCTTGCATCATTTGTTATATGAGCCCCTTTGAGATTAAACCTATCATCCTCCATACAAGCATCCACCCCTTTTTCTTTCAGTACAATTACTTTATCTCTGAATAAATCATACTTATAATCAACTACTAACTTTTGCTCTTTTTCTGATAAATTTTTAAATTTCATTATTTTTTACTTTGGTTATACCTTGCTTTTAAATAATTACAATATTCGCAATCATCAGCAGGTTGTGGAGTTTCTTCCTGATTTAATAAAGTATGGATTTCAATTAACTTTGGATTAATCCAATCTGTATTTCCAGTATATGGAATTAAAGAAACCTTAAATTCTAATTTCTCATCAAAAGTTGCTTTGTCTTTTATTCCATTACAATACACAAAATAAGCGGTGTCGGAAACCTTAAACCCCTCACCCCTTAGCAAGAATTGATAAAACTCCATTTGTCTCTTATAAGAATCTCCCCAACCAGTTTCAATAGTTACCTCTCCTTTTTTGGAAGTTGCTTTATAATCAACCACAATTAGTTCCTGAGTATCTAAATCAATCCAAATATCATCCACCGCACCAAACACATGGAAATTAGTTGGCTCGTGCACAAAAGAAACCCCTGTGAAATTAGCACGCCACCTGTCCATATTTTCATGTTTGAATGGAATAGCATTTAATCCTAATTGTTTGATATAAGGATGTTCTTCCCCTTTTTCTCTATATCCATCAAACTCATTTTTAAGTAGATTATCTACTGCAATATTTAAATTAAAAGGAATCATTCCTGGTCTTCCAATTCCATGTCTTCTGTCTAAATAAAAACATCTTTGGCATTGATTAAAAAAGTCAATTTTAGACCTACTAATTTGATATGCGTCTTCTTTTCCTGTAATGTATTTTCCTTTGTATGACATATTTCTATTTTTTATCTTCTATTAAACTTACTTCCCAAGCCCATGTAGCCCATCTTTTTGATTTATCATCCTCATTATTCATCACAGAAAACATTCTTTTAGCATTGATTTCTAGGTTTAAATCACTTACCTTTGTTCTGAATCTTTCTTGTATAACATCATTTGTTGTTTTAGATAATAAAGCAAGGAATTCATCAGATATGTTATGATATTCATCTTGGATTGGAAGTGTTTTTCTACCTCTCTTATTGTGACCATATTCAATCATCTCATTATCAGTTACACAAATAAATAAACACTTGTATTTATTAAAGTTTTTATATTGAGTATTCCCATCAGGATTCGTAAATGATTTTAACAAAGCTAATCTATAAATATCATTTAATAATTTCCCATGCTTACTAGACCTATCCTGAGTAGCATTTTTAGGTGTCCTAAAATATGCAAATTCAATAAGAAAACCTTGATTATTTTTTATATCAACTCTCATATCGTACTCTGGACTATCTGTATGCCTACCTCTTCCAAGATTCTCACCTCTTGGAGTCTGATTATATAATGCTTCTGGTATAGTCTGCTCTAAAATAATTTCATGTGGTTTTTTCTTAAATTCATTCATAATGGCATAAAAAAAATCATACCTAATACTATCTTCACCAAAAGCAGTAAAATCATATTGGTGATACTCTAGTCTTTTTTCAACTAATTTATTAAAATTAGTCAAAGCTTTATTTATTTTTTTATCCATACCTTAATTATTTTGTACAATTAATACTCTTACAATGCCTTGTGCATCATAAATTCTTCTAAACCTAATGACATCATTTACATTGTAATTATCTGCTACCCATTCATCATACCCTTGATTTGCTAGAACATATAAATTACACATATTTCCAAAATCCATTCTATTAATATTACAAGTATAAATAGAATTATTTGCTATAACTTGCATTGTTTCTCCATGGTCTGGAAAATCTTCAGAAACATCTGCAGGGAATGTTAAAAATCTACTTGGGGCAAACATTGCTTGGATTACTCTTTTTTCTATCATTTTATTTAGTTTTTGGTTTCATGTTTTTTACTCTTAAAATTCGTTATTTAATATTGGTAAACGACCTTGATTTTGAAAATACGATCTTAATAATTTTGCTTCCAAATATGATGCAGGCTCATTCTCATTTGAATAAAATATACTCATTTTCATTGTTTGTATTTTTAATTCGTTCAATTTTATGAATAAATAGTTTTTTGTACTCAAATCCTTACCATTATATTTTCTACTAGCTTGTAGTCTATCTGGTAGTAGTTGATTGCCTAATGTGCCATCATTATTTATTTTACCAGACATCCCAATATATATTATTTTATTATTTTCATCATTTGTCCAGACATATACGCCTGGACTTTCCTTAACATTTTCTTGGATAAGATTTACATAATACCCCCTATTATTTAAGTTATCTCGTTCAACAATAAATTCACAAATATTTGATTTTATTAGATTGCTTACATCTGTCAATTGTAATAATTCTTTTGTTGTCATCTTATTTAATTTTTTAATTAATACTATTATTATTTCGTTTCAAACTTACTCATTTTTTTGGAAATTTAAAATTTGGAATATTTGGGAACTCAACCAGCTTCATTTCTTCACCCTTTTCAAAATACTCTTTTCTTAATTCCATTAATAATAATCCCATCATGTTTTCCCCCTCTAAGTTTCCATTACCATCATCAACTGTTCCCCAAAATTTATCTCTTTTTGTCGAAATCTCTACAATAGATTTGTTAATAAATTTATCATTATTTGACGCATTTAAATATGCTCCCATTTGTTTGAAATTACAACTCAATTTCACTCTCAATACCCATCTCATAATATCTAATCTCACATTGTCCCAATCTTCTCTACATTTATCTTTTCTATGAGGTTTAGTAACCATTTTTGCAGCCATTGGAGATTTCTGTTCTCTCACTATTTCTTGTATTTCAGGAAAATCAGGAAACCTACATGCCTGATACAATGCTTCTGAGGATCGGTACTCCAATCCATACACTCCCAATTTTAACTTTTCAACTCTTTTAAGAATTATTTTAAATTCCTCCTCAGTCCAACCTTCAATATGATGCCCTTTAAGGCCATAAAAAACATGAGATTTTAAATATTCCTGTTTTAGATGAAACCTATCTTTTTCTTTATTCATATTTTTATTTTTTTGATTTTATATAGTCATATTTACTCATTAAAAACTTAAACATTGGTTGCCCAAAATATTTTCTCATATCACTAACTGATATTACATCACTTTTATGATTATTACAGAAATAACAACATAAGACCATATTATCTTTTGTGTATTTGTTATTTTCTTTAGAAGCATCTTCTCTATCTAATTCAAACCAAGCACCTCTTTTTCTCTTTGTTTTGCAAGTATAACTTTCATCATTATACAGAACTCCTAATACAGTCTCACTTACACCACAATAGTTACAAACTGACTCATCTTTATTAATTGACTTTTCACCTACCAACCAAGTTAAGTGTTCTTTCAATTTTTCTTTTGACTGTTTTTGATAAAGTTTTTTAACATCTAAATAAAATTCTTTTGCTTTTTCTTCTGCTATCCCTCCGTCTTCATTAATTATACAGTACTCTGTAAAAACAAGGTTTTTCTTATCTTTCTCTTTATTCTTAGCGTCTTTATTCCATTGAAAAATATCTTTATCTTGAGCAATTTTACTTTTAAATAATTTCTCGATTTTCAAAATTAAAAATACTTCTTGCGCAAAATGTAGTTCTATTTTTTTTCTGCTCTTAATTTCTTTCCATTCAATTTCAGTTATATTGTATTCTTCCTTAAGTTTTTTTTTATCAAATCCATAAATTATTCTAGATTCAATTATTAGCATTATTCTTTCATCCATATCTTAATTATTTTGTACAATTAATACTCTTACAATGCCTTGTGCATCATAAATTCTATTAAATCTAATTACATCATTTTCTTGATAATTACTATTCACCCAATCATCATATCCCTGAACTCTTCTATTAGTTACTTTTAACATGCAAGTTCCGTTAAAATTTCTTTTATCTACTTCACATTCAAATAGTCTACTACCTGCAATTAAATACATATATTCAGTATCTTCAGGAAAATTTATCCCAACATGATTTGGAAAACCCACAAACCCTTGATCTAACATTGCTCGTATCACTCTTTTTTCTATCATTATTTCTTTTTTTAATTAACACTAACTTTAATTCGTTTCAAATTTAAACATTTTTTTCTGGAAATTTAAAATTTGGAATATTTGGGAACTTAACCAGCTTCATTTCTTCGCCCTTTTCAAAATACTCTTTTCTTTGTACGTCTTCAACATAAAGTATTTTATTCTTCATCATCAAATTTTACCCAACCATTACCAAAAGCAAACAACACACCTAAAATCACCAAAGGATAAGCAATAAACAAAAAAAATCTTTCCCTAACTCCCCAATATTTATCTCCAATTACAAAAGGTTCTGTAAGGAGATTTAAAAATAAACCAACAGCTAAATATTCCATATCTTAATTTTTTTAATCTTTCTCAATCTTAATCGTTTAATTCTTTCCAAACATTTTCCAAATCACCATACTCTTCTGTTCTTTGGTTAAATATTTTAATAATTCAAAATACTTAGTTACTATACTATACATTAAATGTGGTCTCTTGTATAATTCAAAGGTATCTACTATATCCAGTGTAAGTGGAGTTAAGTGCCCATACCTTTTATAGTCGGCTTTTATTGCATCACATGCAATATGATACAACTCTCTTGCTGTAAAAAACTCAATATCAATAAATGCAACAACCCAACTATCAGTCTTCCCACTCTGTAATAAATTCCTGAGTTCCAAGTAATCTTTAGCGTAAAACTCAGTAATATTATCAATAAAGTTGTCTCTTTCCTTTTCATCCCCTAATATATATGGATAAACACTCAACATCACATCCAAATCAATCTGATAGTCAAGTGGCAATACAGAATAAAATGAAGGTTTATCCATATTCTCAAGAGATTTTAATTTTTGTAATACTTTTCTTTTATTCATAATTTACTTTTTTTTATTTGATTTATACATTATCCTAGCCTTTTTTCAAAAACATATGTCCGATATAAAAAAGCTTGCTTTCATATTTATACTTTTTACATCCTAATGTTGCAATTAACTTTTTCCCAAGCTGTACTGCATTTTCAACATCCTCCAATACTACATATTCATTATAAGTGTGATAGTTATAATAACCAGCAGCCAAATTCAAACATTCAACTTCAAACCTTCTCTTGAGTTCACCTACATCAGTAAAAGGGTGGTGCTGATGCTTAGTAATTCCATGCTCAGCAATTATATCTTTGGATAATTTCCAAAACTCTTCATCCGAGAAGAACAAAGTTCTTCCTCTTAAAGTTTCGCTCATAGTATTATTCTCAGGAGAATCAAATTGAATAAAATAACCAACATCTTTAAACCATTCTTTTGGGGCTGCATTTGTTCCTGCACACCCATTTTCTTCAGAAACAGGGAAAAACACCTTTATATTATCAAAATAATCTAATAATTGCAGACAGATAAAAACCCCCGCCTTATCATCTCCTCCACAACCAGTTGGTTGATTTGTATTGGGAACATATCCTGATAAAGCATTTTTCAACTCTCTGTTTGAATTATACCTTTTCACATCTCTTATATCTATAGTTTCAGTATTTATTTCATGAACAGAATCTGTATGAGCTACAACACAAGGAAAATGTTTTGAACTCCCTTTTTTCGCTAGAATATTTCCCATATCATCCATTTGAAATGGAATTGATTTTTGTTTTAGGTAACTTTTAAGAAACTCAACCAACCGATCTTCCTCTCCAGAGAAAGTGGGAATTGATAAGATTTGTTTTAATAATTTGATATTTTTCATTCTTTTAAGATATTTTACTTAGTTTTTTGAATTCAGTTTCAGAATATTGTATCCCAAAAATGTAAAATTCTTTTACATTTTCTTCCTCATTAATTTTTGCTGGGCCATTAAAATTATGGTATTTTAATACCCCATTAATTTCCTTATAATAACATATAGTTGTAGAACCATTTTTATTATTAGTAATTAATTTACGAGTTGGATTTTTTGGTATGAAACTAATTTTTGGATTTGGCATAGAAGTATGGGTTTTTTTGGGTTAATAATGGTGCAAGATACGCCATTTAACCCCTTTAACCCATTCTTGACAAGCTTGTCAACCCCTTATATACTTATAATATTAACCTGAATATTAGCTTTTTTAGCTAAAGAAATCATATTAGCTGTACCTTTACTTTTCCCATCCCAAAAAGCAATAAGCATATCAGCATATTCAGCCATTTCAGCATTTCGTTTTATACCAGCAGATTTACCATATTTTTTCCAATCCGCTTTATATAATTTCACTTTAAACCCCCTTAGCTCAGCATACCTTTCCCCTAATTGGTCAGCACCTTTAGCACCACCACTTATTATTACTACTTTTTTAAAATCTTTTAATAAAAAATCACATACACTTTTTAGTTTAGAGAAATTATTAAAATCTCTACTACCAGCAATAATTACTTTCTTCATATTATTTAATTTTATTATTTTCAAAATCAAATTGTCTATAAATTATAGATGACCCATCAAAAGAATCAATTGAATTCCACTCTCTAAATCCAACATAACACACACCATCAATTTTTGCTATCTGAACAAATCCACACCCTTCACATATTTTCTTTATAGACTCACCTTCTTTTAAAAAGGAAAACATTTCAAAAATTGAAAAATCAAAAGACCAACCATTTTCACAACAAATTTCTTTACAAAATTCAGCCATATTTTTATTATTTTAAAGTTAATATGGGACAAATGTAATATGAAGTAGTGTCAAGTAGAATTCTTGACAAGCTTGTCAAGCTAAATTCCTTTAACTAAATCTCTATCTAAAGTAATAATATACCTACCTTTTATATTCTGAATTTTATATTGCTCAGCAATAGAGCTTGGTAGTGATTTTGAGATTAATGCATTAATTGTTGATACTGATTCAGAAGTCTTATAACATAAATTCTCTATCGAGTTTATTGACTCCTCTTCAGTACCCCTTGATATCTTTCCCTTATAATATATCTCAAATAATTCTTCTTTTATTGAAAATATATTTTGAGCAACTACTCCGTCAGGGTGAAGTAATAAATATTTATAAAGTGTAAATGGTATAGGAGGAATACGTAATGTATGATTTAGAGGGTCTTTAAAATATAA
>JACKQG010001636.1_pt1 | contig 30538 bp, 30 predicted proteins | sample 8237621 | NCBI WGS metagenome assembly JACKQG01 (sample SAMN15677084, study PRJNA649215) | marine metagenome | biome: marine; feature: Black Sea; material: saline water; isolation source: suspended particulate matter (SPM) from the Black Sea western gyre | collected 2013-06-09/2013-06-10 | depth... | reverse complement strand
GTACATTTTTTATGCTTTTCTCTGCGTTCTTGGCGTTCTCTGCGGTGAAATTGCTTTTCTGTTTCGACTTTAAAAAAGCCCTGATTAGCCGCTTGAATCCGGCCTCAGGGTTGTGTACAATGAAGGGCATGACGAATTGGGTTTTTATGTTTACAAGTTGCTAATTCTAGTAACGCGGCGAATACCTGAATAATAGGAGTGATTATGCACTACCGTCGGTTGGGACGTTCTGGTTTAAAAGTTAGCGAAATTTCTTTGGGAGCCTGGGTGACGTTTGCCAGTCAAATTGATGCTGACGTAGCCAGCGAATTGATCCATGCGGCTTACGATTTAGGGGTCAATTTCTTTGATAACGCCGATGCCTATGCCGATGGTCAGGCTGAGGTTATTATGGGCCAGGCCATCAAGGATATTCCGCGCGAAGCGTTGGTGATTTCGAGCAAGGTTTTTTGGCCGACGATGCCAGGCCCCAACGGGCGCGGTTTGTCGCGCAAGCATATTATGGAGTCCGTCCACGCCTCGTTGCGTCGGCTGGATACCGATTATATAGACCTGTATTTTTGCCATCGCTACGACCCCGATACGCCGATCGAAGAAGTTGTTTTTACGATGAATACGCTCATCCAGCAGGGAAAAATTCTTTATTGGGGCACCTCCGAGTGGACAGCGGCACAAATTTCGCAAGCTTTTGGCGCGGCGCGGCAATATAATCTGATTCCCCCCACAGTGGAACAGCCCCAATATAGCATGTTCCACCGCAAGCGCGTCGAAACCGAGATTGCGCCATTGGCGAAAGAACTTGGCTTGGGGTTGACCACGTTTAGCCCGCTTTATTTTGGAATTCTGACCGGGAAATATAACGATGGTGTCCCTGCCGGGAGCCGCGCGGCGATGGACAGTATGGCCTGGGTACAGAATTATCTTACCCCGGAGCGGCTGGACATTGTGCAGGATTTGGCGTTGATCGCCGACGAATTAGGGATTTCTCAGGCCCAGTTGGCGTTGGCGTGGTTATTGCGGCGCAAAGAAGTCAGCAGCGTTATCACTGGGGCGACCAAAATGAGTCAATTGAAAGACAATCTGGGCGCAGCTGATGCGATTGCATTACTCATTGATGATGTCTTGGACGAAATTGAGGCTGTGATTAGCCACGAACCCGAGGAGTAAAAACAAAAAAAGCCGGAGTTCAAAACTCCGGCTTTTTTTGTTTAGCAGTTAACAATTTATAAATCGTCGCCAGGGATATCAATCGGGGCGATTTCGGGGGATTCGGCTTTGTTGCGCAGGGTGAAAAAACCTACCGCAATGGGGATAGCCACAAAGATCAGGCCAACGCATAGCAATGCCACACCCACGCCCGCAGGGACAGTTCCGCTATTGGTTACCCCGTTGAGTTCAGATGTGTAGGGCATTACGCCCGCGGCAGAAACGGCCCCAAATATGCACAAAAACAGTCCAGGGCAGCCGCACAAAAATACCGCGGCGACGGTGGCGATCATTCCAGTTGTTTTCTTGTCCATGCTATTCTCTCCTTATGAGAATGTGTGAAGCTGAAAATAGTTATTAAATTGTAGCAGTTTTTCGACGCGCAGGTTAAATAGTATGACTATTTTCCTATCCAAAACATCACTATTCGTAGATTGTGAATGAGACGTTGATGCCGCGGGTAGGTTTATCTTCGCTGCCGCCGGTAACTTCGGTGATTTGGGCTTCGATGGGCGCGCCCTCGTCGAGCAGCGGAGCCAGTTCATCGGCAAGTTCAGGGCTGATATAGCCGACCTGATAGGCGATATAAACGCCGATATTATTGTAGCTGTACTGGTTTGGCTCACGCAGCAGGAAGAGCGGTTGCCCGTTATAGCATAGCGCGTTGATAATTTCTTGCCGGTCAGAGCCATCGGGGTTGGCGCGGGTCACGCCGGAGATTTTCGAATAGAGGGTTTGCATGATGTTATCAGGTTTAAGGTTGGAGGTTGGCAGGTTGAGCGTTTTTTAGATACTTTTGTATGGCGGCGCAAGTGAAAGGGTCAATATCGAGACGTTGCAAGGCTTCGGCGGGTTTCATCCAGAGATATTCCTGGGCTTCTTCATTGAGGATCACTTCGGTTGAATGGGTTTTGCAGGCATAATCGAAGAAAATATAGTGGCGCTGTTTCCAGAAATGATCATCGTAGATGAATTCCTGAAACATGAGATAGGTGATGTCGAATATCTCCAGGCTGGTTTCTTCACGAATTTCGCGGCGCAGGGCAGCTTCCATGCTCTCGCCGAGTTCGATATGCCCGCCGGGAACAACGTAGCGGTCTTTCCATTTGTGGGAACGCATTAAAAAGAGCTCGCCCTCAGGATTGAAGATTAGCGCGCCGACAGCGGGTTCGGGGTATTGTTGAGGGTTCATTGATTGGGAAAAAAGTCCTTGTTGACAGTAATCTTTGCCTATGGAATAATTAGAACATAAAATCTATTTATTGAGAAGGAAGAATCAACGATGGATGTTGCGCTGATATTTGCCGGAATGTCGTTTGTGGTTAGTTTATTGAATCTACTTTTGGTGGCGTTGTTGTTTTATCGGATGGAATTTAAACGACCACATCTGCATCAACAACAACTTGCGCCCAAGAAATTGATTATGACACCGGGGGTGAATGAGTTAGCTACTATTCTTTGGATGTTGGAAAACTAGTGGGGTTTGTGATCCTGGTCCCCAGGCAATAATTTCGTCGGCTTTAATATGAGCAATAAGGCTATGTAATTCAACGCCATTTGTATAAATTGTAGCGTTTTGCAGCGTAATTATTTTTTCCTCTTTCACTTTTGGATTGTCATCACTAATTTCCTTGTATGTGAATTGGGTAGAAATTGATTTAACAGCGACTTCTACTGAGTTTTTTTGTTCGTCAGGTTTGGTGTTTTTGCGAATGCCTTTTTTAAGTTCTGCATCGGATGTTAACTCCCCCATAATAATTCCTGGAGCCAGCATTACCCAGATTTGTAGCGGGAGCAGTTTCCCTCGAGAGATTTCTATCGCCATGTAATACAGTTGCTCTGACATATCTTTTTCTCCTCACTGGTACTTTGGTCATAAGCACATGATGAGAGTATAGAAAATTCGTTGCCGAATGTCAAGCAGGCGGGTGTTCATCTGCACGGCTTTCTAAAAGTAGAGCCAGGGCGGGTATTTACCACAGAGAACGCTGAGTCCGCCGAGATTTTTTATGCTTTTCTCTGCGTTCTCTGCGGTGAAATTGCTTTTCTGTTTCGACTTTAAGAAAGCCCTGGCTATTTGTGGGGGATAAAGAATACGGAGTGAACCGAAGAAATTTTAGGGTAAATGACCTTTTAAAAACCGCGTTACATGCGTTGATAAATCAAGCGGTGGCAACGGGTTCTTGCGGATTGCCTTACGCATCATGGAAGTGTACATCACGGGTCCCAGCAAAGCAGCGAGAATATGCAATGGATGTCCCTTTTGTAGTTCTCCCGCTTCTTGATAACGAGCAATTAATTCTCCCATAGCCAGGAAAATATTTAATGGCTCGTCAATTGAATCAACCAACTCAGGGTGGCGGGACATTTCCGAGAAAAGCGCTGTAATGAAGCCGCCATGCCTGACCGCAGAATCTTCATAGGCTTGAATAATTCGAGTCAGATCAGCATTGATATTACCCGTATATTGCGCAGCAGAGACCAGGTCTGTTTGGTCGATGATTGATGATATGGCTTGTTTTACCAATTGTTGCTTACTGCCATATTTTCGAAAAAGGGTTACCTCGCTGACATGGGCGGCATCTGCCATCTGTTTAGTTGTCGCCCCTGCATAACCGCGCTCAGCGACTATTTGCATCACAGCGCGATAGATTTGTTCATCTTCGAGTATTTTAGGCATTCCTTACTCCCAATCACAATTATCGAAAGTCTAATCATTTTATCATATGTTAGTATTGACTTACAATAAAGCAGATGCTATCATATTAGCAAGTGACCACTAACAATAGAGCAGCCCAGCAAGGAGATAGAATTGTCCCGAATACTCATCGAAGCCCTGCTTTTGGCATCTTCCGGATTGCTCTCGGTTGGATCAATCACTCTTGTTATTTTGCTGTTGATCTCAGACCAGGGCTGGCGTAATGGCCTGGGCTACGCATTGGGTTATATCAGTGCCTACACCATCATCGGAGTTTCAGCCGTCGTGTTGGGGTATCGTAGCGCAGAAAGCAACCCCGGAGACCCCGGCCTATTTTTATCCATTCTGTTAATTGTTTTGGGATCGTTGCTGCTGTGGCTCGCCCTGCGTAACTGGCGCAAACCAATTTCCGACGAGAAAGAAGAACCGCGCTTTTTCTCTATTGTAGATAAAATCAACCTGCCCAAGGCGTTTGGATTTGGCGCAACCGTCTCCGTGATGAACTTCAAAAACCTGGCGCTATTTCTGACTGCGTTATCGGTTGTCATTGTAAGCGATTTGCTGATCGTCGAAAAAATAATAATCACCTTGTTGGTTGTGCTGGTATTTTGCCTCTCGGTCATCATTCCCGTCGTCATCTATCTCGCATTTCCCAAACGCGCAAAAAAATTGCTCAATGCCATAAAGCAATTTTTGAATCGACACCGCCGTGTAATTGGTATTTTTGCTCCGCTTCTCTTTGGATTAATTTTCTTGCTGAAAGGAATTACAGGATTGTTATGACAAACATGAACTCGCTCATCCTTGCTTTTGCGGATATTCGCGCGGCAGACCTTGCGCTGGTTGGCGGAAAAGGAGCGAATCTCGGCGAAATAGCTCATGCCGGTTTTCCTGTGCCCCCGGGTTTTTGCCTGACAACCGCGGCCTTCGCAAAATTTATCGCCGCCGCCCCTGACGCGGAGGAATTTTACGCACTGCTCGATACTGTGCACACGGATGATCTGGAAAACGTGCGAGAGATTGGCGCGCGTGTACGTCAAGCCCTGCTAAAAATTCCTATACCTAATGAAATTACGGAGGCTGTCCGTCAGGCCTGGCGCGAATTAGGGCCAGAGGCTGCCTACGCCGTCCGCTCCAGCGCTACCGCTGAAGACTTGCCCGATGCCTCTTTTGCCGGTCAACAAGATACTTATCTTAATATCATTGGCGAAACCGAGTTATTGAATGCCATTCGGTCTTGCTGGGTTTCCCTTTTTACAGATCGGGCGATCTTATACCGTGTGCAAAACAAATTCAATCATCGCGATGTTCAACTTTCGGTGGTCATCCAGAAAATGATTATGGCGGAAAAATCGGGCACTCTGTTCACAGCAGACCCGCTCACCGGGCATCGCCATACCCTGACCATTGATGCCAGCTTCGGGCTGGGTGAGGCCTTAGTGAGCGGGATCGTGTCCCCGGACGCGTATCAGGTCGATAAACGGGCTGGCACCATTATTTCATGTCAGATTGCGGAGAAAGAGATTGCGATCTATCCCGAAAAGGGTGGCGGCACGCGTCAGGTGGCGCTCAACCCCGAGCAACGCGAACAAGCCGCCCTCACGGACGATCAAATTCTGGCGCTAGCCGAAATAGGCTCTCAGATTGAAGCTCACTATGGCACACCGCAAGATATAGAATGGGCGATAGCTTCACGCTCACCCATAACCCCTCTCCCAAAAGGAGATGGAAATTCTCTCACCTCTTCCAAAGGGAGTGAGGGCAGAATCTTTATCCTCCAAGCGCGCCCGATCACGTCGCTCTATCCGATTGATGGGCTAAAATCCCCCGATGACAGCTTGCATATTTATTTCAGCATGGGACATCAGCAAAATATGACCGATGCAATGGCGCCACTCAGCATCTCAACCATGCAGAATATCATTCCACTCGGACGGAAAGAAAAAGGCGGGAGTACTGTCCTCGTTGAAAATGCGGGGCGCATGTTCATTGATCTAACACCAATATTACGGCAACCAATATTGAGCAAAGGGATGCTCAATGGAATCTCCATGCTGGATGCGCTTGGCCCACAAGCGCTGCGTATTGCCATGCAACGCCCCGAATTCCAACGCCCGCATAATCTGTCGATTTCTTTTTCAACAGTGAAAATAGCTTCCGGTTTTATCAGACAGGTGATGTATGCAATGTGGAAGCAGGACTATACAGGATTTTTGCCACAGGTTAATCAATGGATTTCAGCATATATCGAAGAGACAAATGCAAAGCTCATCCAGGCCTCTGGTGGTAAGGAGCAAGCCCAAATCATGGTTGACGCTTTGCAAAGTGCTTATCTTTTGTTGTTGAATTGGGCAGCCCCTCTGATTGCTGGCATAGCTTCGACACGTATCCTGCCACACTTGGGACGCAAATGGCTCGTACCAGAAGAATTGGATGCGCTCACGCTTGGCTTGCCCGGCAATGCCGTGACAGAGATGAATTTAGCTTTGGGCGATCTGGCTGAGATTGCACGGCGCTCGCCCGAACTGGTTGAATTATTTGACCGTCTGGAGAGTGATAGCCAGCTTTGGTTGGAAAAAGCTGCCAAGCTCGAAAACAGCGCCGCTTTTATAGAGGCATTGGATATTTTTCTTGCCGATTACGGCGCGCGTGGTCTCTCTGAAATTGATATGATGGCGCCAAAATGGTACGAAGAGCCAATTTCTTTGTTGAGAGCAATCGCCGGCTATTTACAGAAGGAAGAAGGCAGCCATCGCGCACAGGAGCAAAAGCTAATAGAAGCGCGGCAAAATGCCACGAAAAAATTACTAGCTGTTAGTAAGGGACTAAAAAACCGTTTGGCAAAACGCTTGATCTATGTAACGGCCCATGGGAGTATTCTCCGCGAACACCATAAATTTGCAGTAATCCAGGTTTTGCGTGTTGCAAAGGAAATGCTCAAAAAGATGGCTATTGAACTGGTTGAAACAAATAAATTAGCGCATCCTGATGACATCTGGTTTCTCAATTGGTATGAATTGATACAAATTTGGGATGCTGAACCAGAGAAATATGCCAAACTGGCTTCTGAGCGACGCGCAGCTTTCCCGCGCTACCAGAAGATGTCCCCGCCGCTTGTGATTACCAGCGATGGAGAAACTCCCGTCGTAAAATATAAAGTTACAGATGCCCCAGACGGCGCATTGGTTGGTAATCCTGTTTCGATGGGGATGTATGCAGGGACCGTGCGCGTTATCCATGATCCCCAAACAGAGAGTCTTAGCCCTGGCGAAATCCTGGTCGCAACGTTCACTGACCCAGGCTGGACACCGTTATTTATCAACGCTGGCGCCTTGATCATGGAAGTTGGCGGCGCGATGACACATGGATCTGTCGTAGCGCGCGAATATGGTATTCCTGCCATTGTTGGTGTTCACAATGCGATGACAAAACTGCAAACTGGTCAGCGCGTGCGCGTGGATGGCAACCGCGGGATTATCGAAATCCTTTGATGGAATTCTCTCTCTTTTCATCCGTGTGTATCTCTGTTCAGCTGTGAATTCGTCTCCAGAGTAAAATGGTAGAATCGAGCTCTAATCCTTCTTTATTCTCAGGAGAAAACTCTATGTGCGGAATTTTCGGCATTGTAACCAAAGAAGAACAACAACTCGGCCCCACGCTGATCGAGGTCGGGCACCGGCTTTCATACCGCGGTTACGATACCGTTGGCGCGGCAACTATCCCCCAGGCAGGCAAAGTTGATCTGCGTAAGGATGTCGGCAAAGTGCAGGAAGTTGCCGACCGACTCAATTTTGAAGAAATGGCCGGGCAGCGCGCCATTTTGCAATTGCGCTGGGCTACGTTTGGCGCGCCATCCTACACCAATGCGCAACCCCATCTCGATTCCGATGGTGATATGGTCGGCGCGCATAATGGCAACGTGGTCAACAACGTCGAATTGCGCCAACAATTCATTGCTGAGGGGATGACCGTGCGCTCGGAGAACGACGGCGAAAGCTGCGTGCACGCTGTAGAACGCTACGTCGATCAGGGCGACGACATCATCAGCGCCATCCGCAAAGCTTATCACGATCTCGAAGGTGATTATGCTTTTGTCGTAGGACGGCTGGGCGAAGACAAGCTTTACGCCATCAAAAAAGGCTCCGGGCTGGTGGCCGGGGTGACAGATGATCTCACCTGTATCGCCTCAGACCTGCCTTCGATTCTGCCGATCACGCGCGAGATCGTCCGCCTGAACGATGGCGAGATCATTACCTTTTGGGCGGGCGGCTATGAAATCTGCAATGTCGAAGATGGCAGCCTTGTCGAGCGCGCCCCCGAACTCGTCGAAGATAGCATAGAAATCGTCCAGAAGGGCGGCTACGATCATTTTATGCTCAAAGAAATTCACGAGCAGGCGCAGGTGGCGGGTGAACTCTTTCACCTGCTCGAAAATTCCAGCGACATCGAATCGATGATCGCCAAACTCAAGGCGGCGCGTAATATTTATATTATTGCCTGCGGGACGAGTTATCACGCCGGGCTGCTTGGCTCGATCTATTTTGCCAATCTCGCCGAACGAGTCACCATCCCCGTGCTGGCTCCGCAATTCATTGCCCACTACGTGCCCACGGTTGGCCCCGAAGATGTAGGCATTTTCGTCAGCCAGAGTGGCGAGACCAAAGACGTGCTCAACGCCATTCAGGCGGCTGAAAAGCGTGGTATGGGCGTGTTGGGGCTGGTCAACGTGGTGGGTTCATCGCTGATGCGCGCGAGCGAATATTACGTCCCGCTGGCTTGCGGATACGAGATCAGCGTTCCGGCGACAAAAACCTTCACCAATCAGGTGGTAGGATTTTTGTACCTGGCCCTGAAGTTGGGAGGCCATGAAACCGCCGCGCTGGCGAATCTACCCCAATGGATTGACGCGACGATAGAAGCGGTGGAGCGTCAGATTCCCTCCGTAGAGGGGAAGATTTCCCCGTGGGATGATCTCTACTGCCTGGGGTATGGCCTGACCTATCCGATAGCCCTGGAGGGGGCGCTGAAACTCAAAGAGATCACCTACGCCCATTGCGAGGGTATGCTCTCGACCGAGTTCAAACACGGCCCGCTCTCGGCGGTCACCGAGGGCTACCCGGTGATCTTTGTGGCTGGTCCCGACGACACTTCGTTGATTGTGAGCGGCATCAACGAAGTCACCTGCCGCGGCGGAAGAGCGATTGCCATTGGCGAAGAAGATGCGCGCCTGCGCGCCAACGCCGACGATCTGATCGTCATCCCCACCATTGAAGCGCCCGATTGGCTGCGCCCGCATATCGTCGCGCTGTTGAGTGTGCTGCCGCTGCAACTGCTTTCGTACAGAATCAGCCTGGCGCGCGGCTTTGACCCCGATTTTCCGCGTAATTTGAGCAAAACCCTGACGGTGGATTAAATTTCAAAGGAGATGACGAGGGTAACTCAGCCATCTCCTTTGGGGAATTCTTGTGTTACTCCCGTCGCGAAAGATCAAAACCACAGCGTTCGAAACGCGCGAGCAAATCGCGCGGGAAGAGATTTTGTCCCCATTTGCGGCAGATATGCTCGCTCCAGCCGTAGGTGTCGTAATTGAAAGTCTCTTCGCGATCCCCCAATAGGCCGATCATGGCTTTTGAATCGCTATAATAGTCTTGGGCGCGGTAGCCCTCATCCATGATGTCCATCGAGCGTTGCACCAGTTCGTCATCGAAGATGGGATACTCGTCTTCGAAGAGTACAAATTCCAGGGGATAGCGCGGGCGCGGCGGGGGTGATTCCGCCGGGTAGCCCATTGTCAGGCCGACCATTGGGAAAACGCGCGGCGGCAGTTTATATTGTTCGATGATTTCTTCAGCATTATATGGTATTTCGCCCAGGAAGCAGCTGCCCAACCCCAGGCTTTCGGCGGCCATGACCATATTCTCGGCCATCAGGGTGGCATCTTGCATCCCCAGTAAAATCAGCAGCAGGTCTTCTGCCACCATTGTCCAGCCGCAGCGCGCCATAATGCGCTCCCAGCGGTATACATCAACACAGATGATGAATAGAATGGGCGCGTGAAAAGGGTTATTCTTCAGATCACGCGTCATCAACACGCTGCCAAGTTGCGAGGCAAATGGCGCCTGCTGACCAGCGCGCACTATCGTTTGGATGACTTCTTCAGAAGGCATTTCGTCGGTATAACTGCGAATAGATTTTCGATTGAGCATATACTCAATTACAGAATTTTCGATCATTATCGCCTCCGGGCTGTTTCTCCATGATTGTATACCAGAATCTGGCTCAACGATCAGGATTTATTCTGGCGCTCTCGAAACCGCTTCTATTTGGACTGAGCGCCCCGCGTTTTTGATTGAGCAGCCAGAGCCGCGCCAATAATTCCGGCTTCATTGCGCAATTGCGCGGGGACGACTTCTGTTTTTACAGTGATATGGGGAAGAAATTTGGCGTGATGTTTGCTGATCCCGCCGCCTAGAATGATGAGATCGGGCCATAGGAGTTTTTCCATCGTTATCAGGTATTCATCCAGGCGCTTGGCCCATTTTGCCCAGGAAAGCTGCTTCTCTTGACGAATGGCATCGGAGGCGCGCTTTTCGGCTGCTTTGCCTCGAATTTCGATATGTCCTAACTCGGTGTTGGGTAGCAGTACGCCATCTGTAAAAACTGAAGTGCCCAAACCTGTGCCGAGTGTAATTAAAAGCACTACCCCGCTGCGCCCGCGACCGGCTCCGAAACTCATTTCGGCCAAACCCGCCGCGTCGGCATCGTTGATCACATTTACCAGAGAGTTTGTCGTTTGTGAAAAAAGCTGCGCCGCGTTGATCTCAATCCAGGCATCATCAATATTCGAGGCGGTTCGTACAACCCCGTGCTGTATCGCCGCCGGGAATCCACAGCCGATGGGACCTTGCCAATCAAAATGGCGCGCAATTTCAGCTACTGTATCGGCAACGGGTTGTGGGCTGGCCGGTTGTGGGGTCTCAATGCGGTAGCGTTCGGTGAGCATTTCGCCCTTTTCAGTATTTACGGGGGCGCCCTTGATGCCCGATCCGCCGATGTCGATGCCTAATATTTTCACGCAACTCTCCTTCCGTTTAGGGCAGCATATTATAACGCTTTACATACGGCATCGGCTTCAATTTCGACGAGCATTTCAGGGTCAATCAGCGATTTGACTTCAACCATCGTGGTGGCCGGGGGATGGGCGGCGAAGAATTCGCCGTGGGCGCGCCCATATTCCTGCCAGCGGCTGATGTCGGTGACGAAGATGCGCGTGCGCACCACGCAAGAGAGATCAACCCCGAGGTCAGCGAGAGCTTTCTGGATGATTTGGAGGCAGCGTGCTGTTTGGGCGTAGGCATCCCCCGGGGCATAACAGTCGCCAGCTTCGGTTATAGGCGCGGTGCCCGTCACGTAGATATGATCCCCCGCCCGGATGGCGCGGCAATAGCCCACTTTAGCTTCCCAGGGCGCGCCCGAAAATGTGCGTTGAAATTCCATGTAGTTGTCTCCATTCGTAAAAACGTAAAAACGGAACGCAAGGGCGCAAAGAAGCTAAGACGCAAGGAAAAAACGAGTAATCATCCTCTGCGCCCGTGCGTTAAAAATTTGGACTATTCAGTGGCTGCGGGCACAAAATCCCAGCGGAAATTGCAGTATTCGGCGCCCATGCCGATGGTTTGCGTGCGCCCCCATTGAATAGACTCTGGCATGGCGGCCATGAGAATATCATCCAGTTTGCAGAATACCGGGGTCAGCTCCGGGGCATTATAATGGTTCAAAATATCCAAATAAAAGCAATGCTGCATGTTAAACGCATAGGTGTGTTCGTTTGCGATGACTTCATCGAATTGCCAACCCGGCGCGGGGAAGAATTTGTCCATTACGAAGCGCATCAGGCGTTGAAAGACAGCAAAATTTTGCGGAGTGTATTTCATCAGTTGGTTGACGCGCATATTGGGCGGGGGATATTGCGTAAACCAGGCTTCAAAAAGTTGATCAATTTCATCCAGAGCGGCTTTGATGTCCAGCCCGTCTTCCCGCAGAATTTCGTAGAGCGCCAGCCCCGGCAGAATATTGCCTACCACATGGGCGTTGAAGGCGGCCTGTTCAAAGATCGGGCGACGGGTTTTGAGTTCGGCGTAGCGCCTCTGGACGCGCGCCATGAAGATGGCGGCTTCGATGGGGCCGCGTTTTTCACTCAGGATGCGCTGCCAGATTTTGACGTTGGGCATGCGCGGCGATTGAGATGCTTTTTGAGCAATCAATATGCCGCCCAGCGCACCGAGGGTCAGGCCGAACCAGAAACGATTGGATTTGTTCATCATATACTCCTGAAACTTGTGACGGAATATTGCCACTTCTCCAAATACCTCCGAGATTTTCAAAAGTATTTGGAAGCCCTACCACACGCCGGGCACAAGCCGGTAGCGCGTTTGCTGGCTGAATTCTTTGTAGCCGGGCAACTCTTCTTGCAGCGTTTTGTCTTCCAGGGCTGTGCGAATGACAGTTAAAATAGCAGCCAGCCCGCCGAAAATGAAGGCTACCCACGAGCCAAGCATGATCGGTACAGCCAGTTCAAAGAGGGCGCTGCCCAAATATCCCGGATGGCGCACGATCTTGTAGGGGCCGGTGTTGCAGACGGTATGCCCGCGTTCATCCTGGATGCGCACGACCAGGGAGAAAAAGGCATTCTCGACCATTGCCCAGGTTCCGGCGGCGTAACCCAGTACGGCGACAATCAGCGCAACCGCATGCAACCAAAGCGGCAGCGGCGCCGACCAGCCATAGCGCATGTCAAACCCGGCCAGAATATACTTTGCCAGCGTCAGCAAACCGATGATGCTTAGCAGGTTCTTATCCCAGGGCTTCATGCCCGCTATGCTGCGTTGAGCGCGCTCGGCCAGCAGTTGGGGATGGCGCGGGATCAAGAGGATGGCATTGGCGCTCACCCAAACGGCATAGATCGCCACCAATGCCCAGCCCCAGCCCCAATCCCAGCGGCCCGCGGGCCAGAATAAGACCACGGGAACCATCAGCGTTCCCATAATTTCACGGATCAGCCAACGGGTGACAAGACGTGAGGTTTCTGAATCACTTGTGTTCATTCTGGTTTCCTTCCGGCGTATAAACCGTAGCCCATATAGTGAAAATACTGGCGCGGATTGGATGACATATATTTCATCAACGAACGGGTTTCGCGGTCGCTGATCATGATGCCGATAAAACGTCCCAGTATTCGAATGTAGTTGCGCGCGGTAAGTAAGGCGCTCTGATTTCGTCCTTCTGCCCGCATGGTCATAGCATGATTTTCGACAACGACACCCACAAATCCCGCTTCCTTTAGTAGATTCTCCCACACCGCAGAAGCCTGAAGTTGCTGCCCGGTGGCTTCGATGATAATCGCTTCAGTTTCTGGAGATGGATCATTGACCCAGATAGCTTCAGTCAAGCCGATATGCCCGCCCGGCTTGAGCACACGCAGATATTCGCGCATGGCTTTAGCCTTATCGGGCACAAATACATTCACCGACTCGCAGATCAGCGCGTCAAATTGATTGTCATCAAAGGGCAGGTTTTGGGCATCGCCCAGACGGAATTCTATTTGCTCGCTGAGATTCTGTTCGTTTGCCCAGCGCGTGGCGCTTGCCACCATGCCCGGCAAGATATCAACGCCAACCACGCGGCAGCCATAATTGGCAGCCATATAGGCCGCCGAAATCCCCGCGCCCGCGCCGACATTCAGCAGCATTGTACCGGGCGCCAAATGGCAAAATTCGGCCAGTTTTTGCGTGGCGGCCAGCCCGCCCAGATGTTTGGTATGCCCCATTTTAGCCTGCATATCAAAATACAAGGGCAGGCCGTAATCGGCAGCGCGTTTCGGAGTATTTTTTGTAGACATGCTTTATTGTCCTTCGTCGAATTTCTACCACCAGGACTCAAAGACACTAGAAACAGCACATTTTTTCTTTGTGTCTTCGTTGTAGATGGTTTCCCGCTTAAGTGTTGCTATGGGACAACTGGCTCACACATTTACCGCAGAGTGCGCCGAGAACGCCGAGAAAAGCATTTTATATGACAAAACTCTGCGGCCTTTGCGCTCTCCGCGGTTATTATTTTTCTAGCAATACCCTGCGAGAGAATCACCTTGTGATAGCAAGCTCCATTATCACCAAATTCCCGGAATGAGCCGATAGCGCGTCTCGCGGGTGAATTCTTCGTAGCCGGGCAATTCCGCCCGCAAAGTTTTATCTTCCAGCGCCGTGCGGATCACGCTGGCAATCAGGGCAACCAAGGTGGGAATATATGCCCACAGTGAATTTAGTACCAGCGGCGTCACCAGATACCATAACAGCCCGCCCGCGTATCCGGGATGGCGCACAATTTTGTAGGGGCCAGTTTTGCAAACCGTATGCCCGCGCTCGGTCTGGATACGAACCATCGAGGAGAAAAAGCGGTTTTCCAGCATTGCCCAGGTCGAAAAAATAAAGCCTAGCGTGCCCACGCCCAGAGCGAGAACCTGTCCCCACAGCGGGATGGCATCTGTCCAACTGTAGCGAAAATCCACCCCAGCTAAAATCATTGCTGCCAGCGGGCCATAGATGGCCGCAATGGGCACCAGCTTGCGGTCCCAAACTTTTACATCTTTGGCGCTCTGGGCGCTGCCGCGTTCGCGCAGCAGGTCGGGGTTTTTGCGGTGCACCAGCAGGCGGCTGCCGATAGTCGTCAGGGTTGAGATGCCCAAATATGCCCAGGCCATGCCCCAACGGGTCGTCCCGGCGTTGCTGAACAACACAATCGGGTACAGCAAAATATAGGCCGCAAAGCTGATGATTCCCCGTATGGGCAGTTTGTTCTCGGTCATTGTCGCTCTCCTAAAAACTTACTCGCCTTTTGCGCCACAATGGCCCGGTGCTTGCGTTCCATTTGGCGCGGCAGCCATTCGGCCACCAAATTAGGGTAATATTTTCCTAGCGTCTTCAGCCCCCAGCCCACGCCTTTGACGGCATCCATCTGCCATTCGCTGAACATTGGCTCCAGCAAATCGAGCAAAGCGGAGGCTTGTGGAAGAAGGTCAGCGTCCCCGCGGGAACGCTTGGCCCAAAAGTGAACGCCGACACCTACGGCGCGGCGCACCCAACGATTGGGATCCGTTCTCCACCCGCGCAGGACGCGCAACGCGCCCTCGAAGTGGGCCACCAGGCCCGGGCCTGGGATTCGTTCCCCGAGGATATCGGCGCCATACCACACATCCGCTGCGATGATATACATTCGAGCGCGCTCAAATGCCCCCGGCAGATCGCGGTTTAGCTGTGCCCGCAGCGCCCCGCCGATCACCACCCAGCCGCCTTCAGTTTTGTATGTTGCAATTCGCGCCAGAAAGTCGTTTGTCGGGGCTAATGCCGCCGCGCCAAAGGTTTCGCCAATGCGCTCCAGATAGCGAAAGGGTGTGCGTTCGGCCAAGATTGGTGCCAGCCGAGCGTAGGCGGCCTCGAATTGATGGTTTTGAGTCAGGGTGGCGATTTTTTCGCCAAGTTGGGTGGCGGTTGGCATGTTCATTGAGATTTTCCTGAAGGTGACAGGCACTTGTCAAGTGCCTGTCACCTGGTATCGGCTAAAACATCTCGTGCAGATAAGGCATTTTCGGCGGGAAGATGGTTTGCATGGCGGCCTGTACTTCGGGCGAGGGGTTGCTCCAACCGCGGATGGCGAAGTCGGCAGGGGCATGGGTGCCATAAACCAGCGCCGAAAGCCCCTGAATGCTGAGTTCGCAATCGGCATCGGAGGCAGGACTCACTTCGAGGATACCGCCGCGCCCCTCAAATTTCCAGGTCCCGTTGTTCCACGCGCAGAGGGGATCCTCCACACGGGCGCAGAATTCCGCTGGGCCGGTTTGCATCCCCCTCAGGGCGGCCACATCCAGCACGCGCCCCATTGGTGGAATCCAGATGCGTTCAAATTCTGTGTCCATGTCGGCGAACCAGGTTTCGGGCTGTTCGTAGGGCGGCAGCCAGAGTTCGGCGCGGTTGGCCTGGTCGATGTGGTGGGCGATCCACTGGAGCAGCAGGTAACGGCCTTCGGGTTTGTGATAATAGAAGCGTTGGGCATTCAACTTGAATTTGGTGACTTCTTCGCCCTCGAGTTTGTAGAGCATCACGCCGACGATTTCGCCATTCAGACAGGCCGCGGCCAGCCAGGTGCGTTCTTTGCCGCATGGCACGGGGTCGGGGTGTTCGAGTACGGCCATGCCGTGGATGCGGCCGCGATGTTCCAGCACATATTGACGGTAGATGTCGTAGCCCTGGCTATCGAGCATGCGTTTGACATCGCCGTGAAGTTCGATTTTCAACAGTGGAGCCAGGTCTGCGGGATTGAAGATGGCTTTGCGCGGCTGAGGGAAATTAACAAAGCCCATGCGCTCATAAAATGATTCGCGGAAGGGGTAGAGCGTGGCGAGCGGGCGCTGGTCTGCGCGAATGTTTTGCATCAAGTGTACAAGCAGTTGTTTGATATAGCCTTTGCGGCGCGCTTCGGGGTAGGTGGCTACGCCGAAAATGCCGCCCATGCCGAAATTTTTACCGCGTACTTGCTCAATCATGGGGGTTGATGCGACAGTGGCTACGGGGGTCTCGCCCTCGTATATGGCGAAGACGGTGATATGGTCAACGCGGTTGGCGAAGCGCGCTTCCCATTCGGCTTTTTCGCGGATGGGCGGTGAAGGGTTGAAGGCATAGGTTGTCGCGTCGAAGAGCGTATCGATCGCCTCTTGTTTGGAAAGTTGTCGGATAGTTGTTGTGGGCATAGTGTTATTCTTTATCAAGTTCAAAATGGTTCAATCTGAATACGGTTTTATAGAATGAAAAGCAACCGAAAAAGATTGAACCATTTTTTAGTCGTCAAGAAGCCGGGACTTTGAGCAAAATTCCGACCAGATAGCCGATCAGCGCGCTGACGATGCCGATCACAGCCATTTCCAGGCCGCTTTTGACGGGGTGCCCAACGGTTGTGCGCGCTTTATAAACACCCACAATGTAGAGCACAATTGCCGAAACGAGCAACGAGAGCCACAGGCTGATACTTACCGAGAAGAAAGCGAATGGCGCCAGCGGGATCAACGAGCCAACAATCGCTGCCACACCCACAATAAATGCTGAGCGCAATGCGTCGGCGCGGGTGGTGGGGGTGAGTTGGTGCTCTTCAGCCATCATCACGCCGACCCAGACATCTTTGTCGGCGGTGATTTTATCAACGATCTGGTCGAGCAATTCGCCCTCAAACCCCTTTTGGCGGTAGATTTCGCGAATTTCTTCGCGCTCCACGGCGGGGACCAGGTGCACATGGCGATATTCGCGCTCGCGTTCGCTCTCGTAGTGGGCGGTCTCGGCCAGGGCGGTGGTGTAGGCGACGGCGGCCATTGAAACCGATTCGGCAAAGGTGGCTGCCAAACCAGCGACCATAACAATTTGCGCATCGTAGGTGGCCGCGGCCACACCGAGTACAATGCCGAGCACATTCACCAGGCCATCTTGCCCGCCCAAAATAACATTGGCAAGCGTGGGGCTGGGTTTATGCGGGTCACGATGCACGTGGTAGTGCAGTTGGTCGTGATCGTGGTCTTCAAGGTGGTGTTTGGAGATTTCTATAGTCATAGTGGCAAATAATCCGGTATCAGGTGATTGGGTGTCAGGTACTGTGCTTCCGTGGTGAGACGTTTTCTAGTTTTTACGTAGCAGGCGCATACCGTTGAGGGTGACCAGCAGCGAGGCGCCCATGTCGGCGAAGACTGCCATCCACAGGGTGGCCGCGCCGAAGAAGGCCAGCACCATAAAAACGGCTTTGATCGCCAACGCAAAGCCAATATTGATGCGAATTGTGCGCGCAGCCTTGCGTCCAACGCGTATCGCGGCGGGTAATTGCGCCAGATCATCGGCCATCAGGGCAATGTCGGCGGTTTCGAGGGCTTGCGCGCTGCCAGCCCCACCCATGGCGATGCCGAGATTGGCCGCGGCCAGGGCAGGCGCGTCGTTGACGCCGTCGCCGATCATCGCTGTGCTGCCGAATTCAGCTTGCAGCGCCTGTATCGCCTCCAGTTTATCTTTGGGCAGCAAACCGGCGCGGATGTCATCCACGCCCAGGGCCTGACCGATTGTTTGCGCCACGGCAAAATTATCACCGGTGAGCATGACTGTGCGTTGCAGGCCAGCCATTTTCAGGGCGGCAATTGTCTCACGGCTATTCCCCCGCGGCGGATCGCTAACGGCCAAAAAGCCGAGTAAACATTCGTTGGCCGTGATGAGCATGACGGTCTGTCCGGAGGCTTCGGCGGAGTCGATGCGCTGGCAAAACAGTTGGTTAGGAATTGGGTATTGGGTATGCGGAACTCCTGCTTCCCAATACCTGATCTCTGACCCTTTATTTTCGCTGTGGAATAGGCCGTGGCTGCCGATGGTGATTTGTGTCCCGTTGACTGTGCCGCGGATGCCGCGTCCGGGGAGATTTTCGACATCTTTGGCATCCAATTTGGGCAGGCTGCGATTTTGGGCCGCAAAAACTACAGCCCGCGCCAGCGGGTGGGTGCTGCGACGCTCGACGGCTGCAGCCAAAGCGAGCATTTCATTACAGTGGGGGCAATTTTCGGGGCTGCGCTCGCTGTGCTCGCTGTGCTCGCTACGCTCGCAGCACTCATCGGCGCAGACAATTTCGGTGAGTTCAGGGCGGCCATGTGTCAAGGTTCCGGTTTTGTCGAAGGCCATCACGCGAATATTTCCTAACGCTTCGAGATACGCACCGCCTTTAACCAGCACACCGCGCCGCGCCAGTGTAGCGATGCCGCTGACTACGGTGACGGGTGTGGCGATGACCAGGGCGCAGGGGCAGGCGATCACCAGCATGGCAAGCGCGCGGTAGAGCCAACCGTGGGCTTCGGGCGTGTCGAGGAAGGGCTGCCCGAAAAAAAGTGGCGGCACGGCAGCAATCAGCAGTGCGCCGACTACCACGGCGGGTGTATAGATGCGCGCAAAACGGTCTACGAAACGTTGAGTGGGGGTCTTCTGCGACTGGGCCTCCTCGACGAGGTGGATCAGCCGTGAGAGGGTGTTATCTTCGGCGAGATGGGTGATCTCAATTTCCAGCGCGCCGCCGCCGTTAATTGTCCCGGCGAAAACTTCGCTGCCGAGGGATTTCTCTACGGGCAGGCTTTCGCCCGTAATGGGGGCCTGGTTAACAGCGGAGGCTCCGGCGTGCACGATGCCATCCATAGGGATGCGTTCGCCGGGCTTGACCAGGATGATATCGTTGATCTTCAGCCCTTCAACGGGGATAATCTGTTCGTGCGTACCGCACCAGGGGCAGGCGCCGCTGGTGTAGACTGGTTTGTCATCGCGAGCCGACTCTTTTTCGGCGAAGCGATCGCCTCCTTTGCCAGGGGATTGCTTCGCTTTGCTCGCAATGACATCATCAGATAAAGGTCTTCCCAAATGTTCTTCGCAGTCGAGGCAGCTTGTCAGTAAGGTTGCTTCAGCGGGAGCCAGTAGCATCAGGCCGCGGATGCTGTCGCGGGCACGCTCCATTGTGAAGCCTTCGAGGGCTTCGCCGAGACTGAAAAGCACGATCACGGTGGCGGCTTCGCCATATTCGCCAATCACAAACGCGCCTACGGCGGCGAGGGTCATCAACAGGTTCATGTCGAGGCCTTGCCCAGCGCGTAGCGCGGCCCAGCCGGAACGCGCCGGAAAATACAAACCGAGTAACCCGCCCAGGGTAAACAGACCCACTTCGAGCGAGTCCGGAAGCCCCAGCCCCGAGGCCAGGAAAGCCAAACCAATGCAGAGCATTCCCAATAGAGTCAGGGCGTTGCGCGGGCGGCGAATCAAATCCAAAATCAAAGGCCAGCCGGAGAGAATCACAGGGCGCGCCCCGACTTCGGTCATCCCGTAGCCCAGCTTGCGAATCTGGCCGCGAATTTTCTCTTCGTCCAGATTGCCAGAAACCCGCATTTTGGCGACGGAAAAATTAACCTGGCAGAATTCCACGCCATCCAGCCCGGCGACGCCTTTTTCGAGAGTCAGGGCGCAGTCGGCGCAATCCATGCCGGTGATGTTGAGTTCGAGGGTACGGTTCATAAAGATATATTTACCGCGAAGACGCAAAGAACGCGAAGAAAAAACTTGAAAATCTTGGCGCTCTTGGCGTCTTTGTTGTGAAAATCATAACACTCCAGCGATGAGCCGCCAGACCTGAGCCACAAAAAACGTCACGGCGAGGCCCATGAAAACAGGCAGCAGGGTTGAGATCAGCGTCCATTTCAGGCTGCGGGTTTCTTTGTAGATCGTGTAGATGGTGGTGCTGCACGGGTTGTGGAGCAGGCTAAAAAGCATCAGGTTGACTGCTGTGAGCAGTGTCCAGCCCCCGGCCTGGAAGAGTGCGGTCATTTCGGCATTGGACTGAAGTTCGAACATCACGCCCGCGCCCGCGCCTACACCGGATGCGCCGGTGACCAAAACAGTGAGCATCAGCACAGTGGGGATCACGATTTCATTGGCAGGGATGGCGACGATATAAGCGACCAAAATCACGCCGTTGAGACCGAGTAAAAGTCCGGCGGGGTTGAGAAAATTAATCAGATATTCGGCGATGCTGATGCCTCCGAAGGTGATATTAGCCGAAAGCCAGATGATGGCCCCCGCGGGCAGGGCGAAAATAATCGCGCGCCACAGCACGATGAGGGTGCGGTCGATCACCGAGGTGTAGATCGTCTGCCAGATGCGTGGCGGGCGATAGGGTGGCAATTCCAGGCTAAAGGTGGAAACTTCGCCGCGCAACACCGTGCGCGAAAGCCCCCACGAGACGAGGAAACTGAACAGCACACCCAGCACAGCAATTGCCACCACTGACATTGCCGAGAGCAATCCTGCCAGATGCGCCGGAACCAGCCCGCCGATGAAGAGTGTGGCGATAAGAATTTGCGTCGGCCAGCGCCCGTTGCACAGGGCGAAATTATTGGTGATGATGGCGATCAGGCGTTCGCGCGGGCTGTCGATGACGCGCGTGGCGACCACTCCCGCGGCGTTGCAGCCAAAGCCCATGGTCATGCTGAGGGCCTGCTTGCCGTGCGCCCCAACTTTTTGGAACATATTATCCAGGTTGAAGGCTACGCGCGGCAGGTAGCCGTAATCTTCAAGCAAGGTGAACAACGGGAAGAAAATTGCCATTGGCGGCAGCATCACGCTAATGACCCAGGCCGTCGCCAGATACATGCCATCGAAGAGCAGGCCGTTGATCCACCAGGGCAGGCCGATGGTAACGCCAAAACCTTTTAAGATCGGTTGGAGCGTATCCAGCAGCAGCCAGCTCAGCCAGCGGGAGGGAACATTGGCCCCCGCGATGGTCAGCCAAAAAACCAATGTCAGCAGCGCCAGCATCAGCGGGAAGCCAAAGGCGCGGCTGGTGACCAGGCGGTCGATGGTGCGGTCGAGGTCGAAACGCGGCTTTTTCTCGGGGCGGGTGATAGCCCGGTCGGCGATGCGCGCCGCTTCGGTATACATCGATTCCATTAAATGTTCGTGAAAATCGCTGCCCACTTCCCAGCGTAAAGCCTGGGCAGTTTGCAGAATGTCTTCGGGGGTTGTTGTTTGTGTAGTCATATAATTGATTACTGCTTATTGATTCCCAATCACCTGCATTTGTGCCGCTCGCTGGGCTAAATCGCCGTGGCTAAGATCGCCGAGTTCGCCTTTTTGAAGGGCTTCGGCAATTTTTTCATCGCCATCCAGCAGGCGCAAGGCTACCCAGCGGGCGTTGGGCAGGTTGGGATATAGCGCTTCGATCTGCGTGACAAGTTGCTCAACGGCATGTTTTAGCGCCGGGGATTCGTAGCGCACGCGATAAGGTTTACCCATCGTGGCGCCAGAAGCTACATCGTGGATGGCCTGCAAGAGCAGATCCATGCCATCTCCATAGCGAGCTGCTGTGGGTACAACGGGCACCCCCAGGTCGCGCGCCAGCCGCCGGTCATCCACAGTCAGTTTATGGCGGCGGACTTCGTCCATCAAATTCAGGCAGACCACCACCCGGTTCGTAATCTCCATCACTTGCAGCACCAGGTTCAGGTTGCGCTCCAGGCGGGTAGCATCCACCACCACCACCGAAACATCCGGCTGCCCGAAGAGAATAAAATCACGCGCAATTTCTTCATCCAGGCTGGTCGCCAAAAGTGAGTACGTGCCGGGCAGATCAACAATTTTGTAGCGGCTATTGCCATACTCAAAGCCCCCTTCGGCGCGCGTAACTGTTTTTCCCGGCCAATTGCCGGTGTGCTGACGCAGCCCGGTAAGGGCGTTGAAAACCGTGCTTTTGCCGGTATTTGGGTTGCCCGCCAGCGCGACTACAAAATCAGCATCCCCCATATCTACGCCTAATTTCAATAAATGTGCCGCATTATGCACCGGGCAGGTTTCGCAAGGCGCGGCGGTGGAGGTTGGTTTGGGAAGTGTTTGTTCAGTCATATTGGTGTTCCAGTAAAAAGACATCGCACGTTTTGACGTCGGATGTCAGCTCTCATCATTCTCGCGCAGGATTCGAATCTGATCGGCCTGTGCTGACCGCAATGCAATCAGCGCGCCGCGCACGCTATACGCTGCCGGGTTACCGCTGGGGCTGTTCATTGTGTTTTGGATTAGCGTTCCGGGCAAAATGCCTAGATCCATCAAGCGGCGGCGTTCCGCGCCCCGGAGACGGGGTGTGAGTCCGATAACCCGGCCCTGCTCACCGGGGGCGAGGCTGGTGAGGCGTTCGCCAAGCTGATCTTGCTCCCGCGGCTCTTCGGGCAGCAGTTCCAGGCCTACATTGGCTGCAATTAACGGGGCCAGCGTATGCTCGTCGCCGCCGCTCCAAAAGCGGATGCGCTGCGAAGATGATTCTGTTACGCGCACCGTCATGCCTACATGCAGCCCCTCGGCCACCAACTGCGCGTACACGGCTTCTGGCTCATCTTCAATGTGGACGATGCGGGCGGGCTTGTTGGCCTCAAGCGAGGATAAAGGAATACGCTCGCGATATACAATTTCGCCGCGTGCCGTCGGGATGGGGTCGCCGTGTGGATCGTGGGTAGGGTTGCCCAACTGTGCTGCCAGACGGCTGATTTCAGCCGGGCTGAGTTCATGTTCATATAAATCAGCCTGCCCGTGCCATTCGGCTTCACCAAAACCGGTGGCGTCGGCCAGATAGCGTTCCCACAAACGATGAGCGCGAATAATTTGCAACGCATAAGCGCGCCCCGAGGCTGTCAGATGAAAATTGGCGCCGTCAACAGCTACTAGTTGCCGCGCTTCCAGCTTTTCGAGCAAACTGGCAATTTCATCCAGGCTGAGATTCAGCGATCCTGCCAGGCTTTTTACCGTTGGGCGGCGATCATGAATTTCGCATTGATGAATATGTTTGAGCGCGTCTTCCTCGAATACACGTTCGGTCATTCGGCGGGAGCGCTGCCAGCGCCAAAACAGACCGCGTTCGGGGCGAAAAAACCACACCGCGAGCAGGGTTATAGCAAAAGCTACAAGTAAAGAAATCAGTGGGTTGGGCATAGTGAATTGAGTAACAGGGATTGGGTAATTAGGGTTTATCCTAATTGCCTGATGCCTGTTTTATTTCCTCTGTCGATAAAGATTTGGGTCTACCACGGCGAGCATAGCCTCGGTATCGAGGCTGCCCCCTAAAAATTTGTTGATAGCTTCAACCTGCGGGCGCGGGTCGCTGAGCATAGCGTTGTAATCCACATCGATATATTTCAATCCGGGTTGTTTTTTCATCCACTCTTCAACTTGGCGGACGTGTTTCTCGAAGAGCAGCGCCATTGTGCCGTCATCGACTTTGTTTTCTTCGCCGCGGCGTTCGAGCATTTTACTCTGGGAGGCCAGCACCTCCCCAATATTGCGGCGCATGAAGAGTACGCGGTAGTCATACTTCGGGGGGAGTTCCACCAATAAAGCGCCGATCAACTTTACGGCCTTGCCCTGCGCCTCCGGCAACCAGGCCGCATCCCCATCTTTGAGTTTTTTGGCGCGCTCAAACTCGTAATATCCCTTGGGGTTGTCCACATCCGCCTCACGAATTTGATCCGTCAGTGGGGGAATACCGCCAGCTTCGAGCATTTTCATCGTCATCGAGGTACCCGAACGCGGCAGGCCAGAGACGATGATGATCGGGTCAGTTTTTATAAAGAGTTTTTTAAATAATCTCATATAGATTCCAATGACAGGAGGCAGAAGACGGGGATTTCTGTCCGTCTTCTGCCTCTCGTCCACGGTCTTTTATTGTGCTTGTACTAATATCTCACGCACTGCGGAAACGCTCTTTTTCGTCAATGCCATTCCTGCCAGTGCGCCATCGTTATCGCCTTCTACAATGCGCCGCCCCAGGCCGGAATGCCGCCACATTTTTAGGTCTTCTTCGATGGGTGAGCCGATGAGGTCTTCCCGGAAAATTTTGCCATCTTCAAGCACGATGACACGGTTGGTCTGGCGCGCTACGGCCGGATCGTGGGTAACGACGATGAAGGTTGTTCCTTGCGCAGCGTTGATTTCGTGCAGCAATTTCATCAGGGCGCGCCCGGCTTCGGTATCCAGGCTGCCGGTTGGCTCATCCGCAAGGATCAGCGAGGGCTTGTTAGCCAGGGCGCGCGCAACAGCCACACGCTGCCGTTGCCCGCCGGAAAGCTGATTGGGCAAATGCCGCATCCGGTCGCCCAGGCCAACCATCTCCAGTAGTTCTTTAGAGCGTTTACGACGGGCGATGAGATTTACCTGCCCCATCATGGGGACTTCGACGTTTTCGCGCGCGCTCAGGGTGGGGATGAGGTTGTGAAGTTGAAATACAAATCCGACGGTTTGGGCGCGGAACGTATCTTTGTTGCGGATTTTTGTCAAATCTTGCCCGCTGATGAGTACTTGCCCGCTGGAGGGTTTATCCAGCGCGCCGATCATATTCAGCAGCGTGCTTTTGCCGCTGCCGCTTGGCCCCATCACAGCGATGAACTCGCCGCTGTGGATTTTCAGGGTGATCCCATCCAGAGCACGAATTTCTTCGCCGTCGCCGTAAATGCGCGTCAGATCGCGAATTTCAATGAGGGTGGGGGATGAGTTTTCAGTCATGGGTGATTCCTTCATCAGGTGACTTTGGGTAACCAGGCATTTGGTTTCCTAATCACCAGATCGCCTAATTACCTATTCGCCAAGTTCAATGTCTACAAATGCGGTCATTCCCCAACGCAGGCCGACAGGCACTTCATCTAACTCGATGAGCACGGGATAATTTACGCCAGAGCCTTCAGAATCTTTGGGAGCGATGCGCACCACGGTGCCGTTAACAAGCGCTTCGGGCAGGGCATCGAAAGTGACAATCGCGATATCACCAATTTTGATCTGGGCAACATCAATTTCGTTCAGATCCGTAGTTTCTACCTGCATGTGGTTCAGATCGGCCAGCAAGATCACAGGCTGCCCGGGGGACACCCATTCGCCGGTGTGAATATTCAGGTTGCCGATCGTGCCATCAAAAGGCGCGTTCAGCACTAAATCATCCAGGGCGGCTTCGGCGGCGGCCAGTTGTGCTTCGGCGTTGGCCAGGCGGGCTTCGGCTACAGCAATATCATCTGGATCAGGCCCTTTTTGCAGAGTTTCGTGTTCACGCTGGGCAACAATCAGTTGCGCCTGCGCCAATGCCAGATCGGATTCCGCTTCGGCAATATCCAGGTCGTCGCCCGTGCCAGTGAGGGCGTTGTAGAGACGTACGGTGGCATCATAATCTTTTTGAGCCTGTGCCATGCGGCTGAGATAGTTGGCGCGAGTGAGGTTGTCTTCGGCTTTATCTTCGTAAGGTTCGTAATCTTCCTGTGCTTTGTCCAGCTTGTCTTTTGCCAGAATCATATTGGCATAGGCCTGGTCAATATCGGCTTGTACGGCAATACGGTGCAGGTTGTTGATACGGCGTTCAGCATCTTCGATGGCTAACTCGGCATCGGCAATGCTTTGCTGGGCTTTGGCCTGCGCCAGTTCAGGGTCATCGTAGAGCGCGTCGAGTGCTTGTTGTGCAGAAACAACTTCAAAGCGGGTAGCTGCGATGGCGGCCTCCAGAGTTTCTGTGCCTTCAAGCCGGACGAGTATCTGCCCGGCGATGACAATATCATCTTCGCCAGCCAGCACTTCGGCGACAACACCGCCAGTTTTCATACTCAGCGTGGCTTCCTCGGCAGGCAATAGCTTGCCTGTGGCGCTCACCACGGGGGTAAAATTCTGCACCACTGGCTCCGGGGTAGCGGTCTCAACGGTCTGAGTGGGCAACTCACAAGCGGTGAGGGTTAGTAATCCAACAACGATCAATACAAACAAACTTCTTTTCTTCACAGTGTTCTCCTTGATTTTTAGTTACTGCTCGGGCTTACGCCTCCGCAAAAAAGATTTCGCACAAAGATGTGTGCGGCTTTTTATTCATACATCAATGCTTCAACAGGCTGCAAACGGGTGGCCCGCAGGGCGGGATAAATGCCACCGACCAGACCCAGCAATAAGGCTACGATGATGGCCCGTGTGAAAATATCAATTTCCCAGACGGGGGTGAGGGCGCTGCCCAGCATGGGGATATTACCGAGCGCGTAACCCAGGCCAAGCGCAACTCCGATGCCAACGATTCCGCCAAAAATACCAAGTAGTAGCGATTCTTGCATAATCATGCCGAGAATTCGACGGCGACGCCAACCCAGGGCACGTAAAACGCCGATCTCGCGGGTGCGTTCCAGTACGGCCATGAGCATAGTATTCATCACGCCAACCCCGCCGACGAAAATTGCCAAAAAGGAAATCGCGCCCATCATCGCATCCATGCTTTGCATATCGGGCATCTGATCGGCGAACTCACCGGTGAGAGCGGCATGGATTTCAGGATATAGCGTATTGATCTCTTCGACCACAGCCGCAGCCTGAGTTGTATCATTTAACTTAACCATGTACAGACTGACTTTGCGCGGTTTTCCGGCGAAGGTTTGCGCGTCTCGTAAAGAGATAACGCCCCCCATTTCTTGCCAGCCACTGCCGCTCTCAAAAATACCCACGATCCGGAAACGGGTATTCCCAATCTCAATCGTGTCGCCGACTTCTTTGTGCATGGCATCGGCGATCATACGGCCGAGCATCATTTGATGGTTGCCGCTCAAGTATTCGCCCTCGGTGACGTTGAAACGCTGAATACTGTAACTGTGAGGGGCGTAGCCCTGCAAGATGAAGAACATGCCCGCATCGGGCAACGCAGTGGCGGTAAAAATTAGCCCGCTGGCGCTTTGCACTTCGGGCAGCAGGGTAATTTTATCGCCGACGCGCTCGTCAATGGTGCTGTAGCCGGTATCGGCAATCCCAGCCTGGCGGATCATAATTTCGGCATCGCCGCCCATTGTACCAATCATATCCATCGCGCCGCGTACAATCGCTTCAAGTGCCATGATGCCGCCTACGGTGATACCAATCGCGCTCAACGCCAGCAGGGTACGGGAGGTGCGCTGCCACAGGCTTTGAACAGCCATTCCCCCGATGGGTAGGCGCCGAATTTTTCCGGCGCTGCCGCCCTCGTAACGTAAGGCTTCTACGGGCGGCAGGCGCGAGGCGCGCCAGGCCGGGTATGCGCCACCAACAAAACCGAGCACCAGGACAGTGATCAGGGCTTGCTGGAGTACCGCCGGAGTAACATTTTGAGCTGTTGCGCCGAAGAAACTGGTGAAATCGGAGGATGCAATCAGCATCAACCAGCCCAAGCCGATACCCAGCAGGCCGCCCAAAATGCCCACCAAAAGCGATTCGCCCAAGATCATGCGCATAATGCGCCATTTTTTCCAGCCCACCGAGCGCAGCACGCCGATCTCGCGGGTGCGCTCCATTACAGCCATCAATTGGGCATTCATCATACCCACGCCGCCGATAACGATTGCCAATCCGGCAATTGCCCAAACATAGCCCCCCATGGCATCGCCCATAATTTGCTGGTCGGCGTAGGCCTCGGTAGTGCTGAGTAAATAATTGGGCCACAGGCGCAGGGCGCGTTGTTCAACGCGTTCGCTGAGCGCAGAGTCTTTGAGTTGAATATAAAAAACACTCACCTGCCGCTGCCGTCCCAATAGTTCCTGGGCATCTTCCAGACGCAGGATCGCGCCGCTGTCTTCCATGGTTTGGCCGGTTTCGTAAATACCAATAATGCGGAAGACGCTGTCGGTCAGGCGCAGGGAATCGCCAGGATGCTTGCCGAGAATCTCGGCGGCTGATGCTCCGAGCAGCATGGGGTTGCCGCGGCTGTATTGTGCTTCGCGGCTATCCAGGGCTACCCCTTCGATGATTTTGAAGCGACTGAGCAGAAAACTATCTTCCGGGTAGCCAAAAGCGAAGAAATAGGGCACACCATCGGTTTGTACCAGCCCTTGCAGCATACCGCTGACGGCAGCAACTTCCGATAGATTCTCCAACTCAGCGCCGACACTTTCATCGACGGCGCTCATGCTAACATCCATCGCATCGGGCTGGCTGAGTACGAGATCAGCTTTGCCGCCAGTGAGAAATGAATCGTAGCCCGCCTGAAAACCATCTGCCAGCGCCCCCATAGCAATAATCGCGGCTACGCCAATGGCAATGCTGAGAACGGTTAGAAAAGTGCGGCCTTTTCGGCGAAGTAAGTTTTTGAGGAGCATAGGTTTTTCCTGATTTTAGGGTTGACAATAGCCCTATTATGCTGCGCTTGTGCGTCGGGCCTCCCCACAAAATATGGGGGTTTTAGTCTTGCCTAAATTTTTTTGATCTCCGGGATGGTCAGCAAATGAAAGGCCAGTGTAGACATCCAGGGAGCTTTACGCAGTTTGGTATTGTCATCGCCCGCTTTGCCGCGTTGGGTGATCTCGCGGCAGTGGGCCAGTACAATTTCGTTGCTGAAATAATCTTCCAGGGCGGCTTCCCCGGTCAGGATTTCGCGCAACCCCAGTTTCATGTAAATTGTACTGACAATTTCAGAGACCCAACCTGCGCTGAGTACCAACTCGTCGGCCATATCGCGGATCGCCAGATTGAAGATCATTGCCAGGCGGATGATCTCGCGCTCGCGCGGGGTGAAGGCCGACCACTGGCGGCGGGCATCGAGAATATAACTCTCTGTGGGCAGGTCAGCCTGGGAGCGAAGATTCTGCACGCCAGGGGTGATGACACAATGCCCGGCAGCGACTTCGGCAACTGCCGAACCTAACGCGTAGAAAAGTTCATTTTTAAGTACATAACCGCCGCGCTGATGCTCAACGATATAATCATAAGGCCGTGGTGCAGCCTGGGTGCCGGTGAAGAGAATCGCCGGAGGGTCCGGCAATTCTTCGGTCAGGGCTGCCAACTCAAAAGGTAAATCGGGTGTGCCGGGCATCTCTGTGTCCAAGACGACTACATTCACGCGCCCTTCCATTTGGGCTATAAAATCGAGCAATTCGGCGCGGTTTGCCACTTCCCCAACCACGCGTGTGCGCCAGTCGCGCGTCAGCAGCAGCGACATCAGATCGCGGGCGTAGGGGTCATCTTCGATGATCAACACACGAATATCTTTAGCCATTTTCTTGCTCGACGAAAATTTGCCGGGTGATGCGCGGGCCGAGTACTACAGCTTTGGGCTGTCCATCTACCAGGATGGTGATATTGTTGTCAAAGGGGGTATAGCCAGTGACGATGAAATGCGCCTGCGGAACAATGCCTTGCTCGCTGAGGTAACGCAGCAGGTCGGGGTCGTTATCGCGTACGCGTTGAATAGTGCCACACTGATCGGGACGCATTTCTCGCAAGCTTAGCTTGGCATGTGAAGGCATCAGGAGATTTTTATCGGGAATTGGATCTCCGTGGGGATCGTGAGTCGGGTCACCAAGTGCCTCAGCAATACGAGCTTCAAATTCTTCGGAGATCACATGCTCCAGGCGGTCTGCCTCAGCATCAACTTTGTCCCAGGAGTAGCCTAAAGTTTCGTAGAGGAATAATTCTAGCAGCCGGTGATGGCGGATAATCTCCAGAGCGACACGTTCGCCCTCGGGGGTAAGAATTACGCCGCGGTGTTTGATATACTCGACGAGAGGCGGGCGAGTAGTGGAGAGTCGCTTGATCATGCCCGTGACAGATGCCGGGGCGATTTCCAGAACTTCAGCAATTTGTGTAGTGCTGGCGCGCCCGTGGGTCAGGCTCAAATCGTAGATGGTTTTGAGGTAATCTTCGACCGCGTGGGTGAGTTCATCTCGCATAATGCTAAATCCTTATTTAGGCTAGCCTAAATTTTGTCTGATTGTAGCCTACGTTTTTCTCCATGTCAAGATGTGAGCTTTTCCGCTGTGGACGAATATCCATACGCATTTACCCTGATTGCCCTACCCGGTTTTCTTGACAATCCCCTGCGATGCGTGTAAAATCTGGCCTGCGTTTGGAAAAACGCGTTTTGACATTGATGCCGAGATAGCTCAGTTGGTAGAGCACGCGACTGAAAATTGCGGTGTCGACAGTTCGATCCTGTCTCTCGGCACTCAGTCAAAAATGCTTCATGCGGGCGTAGTTAAGTGGTATAACGTCTCCTTGCCAAGGAGAAGGCCACGGGTTC